>SDBU01010433.1_pt1 | contig 10309 bp, 5 predicted proteins | sample 2277071 | NCBI WGS metagenome assembly SDBU01 (sample SAMN10397929, study PRJNA504765) | marine sediment metagenome | isolation source: marine sediment core GS08_GC12, 126 cmbsf | place: Arctic Ocean: Gakkel Ridge, Loki's castle | collected 2008 | reverse complement strand
GGCAACAGATGGAAGCGAACGAGCATCTTGATTTTTCATACTTATAATATAACAAATAAAAAACCAAAATGCAATCTATTTATTGCACTGATTAGTAATTTTAAAACAAAAAGAAGATGTAGAATTTTTATTTGATGAAAAAAGCAGGATAATGGATTTTACCATAACTTTATCTGCGCAGGATAAACCGGTAACATTTTTTGATACAAAGGAAGGTATGTTCGCCATAAGATATAATCACCAGCTTCATGAGGAAAATGGCGGAGAATATATCAACTCCGACGGATTTACAAAAGAAGAAGGTGTCTGGGGGAAAAGGGCAAACTGGCTTGCTCTCAGAGGAGTAATTGAAAAAGAAAAGATTGTCCTTGCTATATTTAATCATCTGGAAAGTGATAACTATCCTACATACTGGCATGCAAGGGGTTACGGACTTTTTTCAGCAAATCCATTCGGTAAAAAAGATTTTGAAAAAGATTCAGAACCTATGAATTATTTAATCAACCCGGGCGGAAATGTACTGTTTAAGTATCGTGTCCTAATCTATTCCGGTAAACTCACCAAAGAACAACTTGACTCCGAATTCGATAAATATTCACAAGTAAGATAATAAATAAGAGCTTTATTTCTTTTTTAAGTAATTCATTAATTTATTTTTAAAGGAAATTTTAACATTACACAATTAAAAAAATAAGGAGAAAAGATTATGACAGCATCAGTAGCTTTAATGAGTGTCTTTGGATTAGGCATTGTATTTTCCATAATCGGCGCCCTGAAACTCGAACTTGCAAAAGTTCTGAATATTGACGATGCAAAAGTCGGTGGACTTATCTCGACCTTAATGTTTACGAGTATGATTATGGTATTGATAATTGGTCCGCTGGTAGATGCAATCGGGTATAAGCCTGTTGCAATAGTAGGTTTTATAGTAGGATTTATCTCGGTAATTCTGCTTATATCGGCTAAATCATATAGAATTGCGTTATATTCTGTTATCCTTTTAGGAATTGGCGGTATGTGTTTGAACACAGTTGGTAATACACTTATGCCGCATGTACTTTTTGGTGGACAGAATGCACCGGCAGCACAAAATTTTGGTAATACGTTCTTTGGCTTGGGTGCTTTTGTTACTCCACTTTTAATAGGACTGCTTCTAAGAAAGCTGGGATATAGAATGACAGGAAATATTATAGCTATAATTCTATTAATTCCTGTTATATTTGCAATAATTTCCAGTTATCCCCCGATACAAGCAGGTTTTAATATATCTCAAGCTTTTGGGCTTCTTAAGACGGGTATTGTGATTACTGCGGCATTGGCTCTTGTTTGTTACATAGGTTTGGAATTTTCAATGGGTGGATGGATTTCAACGTATGCAAGCAGCCTGGGATTTACAGATAAAGGTGCAAATATAACTCTTTCAGTTTTCTGGATTAGTCTTATGGCTGCACGATTAGGTGCAGCAGGTTTTGGAGTTAAACCGATAGTTACCCCTGAAATCGGTGCATGGGTCATTGCTATATTAGCATTAGCAGCAGTTATTACAATTGCTGTAATGGTTTTTACCAAATCAAAATCCGTTGCAATCATTGGGGTAATATTAACAGGTCTTGCTTTCGGACCTATTTTCCCTACAATTGTGGGTTTAACATTTGATAAAACTGTCCAATCTTTATGGGGAAGTGCTTTTGGGATTATATTTGCGGTAGGACTTTTTGGCGGCAGCTTTATGCCGACTGCGATCGGGGTTGTCTCAAAAGGAAAGACTATTCAGAAAAGTCTTATGATTACTATGGTTGCAGCTTTTATTTTGGCTGTTTTAGCAATTATTATGGGACAGATATAAAGGCAATTTACAATATATCATTCAATATGAAAATAAATAAAGGGACAAAGGGACAGAGGCACAAAGGCACAAAGTTACAGAGAATAATGTAGGGGCAGAACAGTGTTCTGCCCTTCTGCTCTCTGTTGGTGTTGTCACCAACAGAGAAAAATTAATTATTTTCATACTTCGTGGCGTTCTAAAAGAGCAAGAGTGTTCAGTAGGCACTAAAACTAAAAACCGCAGAAATAATATACTGAGATGAATTATTTGTATTTCAGAAAAACCGCCTTTTTAAAATTTTATTTTTTCATTCAAAGAAGATAAAAAAAACCACTCCAGCAGTTGGAGTGGTTTTTTTTTGAAAAACTATTTAAAATTGTAAAAGTATATTATTTCCTCTGTAAAATAGTTATTTCTTTTCCGGAATTAAATGTGCAATTATTTTAAATTTTTCTCCGAATTTAAATTCGTGCATCGGATGAACAGAATCATTATGACATTTTAAGCAAGTTTCTTCTGTAGGTATAATTCCACCATTCGCCAAAAATTTCTCCTCACTTTTCATAATAGAGATACTTTTATAATCCGAACCGGGACCATGACAGGATTCACAACACACTCCGTCTTCTTTTTGGTAAGTTTCAGTGAAGTGTGATTCTTCTAAGTCACCTCCCGCAGTATGACACTTCAAACACTTTTCACTTTCCTGGGGATTTTCTTCTACACCGGCATTTTTTGCATGAAGTTTTGCTCTTTCCGAAGCAAGTGTAGTAAATGCTTTTGAATGTAAACTTTTCTGCCATATTTCTAACTGAGAACCTTTCTTCTCGCCCTTGTGGCAGATTGATGCACATTTTTTAATTCCAATGTACTTAAATTTTTTCCCCTGAGAATAGTTCTGATTAACAAAATACAACAATGAAGCAAGAACAAATGTAACCGTCAAAAGTTTAAGATATTTTGTACTCATTTTTTCTTCTCTTTTTTTAAACAAGTTGTTTTTCCGGATTCAATATCTTATCAAGATTCAAATATTTTTCAAGTATATAAAAAAAATTGCAGTCTTTGCATTCAGCACCGCAGATATTTTTTGCCGTTGGAATATTTGCGATAAACTCAAAGCATTTATGACATCTTGTCTTATAGATGATGCAGGATTTACAATCTCTATTTGTATCTCCCGGTCCGGAAAAGAACTCCCAACAATATGGAGAAGTCTCATTTGTTAAATTTTCTTCTTTCCAGTATTTTGAATAATAATCACATTCCTGACATTTAGCATCGGATGATTTTTGTAAGGAACTAAAACATTTCAAAAATCTATAACATTTTAAGGATTTTGTGTCATAAATCATACATTCCCTGCAATGTGAATTATTGCCCATTTTTTTTGCATTATATTCCCAACAATATTCAATAAGGTTTGATTTTTCCACCTGATAAAACAGGTCAAAAGGCAGATTATTTTTTTTCATAAATTCTATTAACGAATTAAACGGAATCCTTCGGTCTTTTGTTCCGGGTATTATGTAGCCATCGATTAAACCCTTGTCGAACCATTTTATAGCCGTTCTCTGGGCAACGTCGCAAATTTTTGAAATTTCACCCGTTGTGAAAGTATTTCGTGATTTTGCTCTCATTTCATCACTCAATAATTTTAATTATAAGAAAGCATAATATTTGTTATTTAAGTTAAAGGAAATTATAATTTTTGTCAAGTAAAAAATATATAATCTATATAAATAAAATTGAAATTACAAAATAACTAAAATAATATTATTTCTAATCCAATATATACTATATTATATTTTAATATTATTGAAAACCGGATTAGTTTTAATTATATTACTTGACAATTAATTATAAAATCATTATAAATAATAAAAAATAAAATATAAATCTCTATAAAAATAATTGGAAGAGGTCTGCCTTATTATGTTAAAAAATATTTTTATAAAAAAGGATGCTGAACAACTGTTGAGAGAAAGTGAGTCGAGTAAATTAAAACTCAAAAGGGTTTTAACCAAGTGGGATTTAGTAGCATTTGGTATAGGTTCGGTTGTAGGAGCAGGAATCTTCACAGTAATCGGAACGGCGGCAGCAGGTACAGTCGATAGTGCTGGAAATGTTTTGCGTGCAGGTGCAGGACCTGCACTAATAATTTCATTTATAATAGCCGGACTTGCCTGCGGTTTTTCTACTTTATGTTATGCCGAATTTGCATCAATTATTCCAATCTCGGGAAGTGCATATACATATTCCTATGTAATTCTTGGAGAATTTATTGCCTGGATTATTGGCTGGGACCTTATTTTAGAATATTCTGTTGCTGTTATAGCTGTATCTGTGAGCTGGAGTGCTTATGCAGTAAGTTTACTCAAAGGATTTGGCATAAATTTACCAATTTGGCTTTCACTTGATTATAAAACATTTCTTCATAAAATTAATGCCGACCCTTCAATCCTGGAACAAGTTCCTATGATTTTTGGTCATCCTTTATCCGTAAATCTTCCTGCTATATTAATTGTTACTATAATAACTATTGTTTTGGTCATAGGAATACGTGAAAGTTCATTAATCAACACAATAATGGTTATCGTCAAAATGGGGATTTTAATTTTTTTTATTGCATTAGGGATTTTTTTTATAAAGCCGGTTAATTTTTCTCTTCCCGAATATGGATTTCTCCCGTTCGGATGGAGTGGTGTTATGACCGGCTCTGCTTTGATATTTTTTGCTTATATCGGTTTTGATGCAATCACAACTGTTGCTGAAGAGACAAAGAATCCGAAGAAAGATATGCCTTTTGGTATTATTGGAGCTATGATAATAACAACATTATTTTATATTATTGTATCAGTAATTTTAATGGGGGTTGTCCCTTTTCATGAATTAGGTAGAGCAGACCCGATTTCCTACGCATTCAAGTATATCGATATGGGATGGGCTTCCGGAATAGTATCGATTGGGGCATTGATAGCTACTACATCTGTAATACTTGTTACACTTCTCGGTCAAACAAGAATATTTTTTTCAATTTCACGTGACGGACTTCTTCCATCGGCATTTTCTAAAGTTCATAAACGGTTTAAAACACCCTATATCTCAACAATTATTACCGGTATTTTTGTAGCTGTTATTGCAGGCTTTATCGATATCGGTGAAGCAGCAGAACTTACCAATATTGGAACGCTCTTTGCATTTGCAATAGTCTGTTTAAGTGTAATTATTCTAAGAATCAAAGATCCGGATAAACCTCGACCTTTTAAGACCCCGTTTTTTCCTTATGTTCCTATTCTTGGTATATTATCATGCTTGTACCTATCAATAAATCTTCCAGCGCTAACCTGGTATAGATTTGCTTTTTGGCTGATTGCCGGGATACTCATCTATGTCTTTTACGGATACAAAAACAGCAGGGCAAGAAATTTATAATATTATGTAATATGTCATTTTAAAGATTTGAATTATATACTAAACGCTCATGCTCTTGAGAGAGCGCCATGAATTATGTTCAATACTACGAAATTAATTTGATTTACATCACCATTATTTTGGATATTTTATAGTAACTGGTTCAGACAACTAAATCTTTACGAAATTTTTAATTTTTCAGCTATTAATATTATATATTGAAATAATTTATTATCCAATACTATAAATAGTCACATTTTAAGATTGTGGCTTTTTTGTTTTCTAAATATTAATAAAATGATTTTATGAAAAATTATTTTTTAAAATTTTTTGTCTATTGTTATATTGTTTCATTTTTTAACATAATTCCCACCTCAGCATTCGAGATCGAGCTGCTGAATTCTTCAGAAGATGAACTTATATTTTCCATCAGCAATATAGATTATAATTTTGATTATATTTCTATCGATAATAATATTTACAAAAGAATAATAATACCCGGAGAAATAAGCACGGGTAATCCCGGAGAACCGGAAATCCCCGTTATATCAAAGATGTTTGGGATTCCTGATGATAAGAGAGCAGAGGTTCATATTGTGGATTCAGATTTTTTTATAGTTAATGATGAAAATATTGCACCGGTTCCGGAAATTGAAAGATTCAAAAATAATGACAATATTGAAGAATTTAAATATAGATACTTCTTTGATAAAAATGTCTATTCAACCGACAGCTACCTTCCCGGTAATATAGCAGAAATCGCTAATGAAGGATTTATCAGAAAGCAGAAAGTTTGTTCTGTTAAAATCCATCCCGTGCATTATAATCCAAAGAAAAAAGTATTAAAAGTTTATAAATATATTAAAGTATCGATAAAATTCGCGGAAAAACAAAACCTCGAGAAAACCCCGGTAAAAAACAAAATCTCTATAAAACATTTTAATGATACCTTTAGAGGTTTGATTAATTATAATGATATTGTTAAATGGAATGCTAATAGAGCATCTGTATTAAGAAAAGTAGAGACAGGAAGGGATATTTATTCTGTTAATAATTTTCAGTATAAAATTGAAGCTGAAAAGGACGGTTTATATAAACTCACTTATGATTACTTAATTTCCGAAGGTATAAATATTTCCGGGACAGACCCGAGGGTTATTAAAATTTTTAACAAAGGTGAAGAAATACCCATATACATAAGCGGGGAAGAAGACGGTGTGTTTGATAAATCGGACTATTTAATTTTTTACGGGAAAAGAAACACCGATAGTCTTGAATATTATGACCCTTTTACAGACAGCAATGTTTACTGGTTGAGTTTGAGCGGTGAAAATGGAAAAAGGTTGGAGGATTATGACGGTACTGTGAAAAATGGAATTCAGGCTGATTTTTTCAGAGAAAAACTCCACATAGAATATGATGAAATTTTCAGTCCGGGAGATGTCGATGAAGACGTCCGCATTACAGCCAAAGTTGAGGGTGAAGGATGGTATTGGATACATTTTGACACCGGAAGAATTAGAGATATTTATATTAGAGTTTATGGATTTACAGATGATGGCAGCAATCCACAAGTAAAAATGAAAATCCGTGGAATTACTCCTGATAATCATCATCTGAAGTTGAAAATAAATGATGTAGATATCGGGGATATTATATTCGATGGACGAGACTATTATACGGCAGAATTTTCCCTGGAAAAAGGTATTATAATAGATGGAGAAAACACTTTTAATATTTCAGATATAACTCCGAAAGAGATACGTGATTATAACTATTTAGACTGGATAGAACTCGATTATAACAGAAGATATCTGGCAGTTGATAATGTGCTTACATTTTCTACACCGGAAAACAATGGAACAAAGTTCAGCGTGAACGGTTTTGAAAATGAAGATGTTGAAATTATCGATTTAACAAATCAAACGAGAATAATAAATTTTCAGACAGAACAGGATAGCGGTTTATATAACGTTATTTTCGAAGATAACCGGAGCGGCACTCAAAGAAAATATTGTGCAGCAGGTGGGAATGGATTTTTACTTCCGTCAAACATAAAAGAGGTTTCTTTTGCAGACCTGAAAAATACTTCTAATTCTGCTGATTACGTGATTATCACACATAAGAAATTTATAGATTATGCTAATTCTTTATCCGAATATAGAAAATCCAAAAATTCTATTCAATCAATGGTCATCGACGTCGAACATATTTACGATGAGTTTAATTATGGGATATTAAATCCTGAGTCAATTAAGGATTTTCTTAAATTTGTTTATAATAATTGGGCTAAAGTTCCTTCGTTCATCGTATTGTTTGGGGATGCGAGCTGGGATTTTAAATTGCATAGTTGGCTGAGTCGAAACGAAAACTATGTTCCTTCTTACGCATATCCGGCAAGTGATAACCAGTTTGTATGTCTCGACGGTGAAGATGATATTTTACCCGATATGTATCTTGGAAGGATTCCGGCTGCAACCGAAGAACATGCCGATAATTATATTCAAAAATTGATTGAATATGAATCGGCTGAATTAAATTTATGGAATAAAAATATCTTGATGATAAATGGAGGTGTCAGCCCTCCTGAGCAGGCTCTCTTTCAGGAAAGCTCAAATTATATTGTAGAAAACATTATATCCGGTCCCCCGTCCGGAATGAAGAGCACTGTTATTAATAAAATTTCAAACGACATAATAGATTTTTCGCATCGCGATAAAATAATAGATATAATAGATGAAGGTGTATTATGGATAAATTCGGCGGGTCATGCTGCTCCGCAGACATATGATGTTGATTTCGGAAGGCCCTCTGATTTGAACAATCATAAAAAATATCCGTTCATGGTAGGTATGTCCTGTAATACTACTAAATTTGCAAGTCCCAGTATATTTTCACTCAGTGAAGATTATCTTTTTAGTAAAGATAGAGGTGCAGTTGGATATTTCGGAACAACCGGCTGGGGATATATTCAATTAGATAATATTTTACAGGAATCGCTTTTCACCAATGTTTTTATCGATACTGTACGCACGTTCGGAGTTTTTACTACTAATGCTAAATATCATCTCTGGGAGGTAATGGATGGAAGGTTTAAACAGGAAAATATGAATCTTATAAATCAGTACACACTAATCGGGGATCCTTTTACACACCTTGCCTTTCCGAATAAGCCGGATCTTGCAATAAAAACCGATAAAATAATTTTAAGCAAGAATTTTCCCAATGAAGTCGATAAGCAGGTTGAAATACTTATAATGATTGAAAATTACGGACTTTTTTCAAATGACAGCATTCAGGTTTCCGTATATGATGACTATGAAGGTGTCGGTATTTTTCAAATTAAAGAAAACATCGTTCTCGAACCGATTGGCATCCAAGATTCTATTTCTGTAAGCTGGGATGTTTCTCAGAAGACAGGCAGCCATAATATAATTGTAAAAATTGACCCCGAACAGTTAATAGATGAGGTAAGCAAAGAAAATAATATTGCCAAAAAAGCTGTTACGGTATTCTCTACGGATGTTTCTTTATTAAAACCGATGAAGTTTAGTAGAATCAATACTGAAAAGACACAACTTGAAGCTTTTTGCTATGCTCAGGAAGCAGTTCCTCCAAAAACTTTATACTTTGAGGTGGATACCGATGAAAATTTCGATTCACCATTTTATGCTTCGGGTCCAATAGATGAACAACTGATTAGTACGGCTGCAATTGTGGATTTGCCCTACGATACGACTGTTTATTACTGGAGAGTGAGAAGTTTTGACGGTTCAAATTACAGCAGATGGGTAAGGTCGGTTTTCTATTCAGATTTCACTGCCGATTCCGGGTTTGTCTGGATTCAGCATAACAAGCTGTTCAAAGAAAATATAACAGATAATTTGCAAATTGACGGCGATATCAAACTTGCACTTCGTGTTATACCGATTACTGTTGAATCAGCCGGTTTTTTGGATGGTAGATTTGCCGTGCTTTATTTAGATAAAAAGGTTATAAAAGTTGAGGAGTTTGACCCGGCTCTTCCGGCAGAATTTTATAAGGAGGGCTTTTATACTGCTGTAATAGATGAAAACACCGAAACTTTAATTATTAATGCGGTTCATTTTAATACACAGCAATTCACCGAACATTCAGTGGCTATGACCGATTTAATAAATAGTGCACCTGAAAAAAGTATTATCTTATGCGGGGTATTATCCGACGGATGGCTTCGTTTGGAAAAATCAACAAAGGATGCATTGAAATCTATCGGGAGTATATTGATTGATAAACTTTATTTCCAGGATTCTTATGCCATTATCGGCAGAAAAGGAGCATCTCCGGGCAGTGTCCCCGAGCAGCTTAAAAAACGTGGAACCGGAATAGTTACCGTAAAAGATAGTATTGTTACAAATTTTTTAAGTGGTAGTATTACTTCACAGGTAATTGAAGGTGCAAAAAAGTGGAATTCATTTTCATCTATAGGCGATGTATCACAGAATGGAACCGACCTTAAAATAAATATACTTGGATATAATAATGAGTTATTCAGGTGGGATACTATTTTTACTGATATATCAGGCGGTATCGAGTTTGATTTATCGGATGTTGACCCCGATGATTATTCCAGACTAAAATTGAACGCCGTGCTATCTGATGACGATGGAAAAGATACTCCACATCTTGCGGAATGGAAATTAAAATATGAACCTGCCTGCGATCTCAGCACGAATTTTAGATTAGTCTCGATAGACAGAGATACGGTGATGGAAGGACAGAGTATTAATATTTCAACCGATATATACAATATCGGTTATACATCCGCTGACAGTGCTTTAGTAAGATTTTCCGTAGTTACCGACCAGGGAAAATATAAAACCGGGGGCGATGTTATCCTTTTTGAAATACAGCCGAACAATTCAAAGACCGCAGATGCCGTGTTAAATATTTCCGGATATGAAAGTAATATAAAAATTCTTGTCGAAGTTGACCCCGATAATTACATAAATGAGCTTTCCGATTTAAATAATTCCGCACTAATAGACCTTTTTATCAGGGAGGATAATGAAATCTACCGTTCCAAGG
>SDBU01010432.1_pt1 | contig 10309 bp, 13 predicted proteins | sample 2277071 | NCBI WGS metagenome assembly SDBU01 (sample SAMN10397929, study PRJNA504765) | marine sediment metagenome | isolation source: marine sediment core GS08_GC12, 126 cmbsf | place: Arctic Ocean: Gakkel Ridge, Loki's castle | collected 2008 | reverse complement strand
GCACGGGCTTTCGCCCACTACCACCTCAAGGTAGCGCGTATACCAAATTCCGCCACCTGCCCATTTTTGCCTCGGGGGAGAGTCGAACTCCCACGACCCAAAGGTCACATGGTCCTGAACCACGCCTGTCTACCAATTCCAGCACCGAGGCAAACTTCTATCTCAATCTTACCCTCTTTGAGTTCAAATTTCAAGCTATTTTTTAACTATTTTTTCTCTCTGCCTACTTTAATATACCAATTTTGGACTTGGAAAAATTTATCAGAACAAGTTATTACTTTAGCATCTTTTACGTCTTTAATATTATTATTAATAGCAAAGAAATCTATGGGTCTAAAAAGGAAAACCGCCGGTATCTCCTCTGCAATAATCTTATGAAATTTCTCATATCTTTCTTTTCGAAATGTCCAATCATCATTTGTTCTCGCTTCTTCGAGTAAAGTATCAACTTCGCTATTTTTAAAACCTGAAAAATTCAACTTCCCAGTTCCAATCTGAGAAGAATGCCAAAATGGATAGGGATCAGGATCTGCCCCTAAATTCTCACCAAAGAGTAACAAATCATATTTACGGGGAAAAATATAATCTGTTTGAATACTCAAAGTGTCAGCGGAAATAACATTAATTTCTATCCCAATCTCGGCTAATTGATTTTTCACAAGTTCGGCAATTTTAAGAGAATTTTCATCTTCAACAACTACCAAATCAAATGCCGAAGATATCTTCTTTTTCTCTAAAGCAGCCTTGGCTGCCTCCAGATTGTACTCAATTTTTTTAACTTCATCTGTGTAACCCAAAAAATCAAAATCAGGCAAAAGTGGTCCTATTACTTTTTCGCCCTGTCCCGAAATCGCCTCTTCAATAATTTCATCTTTGTTTATGCCAGTCGCCACAGCCTCTCTAAAAGATTTATCCTTTAATGATTTATTCTCAAGATTAAAAAACAAAACCATATAAGAAGAGGGGGTTAATTTATAAAAATTTAAATCCTTAATTTCTTGGGCTTGTTTGATATAATCATGAGGAATATCAGCTAAAGCTGTCGCTTCCCCTGTATTATAAGCTTTTAAGGCTTTCTCAAAATCATCATAAAATTTAAAAGTTATCTCAGAAATCAATGGCGCCCGCTTTAGATGCTCTGGGTTTCTCTCTAAAACAATCTGCTTTTTTTTATTTGTTAAATTAGTCTTTTTTATTTTATAAGGCCCGGCTCCAATAGGAAATAAATTAAATTCATTTTCTTCCATTTCCTCCAAAGGAATATTTGAAAGAATATGGGAAGGCAAAATTCCAAAAGTCAAACTACTTAAAAATGGCGCATAAGGCTCCTGAAGAACAAATTTTAGAGTATTATCATCAACCTTTTCTAAAATGACATTTTCAAATAAACCCCTTAAGGGCCCGGAATAATTAGGATCCGAAATTAGACTAGCTGTAAACATTAAATCATCAACTATCACTGGCACGCCATCATGCCAAACTGCGGCTGGCGAAAGATGAAAAGTATAGGTTTTTTTATCTTCAGAAATTTCCCATTTTTCAGCCAGATCTGGCACCAATTCCCTTTTCTCATTTTGATAAAATAATCCTGAAAAAACTAAATTTACAATATCTTTATCTTGGCTAGATTTTGCGAAAAGAGGATTGATTAATTTTGGCTCACCCACTTCGGCAAACGAAATACTACCCCCTATTGTTGGGGCTGTTTTTGTATCTTTAAAATATATATCCCTGGACAAAAAGACTAGACCTATTACAAAAATTAAAAACAAAAATACTACAATCCTTTTTTCCCAAATAGATAATATCTTGTAAGCCCCCTTTAATCTTTGGAAAAACTTTATTATCCGAGAAAAAACAAAATCAAGCACCTTGCTAATTCGGCGTAATTTAAAAGACAAAAATATTTTTGCCTTTTTAAAATCCAATTATCCTCCTATTTGAGGACATTTATAATTGCCGCGGCTAAAAATATGGCGGCAACAATAATTGTCAAAATAAACAGGGTTTTTTCTACACCTCTTCTGGCAGAATAAACAGCTGATTCTCCACCAAAGGCACCTCCTAAAGTGGCGCCTCGTTGCTGCAAAAGAATTAAAACAACCAATAAAACTGCAGATACAATTTGAACGACATTCAGTATTTTTTCCATTTTCCTCAATTAAATTAAATGATTTTGGAGGCCTGGACCGGAATTGCACCGGTGTAAACGGTTTTGCAGACCGTTGCCTAACTTCTCGGCCACCAGGCCCTGAGCGGGTAACGGGGATTGAACCCGTGTCTCGACCTTGGCAAGGTCGTGTTTTACCACTCAACTATACCCGCATTTCGCCTCTTGAGCAAACTCCACAAGCTATCTAAATTCTACCAAATCAACCCCATAAAATCAATATTATTTGCAAAAAAACTTCTTTCCTAATATAATCAAATCCAGAGGTTAAAATGGGCAAGAAAAAGAAATCTAATATTAAACTCAAAAAATTAATCCAGAAAAGACTCAAAGATGTCCAAAGCGAATCTTCTCATCAAAAAGAAGTCAAACCTGCTAAATTTACAGCGTTTAAAAAAACCTCAAAATCAGGAAAAAAGATCAAACCAGAAAAAAAACAAACCATTCGAACCAAACCTGACTTTAAAAGAATCGGGTTGATAAGCGCAATCTTAGCTGTCATTTTAATTATAACTTTTATAATTAACCTAAAAAGTCCTTTTTTAAATTCATTATCTGACAAACTGCTTGAACTCTTTCAAAAAAGCTAATTTTCATTCAATCCCACTTTCTGCTACGCCAAAGCTGAAAAATTAAGCCAAGTCCTCCAATGATCAAAACAAAATCAGCTATATTTAATCTAAAACTAAAAACTTCAATCCAGTCTAATATGGCCCCCAAAAATAATTTATCTAAAATATTACTTACCGCTGCCGCAATCACTGCTCCAAATAATAATGCCGACAATCTGTTTTGAAAAAACAATCTTTTAAAAAGAATAAAAAATACTACCACTAAAGCTATAAAAAATCCCACCCAAAACAAGCCAAATCCAATAAATATCCCAAAACTTTGAAAAACCTCTTGGGGGAAAAATCTTAAAACAAATAATTTTGAAACTTGATCTAAAATTAAAACCAACAAAAATGAGAACCAAAAACAATGATGAGTTGCTATCTTTTTAGGCATTTTAAACATAGAGCCGCCTCAGGATAAGCTTCTAATCTTGCCCCGGAAATCTCCTTGCCACATTTTTCACATTTACCATAAGTTTTCTTATCCATTTTATCGAGAGCAATATTGGTCTCTTTTAGCACTTCTGCTAAATTTCTTTCAATCGTCAAAGAATTTTCGTACATTTCTACTTCTTGGGCAGATTCATCTTCTTTATCACCAATATTAGGAAAAATCGTTTGTCGGCTTTTCCCTTTTTGTTCAGTCATCTTTCCTAATTCTGTCTCTAATCGTAACTTTGTTTTTTTTAAACTGGCTTCTCTTTGATGAATAAATTTATCATCAAACATGTTCACCTCCTAAAATTGAAGTTCCGTGGACTTAAACCCACGGAATTTCTATACGTTTTTTGGAACTGAAATCCGCCGAAGCCCCTATGGAGCGAAGGCGGGTTAAATAAACAGGAGTTATCCCTTAGTTTAATTATAAGACAAAAGATTTAAAAAATCAATCAAAATTGCAAAAATAATAAAAAAGATGTACAATGCAAAAAGAAAGAAAAATTTTGATCCGCCAGTGCCAGACGTAGCAGGCGGGCCTACCCGCCAAACCAAGGACGATTAGCTCAGTGGTAGAGCGTCCGTTTCACATGCGGAAGGTCGCAGGTTCAAATCCTGCATCGTCCAGGCGTAGCAGGCGGGTGCGACAGATCGTCCAGACGTATCGTCGGAACCTGACGTATTGTTTGATGTTGAACAAAATAAAAAGAGGCTTTATGGAACTTGAATCTTCCAGTGATACAGAAACCCAACCAGTACCAGAACGAAAACCCAGACCTAAGCCCATAGAGAATAAAAGGAATGACTCAATCTCTAACTTAAAAAGAATTGCTGCGGTCATCTTTAATATATTCAAAGGGGTGATTCTTTTATTTATCTTAGCTTTTTTATTCAGAATTTTTGTTATTCAACCATTCTTGGTTGACGGCCCCAGCATGGAACCTAATTTTGCCGATAAAGAATATCTTTTAGTAAATAAAATAACTCCAAAAATCTCAGGCTATCAAAGAGGCAATGTTGTCATTTTTAAATATCCCCAAAATGAAAAATTAGTCTTTATTAAAAGAATTATTGGCATGCCTGGAGAAACAATAGAGATCGAAAATGGGAAAATAAAAATTATCAATGCTGAAAATCCAAAAGGCAAAATTCTTCAAGAAGATTATTTGCCTGCCGAAATTTATACTGCAACAGCTCAAGATGAATTTTTAGAAACCTTAGTTGAAGATGAATATTTTGTCTTAGGCGATAACAGAAAAAATAGTTTAGATTCAAGAGAATTTGGCCCGATTGTCCAAAGACAACTTGTTGGCAAAACCTGGTTTTCTTTTAGAACTTTTCACACCATCCCCCGGCCTCAATATAATGTATTAATTCCAAGGGGGCTCCGCCCCGCAATGGCTCTTCACTTTTGACCGTACTCCCCCCTCATTGGAACAAAAGCAAAAAATGGATAGATCTCTTTTTTAAATTTATTTTTTCCTGTTTTCTCTAACATAACCACAGCATCTTGAACTGGCATTACAATTCTGCCTGTTATTTTTAATTGTCGTTTTAAGGGCTCAGGGATTTCCGGAGCTGAAGCGCCTCCTAAAATTCGATCAAATGGCGCTTTTTGGGACAAGCCGCCCGAAGCATCAGTGTTTAAAAATTCGATGTTTTTGTAACCCGTGCGGTTGATATTCTCTTTGCCAAATTCGAATACCTCTGGAACAATTTCTATTCCATAAATTTTTCCTTTAGGACCGACAATCTCTGCTAATAGAGCCGAAGTCCAACCAGAACCAGCCCCAATATCTAAAATTTTTTGTCCCTTTTGAGGCTGTAATTTTTCGATCATAAAAGCGACTGTTGATGGCTGAGAAATAGTCTGACCAGAACCAATCGGAAAAGGAGTATCTATACCAACCTGATCTTTGTATTGAGAAAGCATAAAATTAACCCTATCCACTTTTTTAAAAGCTTGAATGATTTGTGGGCTTTTTAATCTCCCATTAGAAACTAATTGTTCAACTAATTCTTTGTAGTTCATGGCTAGTCTTTTAATTGAAGCGTTTTAATTATCTTGTGTTTTGGTCCATCGGGGCCTAATTCGCTCTCAAAAATGTAAATTTCGCTGATTTTCATTTTGCCAAAATTTGCCTTGTTAAATTTTTCAATCTGCGCTTTCAGATTTACCCTTTTTCTTAATCTGGCCAAAGTTAAATGTGGTACAAATTTTCGATCCTCTATCCGAAACCCAGCCCTTTTTAATCCCACGGCTAATTCTTTTTGTAAACTAATTAATTTTTCTGAATCTTTTATTCCTACCCAAAGAATGTGTGGTTGTCTTGAATTTGGAAATGCGCCAAGACCTATAAATTCCATTTCAAAAGGCAAAAAATTCTTAGCTACTTTAGAACAAATTTCTTCTATTTCTGAAATTCTAGCCTCATCAATATCTCCTAAAAAAACCATTGTCAAATGCATATGTTCTGATTTCACACATTTTGTCCCGACTGCAGTCGGGATTTCGCTTCGCTCAACCTTCAAATCTTTAAAATTCTGCTGCACCCGAAGTAAATTCTGTTTAATCTCTTTAGGCAACTCAATTGCAATAAAAATCCTTTTCTTCATACTCTAATTATATCATCAATTTCCTGTTAAATCTTAATTATAGTAAAATAGAGATATGAAAGAATGCTATTTGTACAAAAAATTGAGTGGCAAAAAAACGCAATGTCAGACTTGTAATCATAGATGTACAATTGCAGAAGGAAAAAGAGGAATCTGCGGTGTCAGAGAAAATCGCAAAGGAAAACTCTACTTATTAGTCTACGGCAAAGCGATTGCCGTTCACATCGATCCAATCGAGAAAAAGCCTTTTTATCATTTTCTGCCCGGCACGTATTCATTTTCTATTGCCACGGTCGGCTGCAATTTCCGCTGCCTCTGGTGTCAGAATTGGGATCTTTCCCAAGCAGCCAAAGATCCAAAATTGGGTCATAAATTAGAAATTTTAGACCCCGAGGGGGGCCCCATTGGGGGCGATGATTGGCCTCCAGAAAAAATTGTCAGTCAAACTCAAAAAACCGATTGCAAAAGCATTGCCTATACTTATACTGAGCCGACTATCTTTTTAGAATATGCTTTAGACACAATGAAATTGGCTCACAAAAAGGGTTTAAAAAATTGCTGGGTTTCAAACGGCTATTTCACAAAAGAAACTTTAGAAAAAATTGCCCCCTATCTGGATGCAATCAATATTGACTTGAAAGGATTCTCCGAGAAAAACTATCAAAAATATTCCGGCGCAAAATTAAAACCTGTTTTAGAAAATATTAAAGCTGTTCACAAAAAGAAAATCCATTTAGAAATCACCACTATGATTGTGCCGACTGTAAACGATTCTGAAGATCAATTAAAAAAAGCCGTCCAATTCATCGCCGGCGTAGACAAAAATATCCCCTGGCACATTTCCCGCTTTTTCCCCGCTTTCAAAATGTCAGACCTGCCGCCTACTCCTTCCGAAACCCTGATTAGAGCTGAACGAATTGGCAAAAAAGCAGGCTTAAAAAATGTCTATTTGGGGAATATATAAAAGAGGAATTAAAAACCCCTTCTTATAAAGATAATCTTTTGAAATAATCCAATTATTTTTTATTTAAGCAGTCGAGAAGCCATAGTCAAATCTAAAATATCCACAGGGAAAAATTTATTTGACTTGTTTATCATTTTTCCATATAATAATTGCGAAAGGACAAATTATGCCTAAATCTACTCTACCCATTACATTTTCTAAAACTAAAAATAAAATTCATATTGAAATCTCTAAAAATGAATTAGAGTCTTTTATGAATACTTGCGGTCTTTTTAAAAAAGAATTTTTAGACATATTAAAACAATCTGAAAAAGACCATAAAGCAGGTAGAATAACTAAACGGAAAAACCTTAAAGAACTAATAAATAGCTAATGATTCAAATTCAAACCACTAAAACTTTTGATAAATTATTCAAAAAACTGCCTAAATCTATTCAGAAAAAGGCAGTTTTAAAAACTGAACTCTTCAAGAAAAATCCTTTCGCACCCAGCTTAAAAACGGAAAAACTAACTCCTAAAAAACATAATGTTTGGAGTTTTAGAATTGATTTAAATTGCCGAATTGTTTTTACATTTTTAGATCCTCAAGTAGCTGAATTTAGATTTATTGGTCATCACAATCAAATTTATCGCTATGATATTTTTAAATAATTTCTATTTGAAAATTAAAGGAGTCTTATGCCTATTATTTTCGGAGCAATCTCGCCGCATCCGCCGATTATAATTCCTGAAATTGGCGGTCCGGAAATTGCCAAAGTTAAAAAAACAATCAAAGCGATGAAAAAATTGGCTGGCAAATTAGAAAAAGCCGAGCCTGATACTTTAATTGTCATTAGCCCTCATGGCCTTGTCTATCCAGATCGGATGAATATCTGCGGAATGTCAAAACTTAAAGGCAATATGGCCCATTTTGGCCATCAAGAAATTAAATTTAAATATGAAAATGATTTAGATTTAGTTGCGGCAATTGACAAGGCCGCGAACAAAGATGGAATCGAAACTTTAGCATACGATAATGCCGCCGAAAACCGCACCTATGAATTAGATCATGGCGTCACTGTTCCTTTGTATTTCCTGGCGGCGAATTTGACTGGCATCAAAGTCTTGCCCATTGCCTATTCTCTATTAGATCGTTTACAACACTTTGGTTTTGGCCAAGCCATAGCTGAGGTAGCCAAAGATTCTAAAAAAAGAATTGCCGTCATCGCTTCTGGCGATCTATCCCACAGATTGATCCCCGCGGCGCCTGCCGGCTATACTCCAGCTGGTAAAAAATTCGACAAACAACTATTAAAAGCCTTAGAAAAAAATGATACAGAGACGATCTTAAATTTTGATGAAGATTTTTTAGAAGAAGCAGGTGAATGCGGCTATCGCTCAATTTTAATTTTGCTCGGTGCTTTAAATGGATTAAAAGTAAAACCTGAAATATTATCTTATGAAGGCCCTTTTGGAGTCGGCTACGCCGTCGTAGAATTTAGAATAATGAATAAAGAATTATGAATTAGGAATATTATAAAATGAACGAAGGGCAAATTCCAAAATTAGCCAGAAAAGCAATTGAAAATTATCTTGAGAATGGCCAAATTATTAACCCTCCCAAACCTTTGTCTAGTATTTTCAAGAAAAAGGCCGGTATTTTCGTCAGTCTTTACAAAAAAGATGATTCCTTGAGAGGCTGCATTGGCACATTTTTGCCGACTTGCGAAAATTTAGGCGAAGAATTAATCAAGACCGCCATCACAGCTACCAGCAAAGATCCCAGATTCAAACCTGTAACAGCTGAAGAATTAAAAGATATTAAAATTTCTGTCGATGTCCTTTCTGAGCCCCAACCTATTAAAGATCCCAAGGATTTGGCCCCCAAAAAATATGGCTTGATTGTCAAATCACAATCAGGCGCCACTGGGCTCTTGCTACCAGATTTGCCCCAAATAGATGCCCCTGAAAAACAAATCGCCATTGCCTGCCAAAAAGCGGGAATTTTAACTGATGAACCGATCCATTTGTTTAGATTTTCAGTTAAAAGATACAAAGAATAAAAAATTCGAAGCACGAAACACGAAATTCGAAACAAATTCAAATGACCAAAATACAAAAACGTATTTTGAAAATTTGAACATTTGAATTTTGAAAATTGTTTCGATATTCGAAATTCGGATTTCGGATTAAAGCTCCAAAGGAACTTTAATGCAATATGCACAAATTATTCCTGACACCAAAACCGATATTGAAAACTCAGTCTTTACTTATAAAATTCCACCTGAGCTTTTAGCCGAGATTCAAATAGGCTCTTTAGTTCAGATTCCTTTTGCCGGCCGCAAATTAAAAGGCCTAGTATTAGATATTAAAAAACAAAAACCAAAAGCTGTCATAGGTAAAAAATTAAGAAAAATCGAAAAAATCTTGGTTTCAAAATCGTATCTGACCTCTAATCAAATCAAATTAGCTCTCTGGCTCTCAAAATATTATCATTCTCCTCTTTCCGCTGTTCTTTTTGCTATTTTACCTGAGCCGCCACTCAAAAAATCCAAACCTGTTCAAAAAACAGAAAGCAAACCCACAATATCGCAAAAAGATCTGCTCTTAAAATTAAGATTTTATTATTTTAAAAAATTGCTCCGCTCGGCCCTCAAAAACAAAGAACAGACCATTCTCTTATTCCCTCAAGTGGAAATGGCAAAAATTTTTTATTATTATTTTAAAAAACTTTATGGGGAAAAAGTAGTCCCTTATCATTCCGGACAATCAAAGAACGAAAAATGGCAGAATTGGCAAAAGATTCTCAAGCAGCAAAAATCGGCCCAAATTATCATCGGCTCACAAATAGCTATTTTTGCTCCAGCCAAAAATTTAGGTCAAATTATTATTGATTCAGCTGACAATAGCCTTTCTTTTAAACAAAACCGAGAGCCAAGATATGATGTCCGAAAAGTGGCTGCAAAATTAGCCCAATCCCGATCTCCTAATAAAAAAGGAGGAATCGGGACCAAAATCATCTTTTTCACTCCGGCAACTCCCTTAGAATTTGTCCGTTCGATCAAAAATAAAAAAATCGCTTGGCTCAGGCCAAAAAAGCCTTTTGAGACCAAAATTCAAATAGTCGATTTAAACCAAGAATATTTAAGGCAAAATTACGGACTGCTTTCTGAAAAAGTCAAGCAAAAGTTAATTGCCAATTTTAGGGCCGAAAAAAAGTCAATTTTATTTATCAATAAAAAAGGCGCAGCTTCGGTAGTGATTTGCCAAGACTGCAATCATATTTTCCGTTGCCCCAAATGCGATGCGACTTTAACTTTTCGGATTAGATATTCCAAATCATCTCAAGTTTTGGTCTGTCATAACTGCAATTTCCAAGATAAATTGCCATCTGATTGCCCCAAATGCCACGGTCCTAATCTGCGATTTTTAGGCGGTGGGACTGAAAAAGTCGAGACTGAAGTGAAAAAATTAATTCCCAGGGCTAAAATCTTAAGAATTGAAAAAGATTCAAAGCCAAACGCAGAA
>SDBU01010431.1_pt1 | contig 10311 bp, 8 predicted proteins | sample 2277071 | NCBI WGS metagenome assembly SDBU01 (sample SAMN10397929, study PRJNA504765) | marine sediment metagenome | isolation source: marine sediment core GS08_GC12, 126 cmbsf | place: Arctic Ocean: Gakkel Ridge, Loki's castle | collected 2008 | reverse complement strand
CTCCAGGTTCGAATAACCCTTTTTGGGCAGGAATTGAACCGACCTGGACAACTTCGCCGGAGAACTCATGACCGAGGATGAGCGGTCCCTTGCCGGTTTCTGTTTCCAATGAGCTATCGCCGAAGTAATATGCGATGTCAGAGCCACAAATGCCGCAGGCTTTGACTTGAACTAAAACTTCGTCTAATTCTACTTCGGGCACTGGTACTTCTTCCAATTTCATATTTTCCGGCTCGTAAAATATTTGAGCTTTCATTGTTTTGGGCATTTTTTACCTCCATAGAATTATTTTGTAATGTGATTTTACAATATGACAGAAGTTATCTGCCACATACGTTTGAACCTGAATATTCAAGCTGAAGGAAGGATGTTGTGAATTCTCATTGTTTCCGACTTGTTGGCCACCGTTGTCTTTACTCACTTGGTTGATGTAATTCTTTCCAGTGGATGTATTCTTGAGTAATCCGAACTATCTTGCCCATACGTTCGGCAATGGTATGAAAACCGGGTATGCGAAACAAGCGACGCACGAAAGCTACTATTTCTGAAAAGTGACTTCTCTATGTATCTATACTTTTGCGAAAATTAAAACCGCGATGAACGCAGTGAATCGGCGAAGCGGTAGTTCAGAGACGCAAAGAACGCGATGAACGCAGTGAATCGGCGAAGCGGTAGTTCAGAGGTGACGCGGAGACAAAATTGTGAAATGAGTTCGATTGTGCCTTTTTTGCAAGTCCGCACCGGAAGCGGACTTGCAAAAAAGAAAAACAACTCTGCGTTCTCCGCGCCTTCTCTGCTATCTCTGAAAAGATCGCTTCGCCGATTCACTGCGTTCATCGCGTTTAAAAGAAAGGGAAAAACGCAAAACTATAGTATGTATGTTTTCGTCTAAAACAACTTGAAAGTGCCGCACCTTTAGACTGCCTCTCTAAGTTCTTCTTCGAATTCATCCTCAAATTCGTAAGAATCCACTAATTTTTCAATCGCCAATGCCAGGGCTTCTTGGATGGCCTCCTCTGAGACCGTAGGCCAACCCTGTTTAATCTCATCCCACGATTCTCCGCGTTGAAATGCCCGCAAAACTGGCCGAACCATCACGCGTGTCCCTTTGAATGTTAATTGGCCATGGCATATTTTAGAGTCAACAACAAGATATTTTCCGATTTCGATGCGTTCGCATGGTGTCATTTGGGTTGCCTCCTTTTCAAATCAGGAAGGTCAGCGTTGCTGATAGACTTTGTGTCGATGCTGTACTGAACTGACCGATACAATTTGTTTTTGGTCATCTATTTCGTAGACGATGCGATAGCTGCCAGTTCGGTATGACCAATTTCCGCTAAGCTGCCATCTGAGTGGCTTCCCGGAACGTGGGTCTTCTGCTAATCGCCGCAGGGCATTTTTGACACGACGTTTGATGGGATTTTGCAATCGTTTTATTTCCTTTTTGGCGTTATCAGATAATCTAACTTTGTAACTCATGCTCTAAATCCTCTAAGCTTGTCCATCGCCCTGCCTTGATGTCTTCTCTACCTTTGCGAATCGATTCCATGGCGTCTTCATCCGCGAGAATTTCCAGCGTTTCGAGGAGACTTTCGTATTCGTCTATTCCCATGATGACTGCTGTTGGTCGTCCTCGATTTGTTATAGCGAAGGTGCGTCCGAGTTCGTGAGCATCTCGAACGATTGTGGGCAATGTTTTCTTGGCTTCGCTGATGGGGATAATATCCGTGTACATGAGTGTTCCCTCCAGTTTGGTTGCCTTATTCCGCTTACACCTTTCCACAAAATAAATTAAGGTATAGTAATTTTTTTCTGAATATCAATAGAAAATCAGCAGATACTACAAGACCGGCCATGGCACCCTCTGCTCACCCGGCACATTGCGTTCATAGCAGCGAATCCCTTCCGGGCTCACCCGTACAACTTTTCCCATGCGTTCCCGAATTGTATAGCAAAACCTGGAATTTTGAATAGTCGCCGAAGGAGAATTGGGATTTGAGTCTGTTTTTCTGAAACGATATGAAAATAAATGATACAGTAGGCTTTGTCACAAAGTCGGCGCTGATAGAACCAATCATCAATGGTGATAAATGTTCGCCTTTTCAATGAGCGAAGCAACGAGATAAGCGACTCATCTGAACGTCCCTTGGCGCGAACTATTTCAACACCAATTTGTTCTGCTGTAGTCCATCGTTTAAGCGCTTCTGTCACAACAATGTGATGTAGATGTTCATCGACGACTACCTGCGGACTCATGCTACTGCCTCAACTTGCTTTCTGCGCTGTTGCAACCACTCGCGTGCCGCGATGATATATCACCGCGGCACACGACAGTAAACTATCTTTTTCTGGCTTCCTGGTCTTCCGGCTTTCTGGCTTTCCGGATTTTAATATCGTTCAAGATACGGTTCCAAGAATTTCTTCGATGCTTCTGTGACCTCCCAGGCGTCTGGCCAGAAGCAGAGGTCGATAGTCCACCAATCGCCGTTATAGCCGGCGTCTTCGACAATGGCAGGAATTGCTTCATCGAAATCGATCTTCCCATCTGAGCCATCAAAAGGATAATGGATGCTGGTTTCATTTTCATGCAGCGTTCCATCAGAATTGATGAGGTGGAGATGGCCGATTTTTCCTTTCAACATTTGCGCGAATTCGACAACCCCACCCTTCAACGTTTCTTTCGGCTCCAACTGCCGCGCCGACATGACCGCGCATGTATAAGCGTGGGAAGTGTCAAACATCACTTTGAAGTTTGGATGACCGACATCCTCAACCAGTTGCACAACTTCGCTGGGCTTGTTGAACATGAACCCCGGCTCAAATTCCCACACCATTCTGACGCCGTTTTCCTCGGCAACCTGCGCACATCGTTTCCAGACGCTCACAAGACGATTCCACGCTGTCTTTCGGTCCACGCCTTCGACACCTGCTTCCGGGTCAGCGGCTGTATCCACGCGAATTGTAGGAGCGCCAAGGTCTAAGCACAGTTGCAGGTTCTTCTTGAATAAATTGAAGTAGAAGTCATCCTCCTGACCTTCGTCTGTCGCTGGTCCGGGAGTCCCCCAGAAATCTGCTGCAAGCCCGGAGATTCCAAGATTATTGACCGCTATTAATCCTTTAACTTTATCCCGGTCACTTTTCATCGGATAATCTTCAGGATGAATATGCGGTTTGAATCCAGCGATTTCCACGCCGTCAAAATCCAATTCACCTAATTGGCGCACAACTGTATCGAACGGTATCGGATTATCTTGATATGGGCCAAACGTATAAGCCCAACTGCCAATGGACAGTTTTTTTGCCATGAGTCATTTCCTCCTTTGTGATTTTCTATCTTTGGATAGTTACGGTCACTAACTTCATTGGGGCTTTTGGTGACTTGTTTTCTACTACTTGTCACTCGCCACTTGACACTTGATTTGAATTTCCTTCACTTTCTCTAGTTCTGCGGTATCGTCTAGTTCTTCAAAAATCCCTTCAGCTTTACTAAGAGATTCCTGCGCGGCTTCTAAATTACCATTTCCCAAATACGCTTCGCCCAGGTCGCGATAAGCGTCACCGAGCAGGTCTTTTTCTTCTGTTTCGCTTTTCAAGATTTTCTGGAATTGCTCTATAGCGGCGTCATAATCCTGATTTTTTAGATAGATGCGTCCAATATTCTCGCAGACGTGGCCAATGATGCGCGGATTACTCAGTTTCTGTCCCATTTCTAGAGCTCTATTTTGATATTCAAGCGCTTCATCCAGGTTGCCTAACCCGTAATACGCATCTCCAATATTGGCAAGGCATGATGCAACACCTATTGTGAAGTTCATCCCTTCGAAAATAGGCAAACACCTTTCCAGGTGTTCGATGGCTTGTTCAAATTTCTCCCACCGCAGATACATGGCTGCTATATTAAGGTTGCCTTCGCCAACTTTTCGGACATTGTTAATACGCTCTGCTATTTCCAAGCCCTTTTCCAAAAAATTCTGCGCGTCCTCATATTCCCCTGTATTTCCATAGAAAGTACCAATACTAATGTACGAAAGCATCATGCCATTTATATCGCCGAGTTTTTCCCGTTCTTGAAGGCTGCGCTGGAAATACAGATGCGCTTGTTCTCGGTCACCCCGCTCTCTGTATAACTCACCAAAGTTATTATATAGAGTTGCTAGGTCTACCTCTGCGTTGAATCTCTCCAAGATGGCGCGGCTTTGCTCATAATATTTGATGGCACTATCGTAGTCACTTTGGCCCTGTTGCATCATGATACCTAATTTTTTATACACGAGCGCTTGAGCATAATAATGTTCAGTGCCTTCTAATTGTTCTAACGCCTGCATGTACATTTGCATGGCATCAGTGTATTTCGCTTCAAGATAATAGATAAATCCAATATCGGTGTAAATTCTAGCAATCTCGGGCGAATCACTATTGCCATTGAGTTCTGCCAAGCCTGCTTTGTATTGTTCTAACGCTATCTCATGGTCGCTTATTTCATGGATTTCTCCCATCTTGCGGTGGACTGCCGCGCGTGATTCCGCGATGTCAGGCGAAGTCATTTCAGCGTTTGAAGGAATGGAACACTCAAGGAATTTCGTATAGTTCTCTAACGCTTTCTCAGTTTCTCCACTTAGCTTATAGACATCTCCTAAACCGTTATAGGCAGCTTGTTGTATCTCAGAGACATCTGATGAGATCTTGGGTATGCGTTCCAGAACATCGGAATAGTAAACAATCGCATCTTCTTTACTATTGAGATGTTGTGCTTTTTGTCCAGCCTTGACGAGATATTTGACAGCATGTTCCATGTCATCACTGTTTTGATAGTGATATACAATTAGATCCAAGTGCATATCATGCGTATCCTCAGGATAACTCGATAATAAATAATTGCCTACTAATCCGTGCCATTCTCTCTTCGTGCGGGCGATAATGCTGTCATAAGTTGTATCATACGTGAGAATATGCTGAAAATTATATTCTGGTTCTGAGGAATTCTCGTACAGTTCGACTAATTCTAATCGGAACAGCTTTTGCAAATTTTCATCTATATTCAACTCTTGAGGCGAGATACCATTTAGGATGGAATAAGGAAATATACGCCCAATGACGGATGCTCGCTGCAAGGTATATTTAGGGTCGCCCTGTATGCGGTCTATGCGCGCTTTGACAACAGCTTCCACACCAACCGGTACATCGATATCTTCAACGCTTTCTACAAGAACATGCCGGTTGCTGCCTTCCTCGGGTTGCAAAACTAAATCCTCGATTAAGCTTCGAATAACCTCTTCGAGATAGAAGGGATTCCCCTCGGCTTTATCCAAAATCATATTTTTCAGGTTTTGGCTCTCCTCGTTATCCTCCAGATTCAGCATTGAATCTAATATCACCTGCATGTGTTCCTGTGAGAGTGGCTTCAAACTTGTTTCCGTATACTGCTCAGAAAATCGCTCAGAGGTAATATTACCAAGTTGCCAGCACAAATGGTCGCCAATCTCGTCATACTTTTCCGGGCGGTAAACACATAACAGAAGTATCGGCATTCCTATGAGGTTTTCCATCAAAAACAGGATAAGTTCATAAGACACACGGTCTATCCAGTGTAAATCTTCCAATGCTAACACTACTGGACCTTTCTTAAGCGTCTGCATGAGAATATGTCGTATAGCAGCGAATGTTTGCTTTTGCAGTTCCTCGGGCTCTTCTTGGAGATATTCGACCTTTTGCGCTTCTGTATCACTCAGTTTCACGGACATCAACTCAAAAACATAAGGGAGAATCTCCTCTGTCGGCGAGATTTCAGAATCCTCACCAAAAAGTTCTACAACACGGGTCGAGATCTTCTCCCGTATTTCTGCTTCCGCATCAAGTTCACCTACTCCAAATTGGGATTTGATCGCGCTGAGGAACACCGAATATGCGGCGTGCTGTGTGTGAGAGAGACATCGGCCTTCTATCCATGTAAAGTCATCGCCTAATTGTTCGTGAAATTCACGTTTCAGGCGCGACTTACCTAACCCAGCTTCACCAATAAGGGATACAATTTGGAAATCTGCATTGCGGGCTTTCTCAGTGCATGCTCTTAAGAGTTCCATCTCATTTTTCCGTCCGACCATTGCAGATGTAAGTCCTTCAATGCCGCGCGTGCTTTCGGGATTTTCCTTGGGACCTATCAACTTATAAATAGGCTGCGGTCCGGTTTTACCCTTTAGCTCAACAAATATAGGGGGTTCAAAATCGAATAGCGCTGTCGTCAGCTTATATGTCAATTCACCAACGGCGATTTCGCCGGCTTCGGCAATACTTTCAAGGCGTGCCGCTAAATTCACCGGGTCGCCCATGACAGTATAATTGAGCAGTTTCTGACCGCCAATGTTACCCACGGATACTTTCCCCGTGTTGATGCCGATATGCACATCAAGTTGCAAGCCTTCTTCCTCACCATAATGCCTGACAACATCTCGCATATTCATAGCTGCCAGCAGGGCGCGCTCGGCATCGTTTTCGTGGGTAATAGGCGCGCCAAATAACGCCATCACTGCATCGCCCATCACTTTATCCGGAATGCCTTCCAGTTCATACACTTGATCTATCTGTCGCTTGAGACACTCATTGGTAATGTATTGTATCTCTTCCGGTTCGTCGGCATATTTTTCGGATAACGCTGTGAAACCGGTAACATCGGAGAAAATCGTTGTCACTATTTTCCGCTCGCCTTCTATTTTCCCTTTTGTCGCATAAATCATCTCGCGGAGCGCAGGTGGAATATAGTCCTCCAGCCTTGATAGCATATCAGCATCTTCTGTGGGTTCAGCAATCTCTTCCACAGGCTCTGATGGCTTCGGTGTTCTCGCTACTTCGGCTTCGATTTCGGGCTTGGCTTCTTCAGGCTTGGCTTCCGGAGGAGGCGTAGTCTCCGGTGGCAGTTGTACTTCCTCTTGCGCGGGCGACGGGGGAGTGACCTTTTCCTCAACAGGCGGAGTGGTCGGCTCCTGAACAGGCTGCTCGATAGTGACTTCCCTGGTCGTCGGTGTGATAGGCTGTTGAACGGTGACTACTGGAGCGGTAGGCGGTTGAACAACAGGTCTTAAAGGTACGGTCGCCGGCTGTGCTTTCAATACCGCCGGCATTTCAGCAATAGTTAATTCGGGCAAATCTTTGCCGCAAAGATTGCAGTACTTCGCGTAGAGCGGGTTGGCGATGTTACATTCTGCGCACACCTTGTCTAACTGGAACCCGCATCCACTGCAAAATCCTGCAGATTTTGGATTATCCGCCCGACACTGCGGACAAAGATTTACTAACACAGCGCCGCAACGATTACAAAATTTAGCTGCTTGAATATTTTCATAAGTGCAATTTGGGCAGATTTTATTGAAGCTATCTCCACAGTTACCGCAAAATCTAAAACCTGGGGGATTCTCAAAATTGCATCTCTCGCATTTCATATAACTCACTTCCTGAATTGAATATTGATTATTGAATATTGTTTTTTTCTTTTCAATCTTCAATCTTCAAGCGATATTCCTTCCATCTCTTCCGGCTTGGGAATGCCAAAACATTTGAGTACGGTTGGCGCGATATCCAGGACTGTAGGATTCGGATTCGGCGTTTTTTTATTTATGAACAGAATTCCAGGTACATTTTGAGGGTCAACGAGATGGTCGCCACTCCATTTTTTTAGATTGTCCTCGATAATGGATTCAGGCGCGCCGCCGATTGCTGTTTGCCAGGAAATACGGTAGCCGGGCTGAAAACCGATAACGAGGTCTGGGGCTTCATCGGCATATTTTCCTCTGTAGAGAGTTTTGCTATCATAGATTTTTTGAATCACTAGCTTACCAGTTTTTGGGTCTTTTAATTTTTCCAATCCTTTGATAATTTGCCTCTTCACTTTTTTCGCTTCACGTCCAGGACGCACTATCCCCTTTCCTTCTCTGCCTTTAAGATTGATGTAAATGCTGGAGAAACCTAACGCGTAGGCTTTCGTCTTGTCCCAAGCAACGTTTTGAAAAAGTGGGTCGCCCTCATCATCGCTGGGCGAATGTTTCAACTTCATAAGTGCATTCTGCGCCAGCCATGAATTAATATGCACCACTCGCCTAAAATTTGCAAATCCATGGTCGGAAATAACGAGGAGGGTTGTATTATCATCAACATATTCCTTCAGCTTGCCTAAAACAGAGTCCATGCGGCGGTAGTAGTCTTCAATGACATGGTAGTATTTGCGCGCGTAGGTTTCCTCATAGATAGGATGTTCAGGGTCGCGCGTATTCCAGAACATGTGCTGTATTCGGTCTGTCGTATCAAAGACAAACGCGAACACGCCGTCTGTGAAACGATCTATTTCTGTCCAGAGCATTTTTTCAAGCTCCTGCATGATGGATTCACAATTTTCCAGAAAAATATCCGGGCTTAGAATATCATCGCCCAATGCGTTGGTATCTTCGGGATACCCCAGAGTGTGGTATGTACCAATGCTATCTGCTAGTTCTCCTGCATATTCATCGGGATAGCTTATGGGATAATTAGGCGCTGCGGGAGCCACTTGGATAGGCGTCATATAGAGTTCAAATTCAGGTTGGAGTTTCGCTAGATAAAATCGACAAATGCTCGCTACATGTCGGCGCATACCCACATCAAAGGTTAATTTCATCCAATCACTCCAGCAACCTTCTTGCACTTCGTAATCGTGACCGCAGACATTTATGGTGATTTTTGCCTGCTCGTGCGCGACGCGGATGGTCATAGGAATTTCCGTGTCCTTTCGGCGAAATCCCGCAGTGGTAGGCCCTGTTATTTTCGTTTCAATCACATCATTCTTGTATTGAACTTGCTTAATATCACCTTTTTTCTCACCTTCACCGGACATATCACGAGTGGTATAAAAAGCATATCTGCCGAGATTCCCCTTGATGTCAGGCACGCCCAATCCCGACAACATCTTCCCGGTAACCTCCTCTGCGGGAAATGTCACAGGCCAACGTATCACAGTGGTTGGTACGCCATGCTCAGAGGTAATGCGCCAAAACGCGTTCCCCTTCCGCACATGAATAAACATCGAATCTTTCGCGCCGGTGATATTGCGTGGATTTATCTTCATCAGAGACAATTCGGGGATATAATTTTTCGGATTACGTATGATAAAGTCAAAAATGCTGTGATGACCAGGATTACCGCCTGTGGCAATAGATGACCAGACGACAGGGCTTTGTGATGGATTAATACTCGCCAAACGTCTGTAAGTCCCTGTTTCTCTGAGTATGGAAAAATTAGGCAATTCGCCGTTATCCATTAGTTTTTCCATGATGTTGGGGTCAAGACCATCAATTCCCAACACGATAACTTTCTTTGATGTGACACGATTAGACGCGCTAGCCGAATATCTTGTCGAACCTGCAAGTAAATATGCTGACAGCAAGCTGCTAACAGTAGCCATTTTGATAAACTCCCTTCGCGTATGTGTTTGAATCACTTCTCACCTGCCTTCGAGTGAACGAATTACGAATCACGAATTAGACTGCCACGAAAGATTACGAATTACGAATTGTTAAATTGGGAGGGGTTAAATCCCTTCTGATTGCTTCGCTTTGCTCGTGATTGCTTCGCTGATTGCTTCGTGCCTCGCAACGCAACGGTGCCTTCGGTTTTTCCGTTTTCCATTTTCCGCCTCCCGTTCTTAACCAAATATCCAAAAAATACATATTATAGCAATTAGGCACAATATCACTATGGTTGTGATAATAGATGTGATAACAGCCAATGCCTTACGTTGCTGATTCCATTTTTCGTTAAGGTATCGAAAAAATCGGCGAATAGGCCAAATAAGAATCCCCAAAGTAGTTCCCAATATAGCCAGCAAATAAGCTAGAGAAGGCAGAATAGCCGAGAAAACACCGCTCGCTGTGCCTGGGTCAATGTATGCATACGCCTGCGCTAACGATAGATTGAAAAACGTAAACAGCCACAGCAGTATTTTTCCGTATTTTAGCATTTTCTACCCCTTTTCTCAATTACTTTATAGAGTCCTTCTGAGTTATTATATTCTATCACACCTATCGCGTTCTGTCTACTAAAATTTCAGTGACAATTGTAACTTTGTTTTTTTCGCCAAGAAGACCCCGACTGATTAGGATAATAGGGGATGAGTTGGCGTCTCAAACGGTGATTAAAGTCTTTTGGTGGAATACTACCTGAATTTGCTTAACGCTTTTAACCAGTGTATTTGCACCATCAGTCATTTTCAAATATGCACCTTTGTTTTGGATACCTATTGCTCGTAATAGCTTACCTTGCCATCTAACAATATCGTGTGGTTGGATTGAG
>SDBU01010430.1_pt1 | contig 10312 bp, 9 predicted proteins | sample 2277071 | NCBI WGS metagenome assembly SDBU01 (sample SAMN10397929, study PRJNA504765) | marine sediment metagenome | isolation source: marine sediment core GS08_GC12, 126 cmbsf | place: Arctic Ocean: Gakkel Ridge, Loki's castle | collected 2008 | reverse complement strand
ATCAAATGAAGCTTTTAAGATATCTATGAAATATTAGATTTACAATTACAATATATTATATTTACTTATAGGGATTTATGACTCTTTACTCTATTGAAAAAAAATTATGATCTCAAGCAAAACCAAAAGAAAATTTTGTTTCATAAGCCCTTCCTTTTTCTTTGAGAGATCTGGTGGCACAGAAATTCAAAATTGGTATATCTCACTCGAGTTAATAAAAAGAGGATGGGAAGTTCACTATATAAGAGAAATCACAGCAAGGAAACAAGGCAAAACTTCTATTAATGGTATCATAATGCACTCTATTCCAAGGCTTCGGAAGCGGTTACGATGGATTAATACATGGAAGACTGGAAGGATCATGAAAAGCGTTCGTGCTGACATATGGTACTGTAGAGGATCATCTTCCTACCTTTTCCCTACTGTATTTGGTGCGAAATTGTTCGGTGGGCGAGTTGTTTGGCATTTTACAAGTGAAGAACAATTTATAAAGGATTTGACTCTCTTTCGTAATGTCAAACCCATCTGGCTCCCGCTAACCCTGTTAGACACTTATGCATTTTGGTACGCGCTTAAACATGCCGACATGCGAATAGTGCAGACACATCAACAAAAAAAAGTCGCACAAATCAACTTCGGGTTGCAGGGAGAGGTCATTTATAATGCTCACCCAATCCCTTCTCTTGACAACAAGGATCGCAAGCCTATGATATTATGGATAGGTAGCATCAAAGAAATCAAAAGGCCAGAACTTTTCCCAGAATTGGCTCGGCGCATGAAAAATTCACACCACAAATTCATCATGATTGGACGACCTGTAAATAAACTTTTAACGCAAACTCTAAGGGCAGCCAACAGAGAAATGACCAACTTTAAGTATGTTGGTGAACTATACATTCATAAAATACACGCTTTTCTCTCAGAAGCTCGAATCCTTGTATGCACAAGTTCGTCAGAGGGGTTTTCCAATACGTTTGTAGAAGCCTGGATGCATGGAGTGCCTGTACTTTCTCTGACAGTAGATCCTGATGGTATAATTCGTAGATCGAGGTTAGGTTGTGTTTCGCAAACTCTAGAAAACATGGTGCTAGACATTAATAGACTGATGGATAACCATAACGAATGGCGTTTGCTTTCAAAAAGATGCAAAAGCTTTGCACATAAAAATCTAAGCATTATATCGGCAGTTGACAGACTTGAAGAATTAACAACTTCAGAGAATGTTTGAGCTAATGAAAACAAAAATAAAATGAAGTCTGAGACAAAAGTGTTACCATACGAGATAAACGGATTTCTAGAAACATATGACCACACAAAATTATGGCTAAGACTTTCCTAACTGGCGCATAAAATCTCACGTGCAGGTTCTAACAGACCAATTGGAGCCATAAGGAATCTCCCTCGCATTAATCCTTGCTCGCTCAAGACTACTTATACTAGAGCAATATAAGGCAAAATGATGGCCAAGAAAGTGGTATTTATTGGGGGAACTTCGTATAGCGGTTCGACTTTGTTAGATATGATGCTGTCGAATGCTGACAATGGGTTCTCATGTGGTGAAGTTCACGCTCTATTTCGTCCTTATCGCCCACACCATGTTAATCCAAAGTGCGTTTGTGGCGCCTCGAATTGTGATATCTGGAAGAGATTAAGGAAATATGGAGAACGTCGATTATATGTAGGCATATTTAAGGAAATGCCCCATCTCGAATTCATAGTAGACTCCAGTAAGGATTCCTTATGGATAAAGGACCAAACATTGAATTTAGATGAGTCTAACATAGAAATTCATAACATATTAATTTGGAAAACTCCTTTAGAATTCGCTTTCTCATGCTTCAAAAGAGGCATTTTAGATAAATGGGAGCGCTCCTGGATAAACTATCATAAAAGATACTTTTCGTCTATCGAGAAATGGTATTCAGTTCGATATCAGAATTTGGCTAAAGACCCATCTGAGAAGCTAAAAACATTATGTGATTTAATAGGAATAGAATATTTTTCAGGAAAAGAAAACTATTGGGAAAAGACGCATCATACGCTTTTTGGCAACTATTCTGCCAAGATTCATTTACACAACAGAAATTCAAATATTTATTCGCAGCACGAGGCTTATTTAAAAAGAAGAAAAAGAAGATTTTCAAATACACAACTACTCGAGATCACCCATCACAAAAGTATTTATTATGAAGAGGGCGCAAAAAACCCACTTCCCAGTGATATTAAAGAAAAAAGTTTGAATTCCCACACTTTCGATAAGATAATTAAAATATTAGAATCTAGTGAAGTCAACCATTACCAATGGGACGAGAATCTCATTTCAAGAAAGGAAGGCTTTCGGCACGGCCCCTTTCCTTTTTGGCATCTTATTAGCAGGTGCCAGTCTAAATGTAAAAGCTTTAGGCTATGCCTTAATGTAAAGGGTTAAGCCGTTTTACCAATTAGAGGACAATGTGGTCTTCAAGCAAAATGGTAAGCGATTGTTGCTGACATAGGCATATATCTGAGTCAAATCTTATGTTTGAAATTGCGATCATCTACCTAATAATATCCATCGCGTTCTTCGGAGGATCCTTAGAAGGTTACAACCTGGTGCCGCCAGCCTTCAATTGGCTTACTGAACCTCTAATTTACTTACTATTTGCCTCTGCAATTACTACTAAGCGAGCCAGGATTAGACTCCCTTTTCTTCCATTTATGTTATTGTTTCTTTTTATTGGAGCGTCATCTGTCATTGTTAATCATCAATTTAACTTGAAGCCTCTTTTTGGACTTCGGTTAATACTCAGGTTCTATATTTTCTTTCTGGCTCTCGTTAATTTAGATCTCACTGATGTTCAAATCAAGAGGATTAATAAGCTGCTTATCTATCTCTTCATAATACAAATACCTGTCGCTGCCATAAAATTCATTACGATGGGACAGCAGGAAGCAACCATTGGGACATACGCGACTCACGGTGGGGTCCAGTCGACCACGATTCCCCTATTAGCTATAGGATACCTGTTAGCATTTTATATCTATTACCGTGCTAACAGAAGTTTCATTTTGCTCTCATTAGGGTTTGTATTCTACTCTTTTATTGCCGGTAAGCGAGCCCTCGTCTTCATGCTTCCTGTCCTAGTAGGCTTTCTGGTTTTCATGTTCTTAAAAGATAGAGATGTTGACCTGGAGAGACTAAGAAAGATGAAAATTCGCGTCCCAGTGCTTACGTCGGCGTTGATAGTGCTTGTGGTATTCTTTGGCCTTAAATATGTATCAACGTTAAATAAGGAAAGGAGTCACCGAGGGTCAGTCGATATAGGCCACGCTCTTAAATACGCAATAGATTATAACACGAGTGTAAGCGGGCTGCATCCGGGCTACAGCATAGGTCGGTATTCTACAACCAAACAGATTTTTAAAGTTATGAAGGAAAAAGGCTATGTTAGGTTTCTGTATGGGTACGGTCCTGGAGCTTATACAAGGTCACGCTTCGCCGACATAAAAACTAATTCGTCTCTCTTTAAAGGCCTTCGTATATGATATGGTGTAACTCCTCTGGGGTACATCATGTTAGAATATGGCATTATGGTCATGATCACTTATTTTATATTGGAAGAATGATCAGGATCCTTATTGGAAGGCTTTCGCTTTCGGATCTCTTTCCTTTGCTTTCTCCTCGATAATGCTCTGGTCTTCCTATCAGCTTGATATACTTACTGGCGACATGATCTCGTGTGTATACTACTATTGCATGCCTATTGTTTTAACCAAATTTGAAAAGCTAAAATTTAAACATCAAATATTTGAAAGTTAAGCTTCCTGAGAAAAGATTGTCTAGCCATTGTTTATTGTTTATATTCAGATAAAGAAAAAAGCTTTGAGAGGTTTTAATTTTTATTGTCTGGACTGAGAAGTATCAATGATATGAATATATTATGGCTCTTAGAAAAGGAATTAGATGTTTCTTTAAGCAGTGCTGGCCGCTTGGCGACAATCCAGAATCTCGAAAAAAGAAATACTCTAAAAGTTGTAGTAGGTTATAGGCACAGGAAAAATTCTTACGATTATCTAAAAAGCCGAATCATTTATGTCAATTCAACCAGACTTGCGGTATTGAAAAAGATAGGTTTCTTTTACAACCAGTTATACATGCTTAGGTCTTTGAATTTGCTAAGTAACATTGATGTGGTGTTGATTAATTGTATGAACAAGTTATTGATTAATGCTATTGTTAAAAAGAAAAAGCGGTATAATTATAAGGTAGTTTTTGATGTAAGAACACTTGCCGTTGATGAGAACTCCTTACGACGGAGAATTAATGAGTCTCTTTTTAGGAACTCACTGAAATATGCCGCGAAATATTGTGATGGCGTCACATATATTACTGAAGAAATGAGAAGATACTGCAAGGAAAGATACAATCTTCCTGAGCATGAAAGTGAAGTGTGGGGCTCTGGAGTTGATCCAACTTTATTCAAAAACGTGAAAAATCACAATATAAGGAGAAGGGATCGAAATCTGAAATTAATCTACCACGGGACGGTAGAGAAAAATAGAGGAATAGATAATGTAGTAAAGGCTATCCAATTGCTTAAAAATACTATTCCAATTAAGTTTGGTGTCATGGGTTCTGGACATGGATTGAAAGAACTTAGGCGACTTGTTCATAAATTCGATCTGAATGGGAGAGTTGAATTTATGGAGCCTGTTCCTCATCACAGAGTACCTGAGGTTATCATGAAATTTGATGCTGGGATTCTTCCATTCCAGGATTTTCCAGGGTGGAACACCAGCTCTCCTATCAAGCTATTTGAATATCTATCCTGTGGAAAACCCGTCATAGTGACGAGGATTCCCGCACATTCTCAGGTTTTGAGTAAAAAGAGATTTGCCTTCTGGGCAGAGGAATCATCCGCCCAAGCTATTGCTTGGGCAATTGAATACGCATACGAGAACATGGAAAACTTTTTATCTATGGGCATTAAGGCAAGACAATTTATAGAGGATCATTATACCTGGGAAAGCCAAATTAAGCGGTTAGAAAACTTTTTGATAAATTTAAACTAATATTTTGATCTAAATCAAATTAAATTCTAAAATCTCTTAACAGAGAATTTAAGATGGTATGTTTTCTTTCCGAAATGAAAAGAAGAAAAAATATTACTATTTGAATGAGCCTAAATCTATCAAAATTGTGTAGTTGTTTTTTCCAAGTTTTAATAGTACCTGGCATACTATCTTGCCTTAACGTTTACCTTTCCGATACCTTCGTCGCATAACTTACATACAATTATATTTATATTATTACCTAGAAGCTAGCTAGAAGATTATCGACTACTGACTGCCGTCACAACTTTCGTTGGGGGATTATCTTGTAGAGATTGATCAAAGACTTACCATGGAGTTGGGACTTAAAAGGTTATTGGGTTATTGAGCCAATAATGTTACACTGAGCTTAGGCAGCACTTCCATTATCCTTTTGGCGTCGGATTCCAACTCACAACCGATGATGAAATCATCTTCCCAACGGATTATGAAGCACCTTCCCCTCATTTTAGGCAGAACTTCTTTTACTAACCAGTCGTCAAGTACGTGATGAAGGAATATGTTGTAAAGCATTGTGGTGTTTCTTTTGCAGGGAGGTATTTTTAGATGAATGTTCTCATAACCCTACCATCTCTTATGGATCACGGAGGTATAGCGACTTATTATAACGCAGTATTACCTTTTTTGGAAGATCAAAACGATTTTAGAATCTCATACCTTGAGATAGGCAGCACAAAAAATTCACTGAAATTTCTTCATCCTTTAATTGATCAGATAAGGTTCTACAACTGTATATCAAAGAATAGTTTTGATTTGATTCATGTAAATCCCTCCTTGTATATAAAAAGCTTCTTTAGGGATGGAATGATTATATATCTCGCTAAGAGGAAAGGTTTACCGGTAATAGTTTTTTTCCATGGTTGGGGCGTTTTCTTTGAACGACATCTTGAAACAAAACTATGGTGGTTTTTCAAAAAAACCTACAGACTGGTAGATAGATTCATTGTGCTTTCTTCTGATTTCAAGGAGAAATTAAGGAAATGGCAGGTATCGGTTCCTATTTCCGTGGGGGTTACAGCTGTTGATGAGAAACTTCTCTCAGGCTTCTGCATGAAAAAAAAGGTCCATTCATTTATAAATGCATCCAAAATAAAGATACTTTTCCTTTCAAGGATTGAGAAGTACAAGGGAATCTTTGAGACGTTGGAAGCAATAAGTATATTATTAGAGCGAGGCCATGACGTATCCTTATCTATCGCAGGAGATGGCTCATCGATGAAATCTGTATTAGAGTATATAGAAAGGCATAATTTATATAGTGATAGAGTTACATTGCTAGGCTATGTTAGAGCTGAAGAAAAGGCAACAGTCCTTGGTTCCCATCATATATACTGCCTGCCAAGTTATGGAGAGGGTATGCCATGTTCTATTCTCGAGGCCATGGCTTTCGGTATGCCTATCATAACCACCCCGGTTGGGGGGATTAAATATTTGTTCGAAAATGGGAAAATGGGTTATTTTGTAGAAAAAAATGACCCTGAAGTAATAGCTAACCTAATTGAGTGCCTAATCATAGATAAAGGCAGAATGATAGATATTGGATTATACAATCATTCTTATGCAAAAGAGAATTTCCTAGGATCAAAACTTGCTAAGAATTTAATTGAGATTTATAGGGAAATTCTACAACTTACAGGAAAAGCTTCGAAGTAAAATAATCGTAGATGGATTGTAACAGTGCGGTAGAACATTGAGTAGATAAAAGATATTATTGGACTTATGATCTATTTCCTGTTTCAGTATTCTAATTTATGAAATTTCATCAATTATGAGCATACTTCATAAAATGCGACTTATCAAAAGGTATAGAAGATCTCGGATGCCTTGGTATTTAAGAAGGTTAAAGAAAATGCCTATTGAGGAGATACCGTATCGGTTGAACCAAGCCGCAAGAAAAAGAATTGACAAGTATTTTCCAGCGAATTGCCGATTAGTATCAAAAGACAAAGCAGATTCCATATTATTATCACAGTTCCGTGAGGATCTATGGCACACAAGAACATTACCCAATCTTCTCCCTTTAGATAAAAAACTGTTGATTAGGGAGGCAGAAAATATTTTGAGCCATGACTTTGAGATTTTCGGCATCAGGAGAAATTTCGGAGATCCCATCAATTTTCACTTAGACCCCAAGACTCTTAGAACCTGGCCTCTTAAGTTTTGGGGCGATATCCATTACAGGAATGGCCAGAAGGTAGGCGGCATAAAGTTCGCATGGGAATTGAATAGACTTCATCATTTTCCCAAACTTGGATTAGCTTATTCGATAGCATTAGACAGACGATATTTATGTGAACTATTCAAGTAACTTGATAGTATAGGAAATCCCATTTTTTAACAATTATATTAGATTGTTATATAATTATATCTAATTGATATTGAAATAAGTTGGGTTTATGATAATTAATATATCATGAACCTGGCACTGAATAAAGAAGTAACTAAACAAGACAAGGCTATTTTTCAGGATATTTTTAACGATCATTGGAAGGGATTTAAGGCTAAATACAAGATATGATAAAATGCCTATGCACTTTAGTCCTAATCTTCTTCATCTAACCAAACTGGTGATGTTTACGGATGGCACAGCCAAAAAATAGGAGCACAGTGCATTTTGAGAAAACCTTGGTTCCATTGGCCCATAAGAAGGCCTAAGTGGGGGCTTTTAAAGCCACCGAAAATCGCCGTATTTTCATTAAGTTATGATCACCATGACCGCCATCATGAAAAACTGTTCGATATCTCATACTCGCATGCTCTTGTCAGAATCCGGTTTCAGCATCAATGTAAGTCCAGCCAAAAGCAACGATATGCGGAAAGAGTGAATTTAGGAGTTAAATGCATAGGCATATATGATAATAAACAGTATGAAGAGCCTGTTCAAAAGATGCTCGGATGCGGTAATGAGTCTGGCGGATACAGTGAATATATCTGTATGAAATGTGGACGTGATCTTAGAAGAGTTCCATTTAGCTGTAAGAGTTACTTTTGTCTGTCTTGTGCCAAGAAATACGTTGATGATTTTGTTGCTCAGGTAAGCGCAATGTTGCATCCAGGGGTAGTTTACCGTCATATAGTATTAACAATACCCAAGCAATTAAGAGCTATTTTCTATAAAAAACGTCATGATGGTAGTTTATTATCGCTCTTTATGGAGAGCGGCTATAAGTGTTTGGAGGATGTTGTAAGTACGGTAAAGCGACTACCATTAAAAATAGGATGTATTGTTGTTGTTCAAACCCATGGCCGTTCAGGCCATTATAATCCTCATCTACACATAATCATGACAGATGGAGGGATTCATACCGATCCAGGTATGTATTGGAACACATTAACTTTGCTTTTGTAATGATGAGGGAAGTATACAGAGTTTTGAAAAAGCACGGTACATTTATTGGTACCGTCGCCTTCCTTGAACCGTTCCATGGGGATAGTTTTTACCATCATACTCACTTAGGAGCATTCAATTCGTTGCAATACGGCGGATTCAAGATAGAGCGTATTGCTGCAAACCAAGAATGGTCTGGACTGGTAGCACAGACAAAAATGCTCTTTCGAAAAATGGCGCCATTCCTCTCAAAATCTCTTATCTTGCCTTTGCAAGCACTTCACAAGCTCTGGTGGCGTGTTAGGAGTCTCGTCAGTCCCAAAGCAAATGAGAATACTCGTATATTGAGTTCCACCGGCGGCTTTTCATTTATTGCCACCAAGGAATAACATATTCGGATACTGCAGATTACGTATGCGTTTTTTGTTATACTTCACTTTTTTGAACGTCTTCTTTGCTGATTGGCTGGCATTCAAGATAAAAGTTATACCTCGTATCTTCACCTGGGTTCCTGAGTTTGCATCAATCATCATAACGCTTTATATATTATTCAAGTGGTCAACGGAAAAGAGATTTGACTGTTCAATAAAATACGTATTTCTGGTTGTATTTTTATTTATAACTATCCTGTGTGGATTTCTTTTAAATGGGGTTAGCTCCGGCGTGATGATCTCGGGAATGCGGATTTATCTCAGATATTTCCCCTTTTTTTTCTTACCTGCTGTCTGGGATATAGATTCAAAGCAACTATTAGGTTTAAGCAAATTCATACTATTTCTGGCCTTATTGCAGCTTCCGATCGTAATTTATCAGAGATTTTTTAAGTATAAATATTTCTTATCTGGAGACATGATGGGGGGAAGTCTAGGCGCTAATACTTCAGGAGTGCTTTCTATACTTTTGTTATTAATAGTCGCTGCTTGCATATCATTTTATGTAAAAGAGCACATTGAAGGTTTAAAATTTGCTGCCTGCTTGTTTGCCTTATTTATTCCAACTACGATGAATGAAACAAAAGTTGTCCTTTTTTTGTTGCCTGTCCCCTTTCTTGCTCCGATTTTGTTCTCAAAAATACTTTTTGACAAGACAGGTAAGGTATTAGCTTTGCTTTTGCTTCTGGTTACATCCGTTATGGTATTCAGGTTTGTCTATGACTATTTCATACTGGACAGATGGGGTTATGGAATTCTAACATTTATGACAAAAGAGGGCAGATTCGAAGGTTATATGAATATGCGACTTGTTCCTATAATAAAAACGTTTGACACAGCCTTTAATGACGTATTGTTTTTCATCTTTGGTGCTGGAGCAGGCAATGCATCATTCACATTTTCGCCGATGTTTACGGGCGAAGCTGCCTCAAAAATCAGAGCCGCTGGCTTTATTGACTTGGGAATTATTACACTAATTTGGGAACTCGGCTTCTTAGGGACCACTATACTTTTATTGATATTGGCCTTACTGTTTCTGGACGCGATAAAGCTTGCTTCTCGAAAAGATGTTTATGGAGCCATTGGTTTATCAATGTTAGCAATAATTCCTATATACACGATATCCCTCTCATACTTTAATAATTTTGGCATTGTTATAATAAGTATGTTATTTTGGCTAATGTCAGGAGTTGTAGCTTCGTCCAGGTCAAGACTCTGGGAAGTACAGGCCTCTGCTTAATATTTTCGACCTATGCTATTATCAAATTAAATCTTCAAGAAAAAATCGTACTAATGATAGAATCGTCGAAGAAATTGATAGTGCCCTGCATTTGCTTAAACGCCATCTTCCATATCATGAATCAGATCATGTGCTCAACATTGCCTATAACGTTATTGCTGGTGGCACACGATTGGAAGATATAGAATTGCAACGCCAAGACGAGGCATGGCTTGATGCACT
>SDBU01010429.1_pt1 | contig 10312 bp, 12 predicted proteins | sample 2277071 | NCBI WGS metagenome assembly SDBU01 (sample SAMN10397929, study PRJNA504765) | marine sediment metagenome | isolation source: marine sediment core GS08_GC12, 126 cmbsf | place: Arctic Ocean: Gakkel Ridge, Loki's castle | collected 2008 | reverse complement strand
TCTTCAATGCGGATCTTAATGCTGTTAATCAAATACGCCGTAATGATCAAGGTCGAACACAGACCGATAGCCCGGACAAAAACCAGATCGTAATAGGAAGAGCTGATCGTGGCGATATTCAAGGAAAAGTGAGGTATTAGCTGGTAAAACTCGGCAAGAGAAACGGCGATAAAAAGGGAAACCAGCGTACTGACATAGATAAAAATCACCATGGGTGAGAATATGAAAGAGGTCAGCATGATGTGAAAGACAAAATAATAAGAAAAGGGGTTTTCCAAAAACCCGGTATAGTAAATCAGGAGGAACAATATGGTGTAGTCGGAACATACCTGGACATTAAAGAAGATACCCATCTCCTTGCGGGAGAGGTTCCGCTGCTTAAAAATATGATAAAAGATGGTGAAGCTCAAATTGACCAGGAAGAGCAGCCCGTTCAGAGAATAGAGAATGTTATAAGAAAGCTCATCATGATAGGTGAAGTTGATTACGATCAGAGCTATTAAAACACCAAACCAGGCAAGCCAGCGTAAGGTAATGAACCAGCCGATGACTTTATTTAAGTCGGTATACTCTGTCGATTCCAGCTTGGACGAAACCTGCATCAGAACAGCCTAATATTGTCGTGCCATCAGGTTTTTAATCTCGGAAATCTGGCTCTCTTTGAAGGTTACTAATGAGGAAAAGAGCTCTTTCTGCTCCTCCGTTACGAGGAGACTGACGATCGAAGAATAAAATTCTTTAAGCTTCTCCTCGTATTCAACAATATGAGAAAATATTTCTTCCGGGGGCGAGTCTTTGGTTATATTACGGCTGGGTATCAAATCCTCTTCTCGATAGTCCGAGGCGTACCTGACCCATTCCGTTCGCCCGTAATCTTTAATATTTATATTTTTCAAGATCTCCAGGTTGCGGACCTGTTTCTCTTTTAGAAATGCGATTATCTTCCTGGATTCCTTATTGCGAAGCCCGATCTCCGCCACATCGTAAAGGTCATTCAGTTTTTTCTCCCATCCGACAGTAATTTTCAAAACATCCTGCAGCTCTTTGTAAGCAATCATTTTCTCTCCTTTCTCATATCTAAAATTATATGACAAATTTTTAAGCTTGTTAATAGAATAAAGAAAATAAGTTCGCTACTGTTTATATGCGCAATCAATCGACTTGACTTAATAAAAATAATAAACTAAACTCGGTTTTCTGGATTTAATATCTTAAGGCTGTTCCATAGACTTTTAAATTAGTCTGTTTTAGGAACTATCTTGGGGACGGCATCGTGAAGATACATGGTGGATATACTCCCAAAATCTCAGGCAAACCTAAAAGCATCGTTGAAGAGCTTCCTCTACCGGCGGTGCTGCAATTAAGTCTTGAAAGAGGCGGCCTGAGCTATAAACCAATCGTTAAGAACGGCCAGACGGTCGAGTTCGGCGATTCCCTGGCCGAAGCTTCCTTAAATGGGGGGACCCTCCTCCTACCCTCGCCCGCATCCGGAAAAGTAACACTTATCCAAAATAATGGAAAAAAGAGCCTCGCCCTGGAAGTGAGCGATGCGGGCATAATAATCGGAAAGTATGAAAAATTCCAGCCCCAGCGCATAACCGCTGAAAAGATGCGCCAGGCGTTGGCTAAAGGCGGGATCTGGCCTCTTTTTTGGAGTTCCCGGACCGGGGAAATCCCGGCGCTCACAGAGACCAGGCTTCCCAAAGCGATCATTGTAAACTGCATCCTGACCGAGCCTTTCCGGGCGAGAGGCAAGGTCATCCTGCGCCGTTCCTGGAATCGCATAGTGGCGGGCATCAGGTTCCTGCCCCGCCTGTTGGTAGATTACGGCACCATTCAGATAATCTTGACCGCGCGGCATGATCCGGTTGCCAGAATGATGTACGTTGATCTTGCCGGCCATGCCCTGGTCCGCTTCCACAGCGTTCCTCTCCTTTACCCCATTGAGAACCCCCGGATCCTGAGCCAGGCGATCCGGAAAAGCGATTCTTCCTTTAAGAAGGATGATGTTATCTGGGCGATCGATGTCCAGGGCGTAGAAGCCCTGGGCGCCTGTCTGGCCGAAGGTCTTCCCCTTTACCAGCGGGTAGTCGCAGCCGGCGGACCCGGCCACTCCAGTCCGAAACATCTCTGTGTCCGGATCGGCACACCGGTAACCGCGCTCATGTCTGAAGACAATAAGCCCGGAGGCGGAAAGCCGCCTGAGTCTCTTATTCTTCGCGGCGGACTTATCAGGGGTGAGCCTGTCGACTCCGTAACCGGCGCGGTCCAGTACGACGACGATGCCTTCTTCTTCCTCCCCTCCGCTGCGGAGCGCCAGTTCATAAGCTTTATGAGGCCCGGTTTTGACAGGACCTCCTACCTGCCCTGCTTCGCCTCCCGGATAACCGGGGCTCCGGACCGGCACATTTCCACCATGCAGCGAGGAGAAAAGCGCCCGTGTATCGCCTGCGGTCTCTGCGAGAGTGCCTGCCCGGCAAGATTGATTCCCCAGGTCTTACACCGCTATCTCTACCGCGAATCCCTGGATGAAGCGGAAAAGGCAGGCTTGAATCTCTGTGTGAACTGCGGCCTCTGCACATATATTTGCCCTTCGAAAATAGAGCTTCAAAAACAGTTCTTGGAGGCCAGGGAACAAATCCGCCTGGAGCATGAGGAAATAGCAGCAGCGGCTTCGTCAAAGAGTGAGAAAAATGAAAATTCTATTTAGCATGTTAGAAAAAATGCGCCCGCTTTTTGAGAAAGATGGGAAGCTTTCCCGGCTGGGTCCTATCTTTCAGGCCGCCGATAATTTTTTCTTCGCAGCTCCGGAAAAGACAAAGACTGCGCCGTTCGGCCGCGATGCGCTGGATGTAAAGAGATACATGTCGCTGGTGATCATTGCCATCCTGCCCAGCTTTATCGCGGCGGTATATTTTTTCGGCTGGAGAATACTGCTGACGCTGCTCGTCTCCTACGCCGCCGGGGGAATAGTAGAGGTACTCTTTGCCGTGATTCGCAAAGAGGAAATCAACGAAGGATTCCTGGTGACCGGTTTCATCTTTCCCCTGATCCTGCCCCCGGGACTGCCTCTCTGGCTGGTGGCCGTGGGCGTGATTTTCGGGGTTCTGGTGGGCAAGGAAGTTTTCGGCGGCACCGGCCGCAATATATTCAATCCCGCCCTGGTGGGGAGAATATTCCTGGCTCTCGGTTATCCTTCGGCAATGACAGGCGCCTGGATCGACCCGGCGATGGGAAAATGGGGACAACTCTTATCCCCGATCCGCCTCACCGTGGCTGAAGCCGTCACCTCCGCAACCCCTTTAGTGCTGGCCAAAGGCGGGACCCTGCTTCCGCCCCTGGACCTCTTTTTAGGCCGCGTGACCGGCAGCGCCGGGGAGACTTCCGTGCTCGCCATACTTCTGGGCGGTATCTTCCTCATTATAGTGGGGGTGGCGAGCTGGCGGACTATTGTAGCCATACTCCTCTCATTCGCAGGGTTGAATGCCATTCTGCACGGAGTATTGCCCGCTGCGGTAAGCCCGGTCTGGTTTAACCTGTCGGCCGGCGGTATACTCTTCGGCGCCTTTTTCATGGCCACGGACCCCGTTTCCAGCCCGATCACCCAGTCCGGCAAATGGGCCTACGGGATCTTGATTGGCGCCATTACCATTCTTATCCGTTCATTCTCAGGATTCGTGGAAGGCGCTATGTTCGCCATTCTGCTCGGCAATATCTGCGCTCCCTTGATAGATGAAGTGGTCATAAGGACACGGATGAGGAGGTATGCAGATGAGAGATAATGCGCGCACTATTCTGTTTGCCGCTGTCCTGGGTATTATCTGTTCAATTATGCTGGCCGGGGCGAACCTGTTTACCGCTCCCTACCGTCTGGCAAACGAAAAGGCTGAGGAGGTACGCAACTTTCTCGCCGCCCTGGAAGTGCCTGTGAGCGCAGAGGCGGATTCTAAAACCCTGCTGGAAATCTTCAACAGGGATATAAAAGTGCTGGAATTGGGAAAACTGACCCTTTACGAATACCGGCCGGAGGCATCGGAAAAACCAATCGCCCTGGCAGTGCCTTTTTCCGGCTCGGGCCTCTGGGGACCGGTCAAGGGGGTTTTGGCCCTGGAGCCCGACCTGCTCACCATCCGGGGAGTTCGTTTTTACCAGCAGGAAGAGACGCCGGGGCTGGGCGGAGAAATCGGTTCCGCCTGGTTCCAGGAGCAATTTATTGGTAAAGAAATAGTATCCGAAGACGGAAAACCAGGTTTCAGAGTTCTGAAATCCGGAGGCACCGCAGATAGGAATTCTGTAGATGGAATTACCGGCGCCACTATGACTTCGGACCGCGTTCAGACCATGATGAACAACCTGGCCAGGGCTTTGTGGGAGGAGCGTAGCAAGTATGTCAGGTAGTGCTCAATTAGCTGCTGTCAGCAGAGGGAAGACAAAAGAGACCATTCAAAACGGAATCTATAAAGCCAATCCTGTGACGCACCAGGTCCTGGGCATCTGTTCCGCCCTGGCCGTGACCGGCCGCCTGGAAAATTCATTGGTCATGGGCGCGGCACTGATATTCGTGTTGGCCATGTCGAACCTGATCATATCGATCCTGCGCTCCCTGATCCCCCGCCGGATCCGCATGATCACCGAAGTTGCCATTATTGCTACTTTCGTGATCTTCTTCGATCAATTCCTGAAGGCATTTTACTGGGATATGTCCAAGCAGCTCGGTCCTTATGTGGCGCTCATCATCACCAACTGCATCGTCATGGGCCGGGCCGAGGCATTTGCCACTCAGAATCCGCCGCTACTCGCCCTGCTGGACGGTGTGGCCAACGGCGTCGGTTACGCTCTTATTCTGGCTATAATCGGTGTTTTCAGGGAGCTGATCGGCTCCGGCGCGCTCCTGGGTTACCAGGTCCTGTCTGAGACCTGGTACACGCAGAACCTCATTTTTGTTCTCGCCCCGGGCGCTTTTTTCACCGTCGGATTCCTGATCTGGGTCATCAATGCAATCAATCCGCCAATGAGGGAGGAAGTGAAATGAACGGTGCTCCGGTATGGGCCATCCTCATAGGCTCGATCTTCACCAATAATATCCTTTTTGCCAGCTTTTTGGGGATGTGCTCCTTCCTGGTCTGCTCCAACCGGATCAATACAGCAATCGGTTTAGGAAGCGCTGTAATTTTCGTCATGTTCTGCACTACCGTGCTCAATTACCTGATCTATTATTACGTGCTGGTCCCTCTGAACCTGGAATATCTCTCGTTTATAATTTTCATTGTGGTCATCGCCGCCTTCGTGCAGTTCGTGGAGATGTTTGTTGAGCGGTTCAGTCCGGACCTGTACTACGCGCTGGGCATATTCCTCCCCCTGATCACGGTGAACTGCGCGATACTCGGAGCTGCGCTCTTCATGGTTATCAGGGAGTACACTTTCGTGCAGACCGTTTTTTACAGTCTCGGCGCCGGGCTGGGCTGGGCCATGGCCATAGCATTGATGGCCGGCCTGCGGGAAAAAATGGGCTATTCTAACGTACCGGCCGCCCTGCAGGGGATCGGGATCGTCATGCTGGTTGCCGGCGTCATTGCCATGACTTTCATGGGCTTCGCCGGGATGTTGAGCACACTGTGAGAGATTGTAACTTATTAAAATAGGAGCCGAGCTGTGCTATTAACCGGTTTACTGGCCCTGGGTGTAACGACCGGGGTATTTATCAGCCTCTCGATTCTCCTCCTGGTCGCAGAGAGGTATATGGCCAACTATGGGACCTGCGTCATCAGCGTGAACGAGGGGTCCAGTGTGTTCGAGCTTAAGGGCGGAGGCACGCTGCTGGCCGCTCTGTATGAAAACAAGGTTTTTATCCCTTCCGCCTGCGGCGGTAAGGGATCGTGCGGCTACTGCAAGGCGACCGTGCTGAATGGAGGTGGTCCAATTTTACCCACCGAAACCCCGTATATGTCACGGACGGAATTGCGCGGCGGTGTGCGCCTGACCTGCCAGGTAAAGATCAAGGAAAATATCGAGATCCGCCTGCCGGAAGAGCTTTTGAGTGTCAAAGAGTACAAGGGAAGAGTCTCACTTGTCCGCAGCCTTACCTACGACATAAAAGAGATCAACATGGATCTTATCGACCCCGAAGAAATCAATCACCGTCCCGGCCAGTACGTCCAGATTTTAGCTCCCGGCCCTGATGGTCCCGTGTTCAGGGCCTACTCGATTAGCTCGCCGAGTTACGAAAAGAACTATGTACAGCTTATCGTGCGCCTGGTCCCGGGAGGTATTGCCTCCACTTATATCCACAACCTGAAAGAGGGAGATGAAGTCATATTTACCGGTCCTTTTGGGGAATTCCACTTATCGGAGGATGCTGCTACCGAGGTAGTCTGTGTGGGCGGCGGCGCAGGAATGGCGCCTATCAGCAACATCGTTCACTCTATTTACCATCGCTGGCCGGAGCGTAAATGCCATCTTTTTTTCGGATGCCGCACTACTAAAGATATTTTTTACCTGGACATGTTCGAGCAACTGGCTAAAGAGCATTCGGGCTTCAAGGTCACCTACGCTCTTTCCGATCCCCTCGAATCGGATGAGAAATGGGACGGCGATACCGGTTTCATTCACCTCTCGGTGGAGAAGCGGCTGACTTCGGAACATAAGCGCCAGGCCTTTATGTGCGGCCCTCCGCCCATGATTGAGGCAGCAACGGAGATCCTTAAAAGCAAAGGAATCTGGGAGGAAGATATTTTCTATGATAAGTTCTAGCAATAAGCCCCAGGATATGTTTTTGTCCGTGTTTTCCTTAAACAGCGCCGCAGCACTATTCTCGCTGCTGTTAGAGGTATTGCGGAGGGAGGTATGGATTCATGGCAATTATTAACATTGAAGATCTGCTGGATAGGGCCAGGGAATTTGAAGAGCGGCTCGAAAAGTATTACGCCTCCATTCGCGATGAATCAGAGGATAACGGCGTCAGGCTTCTTACCTATTATCTAAGCAGGCATCGCCGTCACCTGGAGGAGGCACTGTCCGATTACAGCCCGGAAGAGTTAAGCCGCATCGGCAGGGTAAAACTCAAGTATGATATTGAGTTTTACCCGGAAAAAGTGTTTCACCTCATGAAAACACCACCTCAGGAAGTCAAGGGCCGGGAACTTTTAGAAGCTGCTGTCGGATACGATACGGAACTGGTAGATCTTTATAAAAAGATACTACAGCAGCCCTTGAGCACGGAGGCCGCGGTGCTGATTGAGAGTCTCATCCGGCTGGAAGAGCGGGATATTATAATGCTTAAAAAGATGATCGCCATGAACTACTTCTAGCTGGAATAGAGGTTAGATGAGCACATTTGAATTAAACGAAGCAAAGGAAAAAACGGAATTAAGTAAACCCTCGGGGCAGGTCGGACTGAGCAGCGCCGTGCTTCTGCATAATGCCCGCTGGTTTACCCAGATCCGCTGGATCGTGGTTTCCGTATTTATCATGATGGGCATGGCCGGCTACCTGCTGCCGGAAAGTATGAAAAGACTCGGACTCATTATTCCATTTCGCTGGCTATGGATTCTGGCCGGGGTGCTGATCATTGCCAATGCGATCTTTTGTTTTCTTGTTTTTCACTTTAAGGAAGATTATCCGAGCAGGTCTATCAAAGCCAATATCTGGCTGCAAATTGGGGTGGACCTGATAGTGGTAACCGTGCTGGTCCACCTGGTCGGCAGCACCGATACTTTTATCTCCTTTACCTATCTCTTTCATATTGCCCTGGCCTGCATCTTCTTCCCCCCAAAAGAAAGCCTGCTGGTTACTCTCATGGCCGTGGTCCTTTACCTGGCCTGCGTTGCCCTGGAAACAGCCGGCCTCTGGTTAGCCCCGGGCATCCTGATCTGGTCGCAGGCGGCGGAAAGCGGCTACCCTTCGCTCCGCATAATCATTGCCGGGTCGGCCGTGTTTGTCTGGCTTATAACCTGGTATTTCATCTCCAGCCTTTCCGAGGCGGTACGCAAGCGGGATCAGCAGTTGAGCTCAGCCAACGAGCGGCTCATCAAGGCCGATCAGGAAATGACCAGGCAGGTCCTGCTTACGACCCATGACCTGAAAGCTCCTTTCGCCGGCATAGAAAGCAACATCGAAGTGTTGAAATACCAGTTCTGGGACGAAGTTTCCGAGCCCGTTCGCACCATCATCAACCGGATCGATCTTCGCTCCCAGACCTTACGGGAGAGGATCAGGGACATTCTCATTTTAGGCGATCTCAAGACTCAAGTCTTAATGCCGGCACAGTTTGTTCCCATCGATCTTAAGTCCGTGATGGAAGACGTAATCGACGACCTGGGTGAGAAGGCAGAAGCCCGCGGTATATCGCTGGATATTCAGGTCCCTTCCACCACTGTCTTAGGCAACATGAAGGAGTACGCTATTCTTTTCTCCAATCTCCTGGCCAATGCAATTTTCTATTCCCATGAAGGTGGGAAAGTCGAAGTTTCCTACAAAAATAATTCGGATGGTGTTATTCTATCCGTGTCCGATCACGGAATCGGCATAAGGGACGAAGCCCTCCTCCATATTTTTGAAGAATACTTCCGCACAAGAGAGGCGGCCAAATTCAACAGATCGTCAACCGGATTAGGGCTGGCTATCGTTAGAGAGATCGCTCGGAATTTCGGTCTAAAGATAAGAGTGACCAGTGAAATGGGAAAAGGAACCACATTTGAGGTGACCTTCCCAAAAATGAAACAAAAGCTAAACAGAGGAGTATGAGCCATGGCAAGAATTGAAATAATTGATGATGATGTGGAACTGGCAGAGAACTTTTCGTTGGTTCTGAAAAAGGAAGGACACACGGTCAGCATCCGGGACCAGGTCGAAGGGGCCCTGGAAGAATTGTTGCAGAATAAACCGGACCTGCTGATTCTGGATGTGATGTTTCCCGAGAATCCTGCCGGCGGCTTCGACCTGGCCAGAAAAATAAAGCAGACTGAGGAGATAAAGGACCTGCCGGTCATATTGCTCACGGCCATCAACCAGGAGTTCCCCATGGACTTTTCGGCCAGGGATATAGACCAGGACTGGATGCCGGTCCAGGACTTTGTCGAGAAACCGGTCAATATCCCGGACCTGATCGAGAAAGTCAACAAAATGCTTGCGGAGGGCAAATAATACTGTCCGCCGGTCCGCTATGAAACGATTAAGCACGATTATCCTGGCCACGCGGCCCTGGTCATTTTCCATGACCGCTATCTCCGTGACCCTGGGAAGTATTTTAATTCTGCCTGAAGGCGGCTTTCGCTGGGAGCTCTACTTGCCTGTACTCCTGGGCATGATCCTCGTCCATGCGGCGACTAACCTGGCAAACGACTACTTCGACGTCAAACACGGCGTCGACAGCCAGGATTCTCCCACCTCCCGGTATCGAGAGCATCCCCTGATAGAAGAGACCCTCAAGCCGCAGCACATCCTCTATCTAAGCCTGGTTTTTTATTTTACCGCCGGGCTGATCGGCCTCTACCTTGCCTTGGTAAGAGGCTGGATCATAATCGTTCTAGCCTGCCTGGGAGGATTCGCCAGTTTCTTTTATACCGCGGGACCGATCAAATATAAGCACTATGCCCTGGGAGAGCTTTCCGTATTTTTCATGTGGGGGCCCCTCATGATGGCGGCCTCTTACTTCATCCAGGTTGGTAATTGGGCCTTCATCTTTCCGGTAGTGCTTCTCTCCATTCCGCAGGGACTCTGGGTCGCCCTGGTTCTTCTGGGCAACAATCTTAAGGATATCGAATATGATCGAAAAATAGGCTTGAAGACCCTGGGCACAATTTTCGGGCGAAGGGGAACTATCGGATTCTATATCCTTATGGTGAGCCTCATTTACCTTGTAACCGGGCTCGAGATCTTAATCGGGGTCATCCCGGTCTGGGGTATTGTTTCATTTGCCTCCTTGCCTTTGATCGTAAGACTCATTCTCACCTTTAGAAGGGAAAAAGAAATTCCGCCCGATGCCGATCCCCGCACAGCCCAGGCGGGAATGATCTACGGCCTGCTCCTCATTGCTTCCTTCCTCATTTCAATCCTTGTCCAATAATATGAATAGCCCGAAAATCGAATCGATCCTGGTTACGGCCTGCCTGCTTGCCGCCCTTGTCCTCTGGTACATCATTTTTGGGCTCGAGGCCGGCAATTTCTGGTTTAAGATCTCTTTTTCCTCCGTGCTGCTGGCCTCCGTCTCCCTCTGGATCGTGGGCAGGCAGGCATCTGCCCTCTTTAAGTATAGAAAAAGACACCTTCTAATCGGCTTCGGTTCGGCGCTTCTCCTCTACGGCATATTCTGGGT
>SDBU01010428.1_pt1 | contig 10313 bp, 9 predicted proteins | sample 2277071 | NCBI WGS metagenome assembly SDBU01 (sample SAMN10397929, study PRJNA504765) | marine sediment metagenome | isolation source: marine sediment core GS08_GC12, 126 cmbsf | place: Arctic Ocean: Gakkel Ridge, Loki's castle | collected 2008 | reverse complement strand
GATTTAGAATTTTTAAAAATTTTTGTTACATCTATTACGTCATTTTCTTTTGAGATTTTTTCAATCTTTCTACTTTTTAGTTTTTCAGAAATTAACTGTAAACCATGTTGTCTCTTTGATTCGTATTCAATTACTTTTTCAAGCTGATCTAACTGTTGAACACCTTTGACTTCAATTACGCCACCACCTCGAATTGAGACATTTACATCTTGTCTAATGGAACCAATTCCTCTAGTTACTTTCTTAGTTGTTCGCAAAAGTCTTCCTAAAGTGAGAGCTATTTTCCTTATCTTAGCTGGACTTCCTTCTACAGGTTCTAACGCAATTTCTACAAGTGGTATTCCCAAACGTTCAAGACTAAATTCTCTAGTCTCTTCTTTGTCTTGAAGTAATTTTGCAGCATCTTCTTCTAGGCAAATTGATTGAACTCCAATCTTCTCACCTTCTATGTCTAGATATCCCCCTTGAGAAACTAACATTGTTCTTTGAAAGCCAGAAGTGTTCGAACCATCGATTACCATTTTTCTCATAGGATAAATTTCACTGAAGATATTCGAATTCAAAGCTACTGAAATTAACAAAGAAGTATTTTTTGCCTCGGGATTAAGCTCGTGAGGAGGTTCTTCATCCTGTTCTACTAAACATGAACTGGATGGATTAGAATAATAGATCATGGTTTTTGATTTAGTTTTTTCAAATAATGCTGCAGGATCATATTCTCCTAATTCACTTTTAGAGGCTCTAAGCTTTCGTGAAAATTTACTTGTATATTCATTTGTTTCAATAGGAGAACAGTTACAAAATAATTTTTTAACAGTAGCTAATTGTTGATGAATTTCTAGACCAACTTTTAATCCAATTTTATCTATGTTAATTTCAGACACTTACGTTCTACAATAAAGTCATGTTTAAAGCTTAATCAGAAAATTCAGATGCTATGTTTTCTAACATTAAATCTTTCATTTCTATAATATTTTTTGTATTTCCAAGAGCCCACATTGCTTTTACCAAAGCCGTTTCGGGAATCATATCAGATAACGGAACAACCCCTAACTCAAGAAGATCTCTGCCACTTTCATACACTGTCAGTCTTACTCTTCCATCAATACATTGAGAAGTCATTCCCAAAAATAATCCTCTTTCTTTTGCCTTTTTTACAATTTCATACATTGATTTTCCTATATGTCCTAGACCAGTACCTTCAAAAATTATTGCCTTGTAATCAGAATTGATAATTGATTCTGATAATTTTGGATCATAGCCTGGATAATACTTTACAAGTGCAACTTGTGTACTACAATTTAATTTTGGAGTATACTTCTTTTGTTTAAAGTAATTTTTTTGTAGATTCTTTTCAATTTTATTTTTAAGAATTAGAAATGCTGGGTCTCCTCCAATAGTTTGAAATGCACTTCTTTTACTTGTATGATTTTTTCTTACACGTGTACCTAAATGACTTACAATCAGATCATCACTTTCATTATGGTGCATTACAACAAAAACTCCACGAGTGTTGCATTCTACAATAAATCTAACAGCTGAAGTCAAATTCAGTGCAGCATCAGAAGATGGTCTATCAGAGGATCTTTGTGAACCAACTAAAGCAATGGGAATAGGAAAACCTGCCAATGAAAAAGAAAGAAAGGCTGCAGTGTACTGCATTGTATCAGTACCGTGAGCAATAATGATTCCTTTGTAATCTGAATTTGAACAAGAATCCAATTTTTCAGCAATCTTTTTCCAATGTTCGGGAAGTAAGTTTTCAGAGTACTCTGAAAACAAAACTTCAGTTTCAATATTTGCAATTTTTGCAAGTTCTGGCACTGCTGCATTAATATCATCTGCAGTTAGCGCAGGAGTAACAGCACCTGTCCGGTAATCTATCTTACTAGCAATTGTTCCTCCTGTTGATAATAACAAAACTTTAGGTAATGAAGAGTCTTTTTGGATTTTTTGGACAGCTTCTAGAATTTTTTTTTCTGAAGAAATTAGCTCAATTTTCTTAATTTTTTGGATTTCAATTCCTACATTGTAGCCACTTTTTAATTTGATTACTATGTGTTTGTCGTCACCATGTTCATATCGAGGCATCAATATTCCTGTATAGGTTAAATCTTCTGTGACCTTAATTGAATCACCTACTTTTACTTTGTAATTTTGTAGAAATGCAAGAGAATCTCCTTTATACCCACTATATTCAGACATTTAGGTGGATTAGATGGATTATTTTATTAAAACTACCTGTAGTAAGAAGCAACGACCTTTTGACCAAGCTTCAAGTCTTTTTGGTCTCTGACTTTCTTTACTGCTTCTTGAAAGTGTTTCATAGTTACTTTGGCAACATCAGAGTTTTTTTCCAAATCTTTGATTTCTGGATGTTTATCAAGATATTCGTGAATTACTAAAGAAACCGCAGTATTTGCAATAGCAGCAACATCTGCTCCACTCATTCCATCTGTATCTTCGGAAAGTTTTTCAACATTCACAAATTCGGGATCTTTCGAATCTTTTATGATAGGAATATCTTTCACACTTATCTCCAAGATCATCTTTCTAGATTCTTTATCTGGTAATGGAATTTGTATAATCTTATCAAATCGTCCGGGTCTAAGTAATGCAGGATCTATCATGTCAGCTCTATTAGTTGCAGCCAAAACAACTACACCACGTAAGTTTTCCATCCCATCTAATTCCGTTAGGAGTTGACTTACAACTCTTTCAGTAACAGCAGTCTCACCTCCTATACCACGTACAGGTGCTATTGAATCAATTTCATCAAAGAATATCACACACGGTGAAGCTTGTCTTGCTCTTCGAAATATTTCTCTTATTCCTCTCTCAGATTCACCTACCCACTTTGACAAAAGTTCAGGTCCTCTCACAGAAACAAAGTTGGCTTCACTTTCGGTTGCAACTGCTTTTGCAAGTAGAGTTTTTCCTGTTCCACTTGGGCCGTGCAACAAAATTCCACGGGCCATTTTATGACCTAATTTGTCATATAACAAAGGAAACTTTAGCGGCCATTCTATTGCTTCTTGAAGTTCTCTTTTTACTTCGGCTAATCCACCCACGTCATCCCATTTCACATCAGGATTTTCAATGAAAACCTCTCGCATTCCAGAGGGAGTTATCTCAAGGTGTGCCTTTTGGAAGTCTTCTCCAGTTACTATTAGCTTATCCAATGTTTCTGGAGAAAGCTTCTCATCTTCCATGTTAAGTACTGGTAACAACCTTCGCAAACATTTCATCGCTGCTTCCTTACACAAATACTCTAAATCTGCACCCACATACCCGTGACTAATTGAAGACATTTTCTCCAAATCTACATCATCAGCTAGGGGCATATTCCTGCTGTGAATTAAAATAATGTCTTTTCTACCTTTCTTATCTGGTACTTTAATTTCTATTTCTCGATCGAATCTTCCAGGCCTTCGTAAAGCCGGGTCAATGGCATTTGGTCTGTTAGTGGCAGAGATAACAATGACCTTTCCTCTTGCTTCCAGTCCATCCATAAGAGATAACATCTGTGAAACTACTCTTCTTTCTACTTCTCCGGTAACTTCTTCACGTTTTGGTGCTATAGAATCAATTTCATCAACGAAAATTATTGAAGGTGATTTTTCACGAGCTTCTTTGAATATTTCTCTTAATCTTGCTTCACTTTCACCATAGAATTTACTCATAATTTCAGGACCAGAAATGCTAATGAAATGAGCATTACTTTCATTGGCAACTGCTTTTGCAAGTAAAGTCTTTCCAGTTCCAGGGGGACCATACAACAACACACCTTTTGGAGCTTCTATTCCTAATTTTTCAAATATTTCAGGATGTCTTAATGGTAATTCAATCATTTCTCTTACTTTCTTGATTTCATCTGTAAGTCCTCCAATGTCTTCGTATGTAATCTGTGGTACTCCTCTAAGTGTTTCACCTTTTTCGGCAATATGAAAAACTGTTTTTTGTGTAACAAGTACAGCATCAGCTGCTGGTGTAACTCCAATCACTTGAAAAGTTAATCGTCCTCCGAAATAAGGTACCATGACATTATCCCCTTTAATTAAAGGAACACTTTCTAAAGCATCTGCAAGATATCTTTCATCTATTGGCGGAATTGCTTCAAGAGGTGCAACTACAATTTTTTCTGCCGCTACAGCTTTAATCTTTCTAACAGAAATAGTATCACCAATCGCTATTCCAGAATTATTTCTTCCAAGTCCATCAATGCGTATGATTCCCTTTCCCTCATCTGAAGGATATAGCGGTAAACATTTTGCAACTGTTCTCCTCTTTCCTTTAATTTCAATAACATCACCTGTTGATGCATTTAATGTATCCATAGAATCATAATCGATCCTGGCTACCCCTCTTCCAACATCACGGGTATATGCTTCTAATACCTTTAGGGATAGTGCATTCTGGCTCATAGGAAAAAGTCTCTCTGACTACGTTTTATATCTTTGGCGTTACGATTTTAACAAAACTATCATTTCATACACAAAACTTAAAATCTGTATCAGTTTGAAAAACCATCAACTTGGGTAAACGACCTCTAGTAAGAAGACGTGGCCGTGGAGGCATGCAGTTTAGAGCTACGTCTACTGGAAAACTAATTCCTGCAAGATATCCTAGTTTTACTCTAGCTGAAAAACGTGAAGGAGAAGTAATAGATCTAATTCATGAAAGAGGACGAGATGTCCCATTAGCAAAGATAAGATTTGAAGACGGTTCGATCTTTTTTGTTCCAGCAGTTTTAGGAACCAAAGTTGGTTCAAAAATACAATTTGGTTTGAAATCTGATATTTCTGAAGGAAATGTCATTAGTGTTCAAAACATACCAGACGGAACAATTGTGTGTAATATTGAAAAATATTTTGGAGATGGTGGTTCAATAATTAAGTCTGCAGGTTCTAGCGCAACTGTTTTCTCACATGGTTCTGGTGGTGTTGTAATTAAACTTGCTTCTGGTAAATCCACAACTCTTAATCCAAAGAATAGGGCAATGATTGGAACTTTGGCAGGTGGCGGTGTTACTGATAGACCCTTTATGCGTGCTGGTGTTAAATGGAATCGTTTTCGTTCACAAGGGAAAAAATATCCGATTGTAAGGGGTGTAGCACAAGCTGCTTATGTCCATCCTCATGGTGGTGGAAGACATCAACATGTTGGACAGAGTTCTACGGTATCCCGAAATGCCCCCCCTGGAGCAAAGGTTGGTAGCATAGCAGCGAGAAAGACTGGTCGTGCACGAATCAAAGAAAGAAATTAGCCAATTTTCTAAAGCCTAAAATTGATTAATGGCTAGTAAATTCAAATTCTTGAATGGGAAATCAATGTGTTCGAATTTTTGTTAAGGGAAAAGTTCAGGGAGTTTTTTTCAGACAAGCCCTAAAAGTTATGGCCAAAAAAAAAAATGTTTCTGGATGGGTAAAAAATCTCAAAGATGGGCGAGTTGAGGCACTTTTTGAAGGAGAAGATCTTGATGTCAGTTCCATTGTTGAGTGGTGTCATGCTGGCTCTGCAAATGCAAGAGTAGAAGATATAAAAATTAAAAATGAAAAGTTTACAGGAGAATTTTCAAAGTTTGAAGTTTTGTATTAATGAATTGATTTAAACGCATCAAGAACAAGATTTTTTATATTATCAATATTATCATTAGATTTTAAATTAATTTTCTTAAATGGTTCTTTACGATTTTTCTGGATTTTTAATAAAATTGAATCATTCTCAGGTTCCATATCTAAAAACCATCTAAAGGTAATTGATTTACAAAATACTATTCTGTGCATTCGAACATCTTCTATCACATTATCTCCTAAAGAAAAACAAAAATCTCGAATTAAATCAAAAATAGGAATTATCTTAGGTGAAAGTTGTTTTTTAAAATCTTCATAATCTCGTTTGTTTCCAAATGAAATAATACCGTCCATAAAAGAAAATTTTTTTTTAAAGTATATAGTAGTAGCTCCGCTGGTTCCAGTCTAGACGGGTAGCCCCGTTTCAAGGCATACAAGATCCGCCACGTTGACGAGGAAGCGTGAATGTTCCACCTTAGGATTGCTCCCTCCCGGACCTCATCCCTTTCGATGGTTCGGTCATGGGAATTATCCCTTCGGATAATCCTAGTCCTGCATCCACCCGCCTCGGCGTGATTTCATTTCCGCACACCAAGTGGGAACTATCTATCTAGAGATTTACCCAGCAGTTACTGGTCTCTGCTTATAGCCGGTTTCAGAATAGGGCACGGCTAGCACCCTGACCTTACCTACTACCAATCTTTTTACAATGAAATGTTATATTTGCATTAGGTTTTGCAGTCTTTTAGACTTAAAACTAAACTACACACTGAACAAATTTCACCAGAACATTGATGACCACATTTAGGACATTCTCTTTTTTTCTTGTAGTTTGATTTTTTTACTATCTGAGATAGTCTTAGAGTAGATTTGTACAAATTATTTTTAATTCCTGAGTGATGATTTTCTAAAGTATTAAAAAATTCCCTAATTTCTGTTCTTATTCCCTCATTCATGTGAGGACAGGCTTCAGATTGGAATGGAAGTTCATTTGTAAAAGCATAAAAAACAATCTCAGATTCATAAATCTCGCAAAAAGGCTTTATTCTTCGAATCTGGTTGGATGAAGTATCAGGGTCCATCCATCCGATTTTATTCGTATCTCCAGATAACATATTAATAAAAAAACTTTGGAGTGTATCATCAAGATTGTGTGCTGTTGCTATTACTTTGGAACCAATATCTTCTGCGGCATAATCAATGGCTCGACGTCGAAGTGTACCACAAATTGAACAAGAAGAAGTTTTTTCATTTTCCCTTAAATGAAGTGCCTCATCTAAAGTTAGATCAAACAAATCTTTGAAGGAATATACTTTTAGTTCCACGCTTAATTTTGTACAGAATTTAGTTACAATATCTAATGCTTCATTTCTATACCCAGGAATCCCTTCATCTATTGTTATGACCTTAATTTGAAAATTGTGAGTTTTTGACATTTTTTCTAATATATGTAATAATGCTAGAGAATCTTTTCCACCTGAAACGGCAACACAAACTTGCTCATTATTTTTTATCATATTATACTTGGAAATGGTTTTTGCAGTTTTTCTAACAATAGAATTTGAAAAACATGTAGAGCAGAAGTTTTCTCCAGAATATTTACGGGAGTAAACAGCTTTTTCTTGACATTTATCACAATTCATACTTGGTTTTTTCACTTCCGTGATATAGGCATAACTCTCTTAACATAAAATTTTAGATTGTAAACCATCCAGATTTCATATAGGATAGTGCAATGTTAAGCCCAAACACCATAAAAGTAAATGCGTAAATGCTCCACATAATTCCATTTACTCTTTTTTCGGAAATTTTATTGACTATAATGCTATGAATAAATTTTCCGCCATCAAGAATTGGGAGAGGAAGCATGTTAATGATACCAATAAAAAAGGAAATCATCCATAACCAAAGTAAGAAAAAAGAAAGTTGTGGATTATTCCACTCTATGAAATTTAAAACTGGTTTGTAAGAAAAAGCATTATCTCTCATTATTCCAATTAAACCTCTTTCAATGTCATCAGGAGAAGGTGTAATTACAACAGGTAATTGTAATTCTTGTTCTCCTCTAAGTACTGTTACAGTTACAGTTTCACCTGGCGTAAGTTCTACTTTACGAAAATCTAACGGAGTCACTACAGGAACTCCATTAATTGCTGTGATGATATCATTTGGTTGCATACCAGCTTGTTCAGCACCTGATCCTTCAATAATTGACAAAACCAAAACTCCGTCAGGTGAATCATAAAAAGTACTAAGAATTGGTTCTGGTAATATTATAGCAAAGAGAGGATTGGTTAGAAGAATTAAACCTAAAGCGAAGGCAAAAATTACGTTTGAAGTTGCTCCAGCTCCAATAACTCTTAACTTTGAAATCTTTTTCGCATTATTGAATTCATCTTCATCAGGTTCAACGAACCCAGCAAATAAAGCAATGAAAATTGCAAATCCACCAGTCTTTATTTTAATTTTTTCTAATGTTGCAACAATTCCGTGTGCTCCCTCATGGATTATTAAAACAATTGGAATTGATAATAAAAAGTATGTAATCGAAGTTGCAGAAGTTAATGTAACCCCTGGTATCAGTAAAGTTAATTCTGCAAATTCTGTGGGTTCTACAAAGTATGTAGATATGTTGTTAATCAAAAACCAAAATGCAAATCCCATCATTAAAAAACCTGCAACAACACTAACATCTGCAAATATCCGAATTCCACGTCGAGTTCTATTTAGCACTTTTGTAAGAACTGATTGTACTCCATAATTTTTGTAAGTAATACTATATGCCTTAATTTCAAAACCGTGGTTTTGTAATTTTAAACCCTTAGCTACCAATAGTATTACAACCCATGCCATTAAAACATAGATTATCGCGTTTTCTGTAATAAAATCAAGTTCCAAACTAATTGTTACTTTTTTTAATCACGTACATTTATCATTTACTGTGAAACCTGTGATAATTGTGTCAACCTACCCAGACAAGAAATCCATTAAAAAAATTGCTAACCAAGTGGTAAAAAATCGACTTGCTGCTTGTGTTAATATTATAAAAATTTCATCCACTTTTGCTTGGAAAGGAAAAATAGAAAATACTTCAGAATATTTGGCACTCTTCAAAACTACTAAAAAAAATCAAAACACTCTAAAAACCACAATAAAGAAAACTCATCCTTATGATGTACCTGAGATAGCTGAAATTAATGTGAGTTCTATTAACAAACCATATTTGAAATGGATGATAGAATCAACTATCTAACCTTCGACAGGAAATCTTAGCAGAGATACAATGCCCCCAAGACCTGTAACTCTTAATCCTACATCTGTGGTTGAATCAACACTGTAAGCTTTAGTACCTTTGCTTTCAACTTGGTTCAAAAAATCAATCACTTTTTCTTCATCTTCTGTTTGGATAACTTTTTCTGAAAAAACTAATGATTCAATTGCACCAAATTGATTGGCTTTTTGCGTTTCGCTAAAACCCATAGTGAATTTCTTACTTTTTTTGTTTGCCCTAAGCATTATCTCATCAATAATTGAAGAAACTTGGGCAAGTTTACTATTTGACATAATCTTTTTCATAGATTCAGATTTTGTAAAGATGTAAATTCCGTCTTCTCCTCCTGAATCAATACCATCAATTACCTCAATTTTGTGTTTTTGCCTTACCAGTCTTTTGTCAAGGTAGTTGGAAAATTTTTTCTTTGTTTCACCAGGACCAAAGATGATTATTACATCTTCTTCCTTTAGAGAGGGTGTAACTGCCTTTTGAACATCTTCAAAAAATTTTTCTATATTGAACGTTGTTTTGTATCTTTTTCCGCTAGAACCTGAATAAATATTTGGCAATGTTTCTAAATGAGTTCCTTTTAATCGTCCTATACCACAATTTTCAGTGTCAATAGCAATTAAAAGAAAACCAATATTATGATTTTTGGTTTTAATTAATTTTTTTTCTACCAGAGTCCACTGCTTTTTTATTAATTTGAATCCTTCATGCAATTTTATTAATAATGCATGATGTGATCCATGTGAAACATCATCGCTACTTGATTCAGCTATTGTTCCTTGTACACGTAATCTATCAAGAACATTATCCAACGATACCTTGTCAACATCTAAAGAAATTCTAATTTTGATTCTTTCCCCTTTATCTGGTCTAGAATAATCTTTATCTTGTTTAATTACTCTTTTAGTATCTCCAACTATTTTGTCTCCTTTCTTAATGATTCTACGTAAGGTTAACAAATCATCTGATTCTTCAGGGATAAATGAAATGGAATTTTCATCTACACTTTTTGTGATCATACTTTCATTTTATAAGATTAAACACAATAAAAAGAAAAAGGGCTAGCTAGTTACTTCATTCACATTAGTATTTTCTTCGTCTTTCTTTTTTCGTAGGTAGTTATCAACCCATTCCATAGTAATTACTCCTCCCTCAGCCAGATTTACAAGAGAGTTTTGTGACGCTTCACCAGAAACTTTACCATTTTGTCTTCTAATTTGACGCCATTTCAAACTAGTGTTTCCACTCTTTGAATTATAAATAATTCCTAAAACATCTCTTGCATTTACAAAAGTTATTTCACGAATTTTCTTTAATGTTACTTTATCTGCTGCTTCGACATAAATTGATCCAGATTCTCCCTCTCGTTCAGGAAAGACTTCGTTATCTTGTAGATAACTAGATGGAATAAATGAACTACAAGTACTTGCAATGACAAATCTTCGAAAACTTTCAAG
>SDBU01010427.1_pt1 | contig 10313 bp, 8 predicted proteins | sample 2277071 | NCBI WGS metagenome assembly SDBU01 (sample SAMN10397929, study PRJNA504765) | marine sediment metagenome | isolation source: marine sediment core GS08_GC12, 126 cmbsf | place: Arctic Ocean: Gakkel Ridge, Loki's castle | collected 2008 | reverse complement strand
CATATGATCTTATGAAAGAGCAGTCGCGGGCGCTGAATGAGGACCTGATCACAGCTCAGAAGATCCAGTTTCACCTTCTCCCGCGACACTTCCCCGAGGTGGACAAAATCAAGTTTGCTGCCTTTTATCAGCCTTCACGCAACGTAGGCGGGGACATTTTCGACGTGGTCCAGGTCGATCATGAGAATATCGTGGCCTATGTTGCAGATGCTTCAGGGCACGGGGTCAGTTCAGCGATGATGGCGGTGTTTGTTAAACAACTGGTGAGGCCGGTCGAGTTGGATGAGAAACGGCAATTCATCATTTCACCCGCCGAGGCGCTTTCGTATCTCAACAACATGATATTCGAAGAAGGTGTACAGGATACGGTCTTCGTTACAATGGCCTACATACATATTGATCTTCAAAACATGAGGATGAAATTCTCAACTGCAGGACATCCGCCAATCATAATCAGGCGTCAGGATGGCAGCGTTAAAGAAATTGGCTGCCATTGCCCGGCTCTCGGAATCAGCAGGGAAGCCGAGTTCTCCGAGAAGACGACAGATATATCGAATGACGATATTGTCTTGATGTATACCGATGGTATAACCGACTGCGAGAACAAATCCGGACAGCAATTCGGCAAAAAGGGCCTGATCGAGGCTATACGGTCAGCAAATAGATCAGCTTCCGACGTATACAACTGTATTTCGAGAGACTTGAATAGACACTGTGCCCATCAGCCTCAGGAAGACGATATGTCGATGCTGTTCTGCGCGTTTACGGATGAGGAGATACCCGCCGCCGAGCTATCCATGTCCATGCCTTTCGAACGCTCGGAAAGGGAAGAGGCCGAGGTCATACCGGAGAACCACGTGCTTCACAAGGAAGAAGGAGATAAGATCTATTTTGTCGTCCGCGGGAAAGGTACGTGGAAGGAAAGCAGGCCGCTTCTGAAATCGGTAAGGGAGGCTATTGCCGGAAATGCGGCAGAGATCGTGATCGACTTTTCAGACTGCCACTACCTCGATAGCACATTCCTGGGCACGCTGCAGCAGATAACGGAAACAGTGGATGGAAGGGGAGATACCAGGCTTGTGCTACAGAGCGTAAGCAGGGACATTCTCGATGCGCTCGACGAGCTTGTCATGGAAAACGTCATGGACCACATCACATCACAGCCGCTGCCGCTGCCAAAGGAAATGAAGAAGATTTCCGTGGACGCTATTGACAGGAAGCAGTATGCCGGACACATTCTCGAAACGCACGAGCTCCTATCACGCCTGTCCGAGAAGAACCGCGAGAAATTCCAGATGCTGATCGAGTCCTTGCGCAAGTCCACACATGAGAGGTCTTCCGGCAAGGAATAGCGTGCCTTCGGACAAGCCAACCTTATGACGCGTAAATTCCAGTTGTGCACTGCCAAGACGCTATTCGGCAAGGTCGGATGGGGTTGAAGTGTTTGGTTTCCTGCGCCTGAGGATGAAGACCAGGAAATACACCACGGGAGTGTCCGCCGCTGCTATGATTATCTTCGCGACATACTGGCCCCATATCATTGTGAGTACCGGTTTGCCGGTTCCGGCAAAGGCTACAAGGATGAAAACGACACTGTCGATGAGCTGGGATGCCATTGTGGAGAGGTTGTTTCTGAGCCAGAGGTGCTTGGCTCGCGTGACTTTCCGCCAGAAATGGAACGCCCAGACGTCGTGAAACTGGCTTATTACGTATGCGACCAACGAGGCGATGATTATCCGCAATCCCTGATTCAAGACTGTGTTGTAGGCTTCAGTCTCTTTCCAGAAAATTGCGCCCGGGAGTTTTATCGCCACCCATATCAGAAGGAACACGATGGAAAGAGTTATGAATCCCGCGAGCACAACGCGGTTTGCCGTTTTCTTGCCCCACACTTCGGAGATTGTATCTGTGACCATGAAAGTAAGGGAGTAGGCGATGACTCCTGCGGGAACAACGATCTTCCATATGCCGACGATCTTCACGGCGAGAACTGCCGCAATGACAAGCGACCCCACAAAAAACGATGTTAGTAGCAGAAAAGCCAGGTCGACAGCTTGGCGTTGAGCGGTGTGATGAACTGGTATGTCTTTGTCAACCATTCGTTCCTGCGTCCTCGACGAGCTTTAGCAAATCAAAATACTCCGGTGCAGTTTTGCTGACACATTCGGCGCCGGTTATCACGACGCCCGGTATCCTCAGACCGATAAGAGAAAGCGCCATTGCGATGCGGTGATCGCTGTAGGTATTTACCGGACATCCCGTCAATCTCGACGGCTGGATCCTTATCGCGTTCTCTTCCGCGGAGACCCTGGCGCCAAGGCGAGTGAGTTCCTCCGCCATTGCGGCGACGCGGTCACTCTCCTGGCGCCTTGTGTGGGCTATTCCCCTTATTATCATGGGGCCGTCGGCAAAAGGAGCCAGAGCCGCGAGCGTCATGAAAGTGTCAGAGATGTCCTTCATGTCGATGTCGATGCCCTTGATTGTCTCCGGTCCCTCGACTGCAGTGCCCTGGTCCGTTGGTCGGACCGTGCACCCGATCTGTTCGAGCACGTCGAGGAAACGGATATCTCCCTGAATGCTTTTCTCCCTCCAGAGGTTTTTCACCTCGATCCTGCCGCCGGTAATCGCAGCGGCGGCGAAGAAATAAGAGGCCGTGGAGGCATCCGGCTCGATATCGTAAGTTATGCCGCGATACCTCGTTCCGGCCGGAGCAGCAAATTCGTTGTAACCATCTCGTGCGACAGGTATGCCGAATCTCTTCATCATGTCGAAAGTGATGTCGACGTATGGCCGGCCGACGAGGTCACCGGTACGCTTGATGGTCAGATTGTCTTTCGCTCTTATCGATGCCATCATCAGGCCTGAGAGGAACTGGCTGCTGCGGCTTGTGTCGATCTCTATGACGCCGCCCGATATGCCCGATGCTATCAATGATAACGGCAGGTGCTGTCTCCCGGGAGGAGAGAAACTCGCACCAAGCTTCTCCAGTGATTCAAGGAGCTCGAAGAGCGGTCTTTCGCGCATACGCTCGGTGCCATCGAAGTAAAAATGACCCTTGGAGGTCGCGCACGCGGGAATGAGGAACCTGCAAGCCGTTCCGGCATTTCCGACGTATATCTCGACTCTTCCCGATTCCGGTATCGCGCCCGCGCCCTCGATCGTGAAATCCGCTCTGCCGGACTGAACTGCCGGTATGCCGAGGAGATTCAGGCTGTCCACGAGGACGCGGGTATCATCGCTCCTGAGAGCATTGCTGAGAGTGCTTTCCCCGTCGGCAAACGCCGCAAGCAGAAGGGCTCTGTTGGTTATGCTCTTTGAGCCGGGAATTGTCAACTCGACCTGCGGCGGCCGTTTCACCGGAGTTACTTCGTATGCATTCTCCACGAAGTGGTTTTCGTTCACGAGTGATCCTCTGAAGATATCTTTAGAACAGATTCTAATGAAACCGCCTGAAAAACAGAAGAAGAAATAACCACCGAAACAGCACAATGATAGAAGAGTGGGCGGCGATCTGTTGAGCAATCCGTGCCAGGAATTGATCTATGAAGACAGGGCGCAGAAAAGATCCTGATTGCCGCCGAGTTGCCTAAGGGTTAATATAAAGATTGGTGCTTAGTTTCATACCGAACTATTCGCGGGGAAGATATGATGAGACACGCCGGAATTGCTCTACTCGTGATGATTTTCTTTCTGATCCTTTTGCCGACAGTTTCTGCAATCATTGGACCAGTAGACAATGACAAGCTTATCTCAACCTCAGATATTATCGTTGTTGGAAAGATAACGAAGGTCAAGGAAGGGGGATCTCGCAGAAACTCAAAGAGCTTCGCGGTGATAGAGGTCACCGAAGTACTGAAGGGCAAGAGACGGACAAAACAAGTCAGACTTGCGTTCCCTTCCAGAAACCGCAGACTCCGAGAAACGACGGAAATCTACTACTCCGAAGGTCAGGAAGGCATATGGTTTCTCCAGAAAGCAAAGATGCGGAATTACTACTTCGCGAGACATCTCAATAGCTTACAGCCCATAGGTGAACTTGAGAAGGTAAGAGTGCTTTTGGGAAAAGGAAGCGCTGCGCCGAGAAAGATAATCGGCCTGGATCCGTGGAAGAAGGATATCATCGATCGATGGATAGCTGAGAACGACCTCAACAGGTACGGCGATCCCAAGGGCACGGTGTATTTGGGAGGGACACCTCTTTTCGACGAGAAGATAGGTAGATATGTGGACCGTTACGAGTACATCTACTTGAACCATCCTGATATCAGGAAGCTTCTGGCCGACAAATCGAGAGAGTCGCGTGCTCCTTAGAGCGGTCCCGACCTGTGGAGAAAACGGGGAGAGTAACCGTCCGCTCGAAAACAGCGCTTTACCGTCCTGGTAGCTTCTCGTATCATTCCCAAGTTTCCTGCTAACCAAATCCGTAGGGAAGGGCAAGAAAGTGGTCATTAACATCGGATGCATAGGTACAGGCGTAATCGTCCAGGATATACACTTCCCAATGTTCTCGAAGCTCAAGGGCTACAGAATCTCCGGGGTGTACGACATCGACCGTGACCGTTCACGTCGGGTATCAGAGAAATTCTCCTGCAGGGCTTTCCCGAGCTACAGGAAGATGCTCGAGTCGGATGAGGTGGATCTGGTGCTGGTAACCACACCATCCAGTACCCACGCCAGGTACGCCATCCAGGCGCTTGATGCCAGGAAACACGTCGTGGTTGACAAACCCCCCGCGACAAGCTTGGCCGATCTGAGAAAGATGTTCGCCGCAGCAAGAAAGAACGGGAGAATCCTCGTTACGTTTCAGAACCGAAGATGGGACGGCGATTTCGTGACGGTAAAGCGTGCCCTGGCAGCGAGAAGAATCGGCGACGTTTTCTATATCGAGACAAACGTACTCGGCTACGGCTATGGAGATTACGGTTTTTACAGGAAATGGCGCCTGCGGAAGAGATACGGCGGCGGGATGCTGCTGGACTGGGGCTCGCATCTGATTGACCATATGATGCAGCTCATACCATATCCCGTGCAGAGCGTCTGGGCGGACATGCGCGGAATTGTATGGACTGTGGAAGTCGACGACCACTGCATGATAATTCTGCGTTTCAGGAACGGGGTTGTGGCAAGAATCTTCGCGAGCGGCGGCATCAGCCACCCCGGTTACAGGTGGTTTATCTGCGGAAAGAGAGGTGTGCTCTATCAGGAGGGTTCGTCGGGAGGGCCTATATTGATACGGAGGCCCAACGGCGACGGTACAAAGGATACCGAAGTGCCCGAGGTCAAAACACACTGGATCGAGTTCTACAGGCTCGTCGAGAAGGCGCTCAATGGGAAAGGTGAGCTGCCTGTGAAACCCGAGGAGAGCATAAGACTGCTCAAGGTTATCGAAGCGGCGAGGGAATCCGCACGGACGGGCACGGCGGTGAAAATCCGCGGATGGTGAGACAAGCCCGGCATTATCCGCAGAAGAGCAGGAGCTGCGGGTTGACGGTGTCTATGCGGTTCACTTCTTCCTGGGTTTTATCTTCCTTTTCTTTTTGATGTCGAAGAAATCGAACGCGTTATCGCGAAGTAGCATTCTGCCGATTCTCAATGCCTCTTTCTCATCGGAGCACCCGCCCTCGACTCGTTCGGCAAGGACACGCGCAATATTCTCGCGTGCCAGCACAGCGTGGCCGTATATTCCCTCGACAAAGCAATAGTCCCCGCCGAAGCCGAATATCTTGTTTGCGGGGACCAAGTCGAGCCATTCGTGGAGCATCGATCTCGACGCGGCTGGAGTGATGATATGGAACCAGCACATGTCGATATAGACGTTTCGGAAATTCTTCGCAAGGCAGCCGAGGTGCCTGGAAAAAGGATAGCTCGCGTGGAAGATGTCGAAATTAACCTGCGGATATTCCATGAAGAGATTTGTGAGCAATGTCGGATCGGAATTGCGAATGAAATTGTAATTCCCTTCCTGGAGGCCTGTGTGGACCTGGATGGGCAGGGCGTTCTCTTCAGCGAATTGCACGGCCTTGTGGACGAGATAATCCTGAAGCGGCTTCATCTCCCGAAAAGAGAGCGAGTTATCGATATACGGGTTGCTGCTCGACGGAACAAGGGAATTGAAGGTGCGTTCGGCATCGGCGCAGGAGGTCTTGTCAAAATTGATGGGCCTGTCGTACGCAAACGGAATCTTGATCGCGACAATTCCGTTCCTCACGCATTCATCCAGATAACTTGACATTGCAGACTCGAGGCCGCTCAATGTATGGATCGAAACCGAGCGCATCTTCTCGACCTTCCTTATGTCCTGCCGGCTCCTGACAAAAGCATACTCGCCAATACTGACAACGGGAACAAAGAACTCCCTGTCGGTTTTGTATGTGCCGGAGTTGAGAACCGAGACATCTATGTTGGATTTCTCCTTGAGTACTTTCCTGTACCAGCCCTTCTTGTTCGCCTTTGTCAGCTTTTCCGCAAGCCTCTTGTAGTTCGAGGCCGTTATGCCGTCCTCGTCGAACAGACCTCTGGCAGAGATGATCAATGAGCGGGCGTAAGAAGTGTTTTTCATCTTCTCCCAGTACGGCCGGAGCACTCTCCACCTTTTCTCAATGGGGACCTCTTTGTCGCGAATGTGTTGAAGGTCCCGGTCACTCATCCCGGAGGAAATCAGGTCTGAGGAAGCATAATGGGCGAAGAATTCCGCGAACAGGTCGATTTTGCTTTTGACACGATCGCTTTCAGACGGCAGATGTTCGTGCGTGTCGACAATGGGGATATTCCAGAGCTCGTCAAGAATTTTCTGATATAGAGGAGTTGAATTTGACATAAATCAGTGCCCTTCCCTTCTGCTGGTTCTCAATGAGTTCGACGTCGGGTTCAACTGTCTGCAGCCATGGTATGATATCACTCCATCCTGATTGGTCAAGCACAGTGCCTTACCCCGGGCGTTTTTGCCCTTGCCATGTTTGGCCCATTTTCTATAGTCTAATTTCAGATTTCGAGACGAGTTATCGGAGGGACTAATAATGGGTAGAAGGTTCAGCTTATTTTCGGTTGTGTTACTGGCGGTCATCCTGATATTCGTCAGCTCCTGCGGCAAGAAAGACGATTCGCCAAAGATGAAGGAGGCCCAAAAGGCGGTAGAGAAACGATGGGAAAAGATATTGGATGCTGTCAGCAAACAGGACATCGAGTTGTTCAAAAGCTTTTGCTCGAGCAAAGATCGAGAGACTTGCTCACAGGAGACATTTGAGAATTATGTGAAGGGGTCCAGAGAGATGATGGCGCGAAGAGGTGCGACCGATTATGAGATCGCGTCCTTTGATTTCAACAAGGGCCTAACAGAGGTGGAAATCACGAAGAAGAACAAGACGAAAAACAAGTTCGTTAAAGAAGACGGGGATTGGTACCTGGTTCTCAGATGAAGATCTACCTGGCGCAGATCAATACTATCGTCGGTGCAATCAGGACCAACACGAACAGGATAATTGATTTCACACGAAGGGCGGCGAAAAAAAAGGGCGACCTCGTTGTCTTTCACGAGTTGGCAATAACAGGATATCCGCCCAAAGACCTCCTCGACAAAAAGGAATTCGTGGACGACAATATCGACGCAGTGGGGGAGATAGCTCGGGCATGTCCGGACATCGGGATTGTGGTGGGTTTTGTTGATCGCAACACCCGTTCCGAAGGCAAGAGACTGATGAATGCCGCGGCGCTGACGTACAAGGGCGCAATAATTGCCAGGGAATACAAGACTCTGCTGCCGTTCTACGATGTTTTCGACGAGGGGAGATATTTCGAGCCAGGCTCGGATATCAGAGTCATCGATTTCAAGGGCAAGAAGATCGGATTAACGATATGCGAAGACATCTGGAACGACAAAGACGTGTTCAACATTACCGTTTACTCTGTCAATCCCGTCTCTGAGCTGATTAAGCGGGGAGCTGAAATCATAATCACGATAAACTCGTCGCCCTTTACCCTGGGGAAGATCCAGCTTAAACGCGATATGCTCGGGAAGCTTGCGACTAAGCATGGCGTGCCCATGGTTTACCTGAACCAGGTGGGCGCGAATGACAGCCTTATTTTCGACGGAGGAAGCGCTGTTTTCGGTCCGGACGGGAAGATACGCGCACAAGCGAAGATGTTTGAGGAAGACCTGATTGCTTATGACACTGATGATGGCAAGAGCACTATCAGAGATGTACCCGACAGCGAAACTGAAATGGTGTTCAAGGCGCTTGTACTTGGTGTGCGAGACTACTTCGAGAAATGCGGCCTGGAAAAAGCTGTTGTCGGGGTCAGCGGCGGCATTGATTCTGCACTTTCGACTACAATTGCCGTGGAAGCCCTCGGCAACGAAAATGTCCTTGGCGTCTTCATGCCCTCGACATACTCGTCGAAAGCGAGCATCGACGACGCCCGTGAGCTGTGCAGGAATCTCGGTGTGCAGTTCAAGGTCATACCCATACAGAAGATCGTCGATATGTATGAGGATTCACTGAGCGAAGAGTTCAACGGGCTGCCACAGGATGTCACCGAAGAGAACATACAAGCACGGGTAAGGGCCAACATTCTTCTCGCACTCTCCAACAAGTTCGGCTACCTCGTGCTCAATAACGGCAACAAATCCGAAAGCTCCGTGGGATACTGCACCATGTACGGCGATATGGCCGGAGGTCTCGCAGTGATTTCGGATGTTCCTAAGATGATGGTCTACGAGCTCGCAAAGTACGTGAATCGTTCGCGACCGGTCATCCCGGGGAGCATCCTGACAAAACCTCCGTCCGCGGAGCTCAAACCAGACCAGAAAGACCAGGATTCCCTCCCGCCATATGAGATACTTGATAGGATAATAACGGCATACGTAGAGGAGTCTCGCGGCATAGACGAGATAGTCGATACAGGAATCGACAGAGATATCGTCGAAAAAACTGTCGAGATGATCAACCGCAGCGAATACAAACGCCGACAGATGCCGCCGGGCCTGAAAGTTACGACAAAGGCGTACGGCTTCGGCCGACGCATGCCCATTGCCGGAAAGATCGAACGCCTGAAAGGCTGATCAAGGTCGGCCGCAATCACAACGAATTGCACAAGATAGGTCCTGTGATCTCCGATTTCTTGATTCCGGGAAGCATCCATATGAAACGGTCGTGTTCAGACAAGCCCGTAAAAAGCGCTTGTCGCGGGTTTTGTTATGGACACGGGAGAGAATGGATTGCCGCAAATCCAAGATAAGAGAAGAAAGATCGACTTGCCTGAGTGTTCTTCAAACCCTGAGATCCATGCTTTTCTTCCTCAACATGGAAGAAAGGTCACGTCTCTTCGCGTGTGTCCTCGTGCATAGACGGCCCGGTCCTCAGCTTATGCAAAAATCGCGCAAGTCCTCTTGAACCAAACGTGAGGTAGAGACCCACCGCAAGATTAAGGCCGGAGGTTATGTAGAAATTCCATATGTCGAATAGTCTTCTCCTGGGCACGGCGTCCATCGTCCAAAAAGAAGTTATCAGACGAGGGAGAGTTCGTGGGACAACACGTATGAGCACCATCATGCCGATTACAGAGAGGACCAGTTCATACCATCCCAATTGAGGGCTTTTGTCACCAAAGTCGATAATCTCGTCGGAAGGATAGAGCTTTTGTGCGAACTTATCCGAACGAGATATAAGTATGATAGCGAGGAAGATCAGAATAGCCATGGGGACAAGGCTGGACAGCCATGCTATGTTTGCGCTAAGCCAGTCTGCCTCTGCATCTGCCCCATGCGTGAACACGAAAGCAAATGCCTGCAGGAATCTGACTAACTCAATAATGCAGTAAAACCCGAGAACTTTGAGAGCAATTGACATCACCTTTTTCTCAGTCATTCCGTGTCCTCCCGTTTATGAAATCCCGAGTTGGATTTTAGGCCCTGAATTTATCCGTGCACTTCTCAACAAGGTGTGGTGTTCTTACCGGAGAATAATCACGTTTGAGATTCTACCACGTATTCTTTTCAAGGACAAACTGCAAGGTCAAATCCCCAAATTCCTCGAGAAATCTTTGAGAGATATGCTTCGCGATCTTGGCGAGATGACCAGTATGCACTCCGCATACGAGCGCAGTAAACCCTCAGTATTTGATGCGTTTCAGCCTCGACCCGGGATAATAATAGGACAGAATCGCCTCATAAGAAGATCCAAGGTCCGCCATTGATTTGGCGCCATACTGGCACATCCCGACGCCGTGACCCCAGCCCTTGCCGGTAAAGACTATATCCTCCCTTCTGTTCTCTATGGTCATAAGACCGCTGCGGATCACATCCGGCCCCAGCGCCA
>SDBU01010426.1_pt1 | contig 10314 bp, 6 predicted proteins | sample 2277071 | NCBI WGS metagenome assembly SDBU01 (sample SAMN10397929, study PRJNA504765) | marine sediment metagenome | isolation source: marine sediment core GS08_GC12, 126 cmbsf | place: Arctic Ocean: Gakkel Ridge, Loki's castle | collected 2008 | reverse complement strand
CTATCCACGCTTCGTTACTTCCGCGATGAGTACGTTGAACACATACAGAACAAGCGGTGCCCGGCCGGCGTGTGCAAGGAACTGATTACTTTTTCAATCAACGAGGATTGCACAGGTTGCCTGGCATGTCCGACGGTTTGTCCCTCGGATGCGATAACCGGCAGGAAAAAGGAGCTCCACGTAATCGAACAGAGCAAATGTATCAAGTGCGGCGCTTGCAAGACTGTCTGTCAATTTGACGCTGTGGATGTGACATAGAAATGGGAATTCCATGTAAGGATGCAACGTGATGATTAGCCTTTTCATAAACGGTCTCAAGGTATCGGTAGAGGAGGGCACAACCCTGCTGGAAGCGGCCAAATTCCTTGGATTTCCCATCCCCACCCTGTGCCATAAGGAGGGCCTTACTCCCTACGGTGCCTGCCGGTTATGTGTCGTGGAAATCGGAGAAGGTCCCAGGGCTAGGATGGTGTCCTCGTGCACTTATCCGGCTGAAGAAGGGCTGAAGGTTCGTACGGCATCATCACGCGTTGTCAAGGCCCGCAAGATGGTTCTGGAACTGCTGCTGGCATCCTGTCCGCAGTCGAAAGTCATACAGGACCTGGCCGCTGCACACGACATCCGTCAGCAACGATTTAAGCAGGAACATGAGGACTGCATCCTGTGCGGGTTGTGCGTACGAATGTGCGAAGAGCAGATGATGGCCAAGGCTATCGGTTTCCGCGGCCGCGGCCAGAATCGGAGTATCGGCACCCCGTTCGATGTTAAATCGGAGGTTTGCCGCCAGTGCGGCGGATGCATCTATGTCTGCCCCGCCTGCTCTCTCAGATGCACCTACACTGAGCCTGATAAGGCAATCTGTGGAGGCTGCGCCAACCTGAGTCCACCCTGTATTGACAAAGACAAGTTCGAAGATATGATGTGTTATATGCAGCCCTGTGTGGCATGTGAAATCAAGAAAGATTGAGATTGGCACCGGAGGAAGAAGAATGTCAATAACTTTATCAAGAATTAATGCCTCAGCCGCAACTCTGACGAAGAATCGTACCGAGGATTCGATTTCCCCGAATTCGGGCATGTGTGCAACTTGTGTTGACGGCTGCATCGGGATGTGCGAAATCGGAAAATCAGCCTATCGCGGACACGAAGTGATTTACCCTCAGCCTTTCGGTGTAATCACAACCGCATCGGAAAAGACCTACCCGATAGACTACTCTCATTTCAACATCATGGGTACGGCCGTGGGAGCTCACGGTATTGAAGCCGACAGCGACAAGGCCATTTTCCCTAACGTTAATCTCGAAGTTACTTTCGGGCATGACAAAGGGTTGAAGTTCCGCTTGCCGTGGATCATCCCCGGAATCGGTTCCACCGACATCGCCAAGAACAACTGGGAAGGTCTGGCAATCGGTACTGCCCTGGCGGGTACCGGCCTGACTATAGGTGAGAACGTGGTCGGGATGGACCCGGAGGCGAAGTTCAAGAAAGGCCGGGTGATCGATACCGTGGACTTGAAACGGCGAGTAAAGCTGTTTACGGACAACCAACGCGACGGCTACGGTGCCACAATCGTACAGGCGAACGTTGAGGATACTCGGCTCGGTGTTCAGGAGTATGCGATTCAGGAACTGGGCGTCGAAATCGTGGAACTCAAGTGGGGCCAGGGGGCCAAGAACATCGGCGGCGAGGTAAAAGTCAAGAACCTCAAGAAAGCCCAGATGCTCTATGAGCGCGGCTATGTGGTTCTGCCCAACCCTACCGACCCGGCCGTCATCAAGGCGTTCGAGCGTGGTTCGTTCAAGGAATTCGAAAGACACTCGCGCCTGGGCATGGTTACCGAGGAAGGGTTTGCCAAAAGAGTTGAAGAATTGCGTAAAGCCGGGGCGAAATATCTTTTCCTCAAGTCCGGCGCCTATGGGCCGGCTGACCTGGCCCGGGCGATCAAGTACTCATCCAAGTATAAGCTCGATCTTCTCACCATCGATGCCGCCGGTGGCGGCACTGGTATGAGCCCCTGGCGGATGATGAATGAATGGGGTATGCCCCCGATAGAACTGCATTCATTGCTATACCAGTATGCCAAGCGCCTAGACGACATGGGTGAGCACGTCCCGGCACTCGCCCTGGCAGGTGGATTTACTTTCGAGGACCAGATATTCAAGGGGCTGGCGCTTGGTGCCCCGTATGTCAAACTGATCGGCATGGCTCGTGGCCCGATCGCGGCAACCATGGTCGGCAAAACAATCGGCGTGGCCATCGACGCCCATCAACTCCCGGTGTACGTGGAACGCTTCGGTCAAAGCCGGGACGAAATCTTTGTTACCTCCGGTGAGTTGCGCAAGGAACTCGGTGATAAGGAATTTGAAGCTCTGCCGACCGGCGCGATCGGTCTGTACACATACTATGAGCGGTTGGCTCAGGGTTTGCGTCAACTTATGTGCGGCAGCCGTAAGTTCAGCCCGGAGTATATCACGCGCGACGATATTGCCGCCCTGACTCCTGAAGCAGCGGAAGTCAGTGGAATTCAGCATATAATGGAGGTTGGTAAAGAGGAGGTGGAAGAGATCCTCAACAGCTGACTAAAAAGACAATAGCCGGAAACCGGTTTTTGGACTCAACACTGAAAGTCGGCTGGTCGATCCTGCTAACTGAATCGGCCTGTCACAATTCCGGTTATTCTTCTCCTTAATTGGGCCTCCTGCCGCTACCTGAGATAGTGAAACATTTCAGCGGCAAGGAGGCCTTTTTTATGTTCGTGATTAACGGACAGTCGTTGAGAATGGACGGCTGTAGAGAACATAGCTCCCATGGTTCGCCTGCAACGGCTACCCTCCGGTGATGCCCAGCACCAGCATAACCACGGCGATGGTCAGTATGATGACCCTGACGATAATCACCAATGGTTTGAAATTCCTCTGGTGCCAGTCAGCCAACCAGGTCCAGCGCAACCAGTGCAGAACCTTGATTCTCAGGCACATCATTCGCGGCACCAGCGGTATCAGACCTGCTACGATTGCAGCGACAATGACATAATAGACATGCTCTGACATAACCACTCCCGGTTACACTTCTTGCTATATATACTCATCTCAGGAGGGGTTATTCAAATGAAATTATATTTTTTTGCCTGAGATGAGCAATTGCCGACCGTCAGGATCATCTTCCTCCTCAAAATATACTCTCTCTCCCGCCTTTCCCCTTTACATCCTCACCCTCATACCGTTTCTTGACTCGACAAGCTGAACCCCTATCCTGAAAGGTTGAGTTATGTCTATCAAAGCAGTATCCCTGTCAATCCTGATCCTGTTTGCTGCTGTGCTGTCGCTGGACATTGCTCCGGCAGTGTCGGCGGTGCATCCGTCATATTCGGAGAACGTGGAAGTAGATACAATGCCGTTCTACGAAAACGGCCGGTATGATCAGGCGGTACCCCATCCCGACGATTACCTCAAGCACCCGCTGGGTTACTGGCCGCTGCGCTACCATGAGTTGACGGCATATCTCAAAGCTGTTGCCGAGCAGTCACCGCGGGTGAAGCTGGAGGTGCGCGGGCAGTCGTATGAAGACCGGGACATGTTTAATGTTTTTGTCTCGTCGGCGGAGAATATCGCCAACCTCGAACAGCACCGTCTGGCGATGGATAAGATCGCCGACCCGGACGCCATCAAGTCACTCTCGGAACTTGTGACCGCTATTGAAACGCAGACGGCTTTCGCCTGGATAGGTCACAATATTCATGGCGATGAACTCTCCGGAGCCGATGCTGCCGTACAACTGATCTATCATCTGGCGGCGGCCAATGATTCGGCCACGCTGCATCTACTGGACAATATGATCGTAATTGTCGACCCGCTGGAGAACCCGGATGGTCGCGAGCGTTATGTGCATATGTTGCAGACCAACGCCGGCCAGGTGCCCAACTACGACGCCAATGCCCTGCAGCACAGCGGCGTCTGGCCGTGGGGGCGCACCAACCATTACTTGTTTGATCTAAACCGCGACTGCATCTTGGTGACGCAGATCGAAACGGTCAGCAAGCTGGCCACCATGCAGAAATACAACCCGATACTGGCCGTAGACGCCCACGAGATGGGTTCCAACGCCACTTACCTGTTTTCGCCACCGCGGGAGCCGATCAATTACAATACACCCTCCAACGTTCTCAAATGGTGGGATACTTTCCGCGAAGATCAAGCGGCCGCCTATGATAAACGGGGCTGGCCATACTATTCCCGGGAATGGAACGAGCAGTGGTATCCCGGTTACACTTCCGCCTGGCCGACATTCTTCGGTGCGGTAGGTATCCTCTATGAACAGGCCGGTGTGGACGGCACCATCGTTCGTCAACGCGACGGTTACCTGCTGACATTTCATGAAGCGGTCAACCATCAGTTCACTTCTTCGATAACGAACCTGTTCACGGCCGCCCACCACCGTCGTGAATTACTGAAAGATTTCCACGACGCCCGTAAGGGTATTGTCGAAGACGGTCGCCGCACCGGTCTGCAGTTTCTGTTCGTGCCTGATGGTGACGAACTGAAGACGAAGAAATTCATTGAGTCTCTGATCAATCAGGGTATCGAGGTACAGCGTGCCACCAGGGAGTTCGTCGTCGGCAAGGCTACCGACATATACCATGAAGTTCATCAGTCACGCCGGTTCCCGGCCGGGACCTATATTGTCAGCACGGCCCAACCCAACGGCGCTTTGGCCAAAGCCGTGCTGGACTTTGATCCCCACCTGAAGCTGGAGTTCCTCGAGGAAGAACGCCGCGAGCTGGAAAAGCACGGCGACACCCGCATGTATGAAGTCAGCGCCTGGTCGACATCGCTGGCCTATGACATGGATGCTTATCTGACGACCTCGAAGTTCAACGCTGCCGCCGAGTCGGTGACGAGTGTGACGCTCTCAAGCGGGCAACTGATAAATCCGGAGGCGCAGTTTGGCTTTGTAGTCAATATGGAAGGCGACAAGACCTACCGGTTGCTCAATCGTATCTTTGGGCACGAGTTGATCGTCTTTGCCGCCGAGAAACCGTTTACCGTCGAAGGTCGTTCATTTGAAGCCGGATCGCTGCTGCTGCGCAAGCGGGGCAATCCGACGGAGTTGCCGACCCTGCTGACGACACTGGCCGAGGAAGAAAACATCAACGTTTACGGTGTGAATACCGCCTTAGCCACCGAAGGTTCCGACCTGGGCGCGTCCACCTTCCATCTGTTGAAGCAGCCGCGCATTGCGCTGGTGACCGGTGATGGAATAAACTTCTCATCGGTCGGTACCATCTGGTTTACCATCGACCGGGAGCTGGAAGTGCCGCACTCGCTCATACCGGCGTCTCGTCTGTCGTGGACGGACCTGTCGAAGTACAACGTTCTTATCCTGCCGTCGGCGTGGGGACAGTCCCTGCGCAACATGCTGGGTAAACGGGGTGCGAGTATGTTGGACGAGTGGGTCAGCGATGGCGGCACGCTGGTGCTCACCGGGAGTTCGGCAACATGGGCGGCCGATTCATCCAACTCCCTCTCTAACGTACGCCTGACCCGACAGTCGCTGGACAAGCTTGACATGTACCGACGTAAGATGAAGCGCGAACTGGCGGCCGAGGCACCGACGGTCGATACTATGGAGCTCTGGCATCCCGATCAGATTGCTGCCGTCGAGGAAAAGAAAGATGACGAGCCGGAGGACAAGAAAGAAGGCGGGCCACCAAAAAAGCCGGGTGACAAGGAAGCCATGGAGCTTGATCGCTGGAACCAGCGGTTCCATCCCCGGGGCGTTATCATGCAGGCCGTTATCGACAGCGAAGACTGGCTGGCTTTCGGTACCAAAAACGGCCGGGTACCGGTGATGGTCTACTCGCGTGATGCCTTGTTGTCGGCGCCGCCAGTCAAAACGGTGGCACGCTTCAGCCCCGAAGAAAACAATCTGCGGCTGGGCGGGCTGTTATGGCCGGAAGCCCGTCGGCGCTGGGCCGGCACGGCTTACTTGACGCGGGAATCGAAGGGTCGCGGCCAGGTCATCATGTTTGCCACCGATCCCAACCCACGCGCCTATTTCTGGGGTACTCGCAAGATGTTTGTCAACGCCATCCTGTACGGTCCCGGTTTCACCAGCGGCTTCGAGCCGTACGGGCAGTAAGGCTTGCATGCAGAGTCAGGAGGTTTACCACCTCCTGACATTGGGGCTCATAACCCGAAGGTCGAAGGTTCAAATCCTTCCCCCGCCACCAAAAAGCCATTGACAGATAACTGGTTACGCTTGCCATGATGGCTTGGTGTGTCCACGCTTTCTAACGGTTTTCTAACAACAGGTTTAATTCTCGTCTCCTTCACCGTGCTCCTGAAAAGTCAACACATTGGTAACCAAGGAATTACGAATTCGAGTTCATCTCAGTTGGCCTATCTTAACCGAGTCTGTGGGGTCAAAACCCGAAGGTCAAATGAATGGCAGAACCGCCAAGGGGTTCTGCCCTACGCTGGCTAACAAAACGAGCAAGAACAACAGATAACAAGGGAAAACACCGGACATTGTGATTCCCGTAGATCATTGCTTCCATTTCTGGCTATCGCCTGGTCCCTCTTCAGTAGTACGAATTATGGTTTCGAAATCTTTGCCGCCTGTCGCGAGAATCTCATCGGTCAGTCCTCTAAACTCGTTGTTGGCTCTGCAAGTGCGCCAGAGCGAGCCAGATTGAATGCGATACTTCAGCCGCTCTTCAATTTGGCTGACCTTTTCGTCAAACAAGTCGATGTACTCCCTTACCTTGCCTACAAGGTACAAGTTTATCATAACTTTCTCATCCTCTTCAAGCGCAATTAGTCCGCCGCTCAGAATGCCCTGCCTGAAGCCTTCGACATATCGGATGTGCCTTGAGATCATGAGTCTGAACTGAAAATCCCCGGTCTGTTTCCGACGTACAGAAAATAACGGTTTCTTTACAAACTCGTGTGGAGGGAACTCATCGATTAGGTATCTCAAGTAGAAGTCAACCAGAGCGTTGACCGAAATTACCGCACTCGCAAAGACACTTTCTACAATATCATGGAACTCAAAATCTTCAATGCGACTGGCAACAGAGATACCTTGTTTCCTGGCTAACGCCATCAACAGAGGTCTCTTTATCTGGAGTGATGGTTCAACTCCGTGAGACTCGCAGAAAGACTGGAGCTCAAAATGTGTCATCAAGTACGACGATAAGAACGCAGCGCTGTGATTGTTAAATATCCGGATATCATTCAGTCCCCTGCTATTTGCTTTACCAGGGGATTTGTCTTCGATGAAATTGTCGATTTCGTCATCCAATCTGTAGTAGATACTGCTGAATTCTTCACCCTCAGCATTCTCTTCGATTTGGGATTTGTAAATAGTAAACAGGTGTGCCGAATGATCGATCTTATGGTTATACGAGTCAGCAAAAAACTTCTTAACTCCGCCCATTGAGAATACAGGTTCTTTCTCTTCCTCTTTGGCACGCGCATTCACCGAGTTGATAAAACTGTTGATAGCCGTCAGCAGATCGAACAGGCCAACCCCTCCCTCGACAATTCCGCTAATTGTACGTGGCTTTCCATGCTCCTCTGACTTGTTGATAATATAGTTCGTCACGAACCTTCTTAGACTCTTCTTCGCCCTCGCGTGACTCGCTCGGTAGTTATATATCGTTTCGAGAAAACCCTTAAGACGGGGATTATAGTCATGTAACTTGAGCAGGAAGTAAATAAGAACCCCTTTTAACAAGTAGCCTTTTGCATAGAACTTACTCTCCATCGCCTTCTTAACAAGGCTCTCATGCGTCAAAAAGTCGGCCTTAATCAGATCCCCGTAGTTCAAAAAGCTCGTTACAATGGAGTGCAAATCACCATTCCAAATGGAGAACAGATTGTCAAGATGATCATGTGTTTCCCTGCCCTCAGGTGCACGAGAATAATGCGCGAGAGCCTTCATCAAATGAAAACCGGGCGGTAGCACGGTCCCCCTGTCGTCAGCAACGTCCTCAAGAAGCTGCACCCTCCTGCCAAGTATCTTATTCGTAGATCTGACTGACTGAAATCCGACATAGTGACGAGTTAGTATGCCTATCGGAAAGTACTTCTCCGAAGATTCGCTGACCTTTGACATGAGCTTCATCATCAAGTGAGAAAACACGAGAAAGTTCGAAGTTCTAAACACATAGATTATCTTCAATTGTTCATAAAACGACAAATCCCAATCAACTGTCTCGCTCTTGTCCATCGTCACCTTTAGGCAGTTACTAAACGCTTCACTGATGAAATCGTATTCCATCAAGCTTGTCAAAATTCTAGACAACTGAAACTGCGGCTGTTGAAAGAAATGAATATCTTTGTCAGTTAGATAGTCATCTAGGTTGTCCAGTACGAATATCAATTTGCCCGGCTGCCGATCCTTTTTCAGAAGTTTTCTTCTTTGGCTGAAGATATTGTAGAGAATCAGAAATGCGAAATAGTAACCACAGTTATTTTGATTCATTTTGTCAAACACATGTTCCTTGAAAAGACTAAGATTCTTCGAGTATTCGCCCACTGTGCCGTTTGATGTCTGACTGCACACATAATCCAAACCCATAAACAGATTACTGCAGAATCCATTCAAATTACCCACTGCCGGAGTTGCAGCTCTATCCGGAGTATTGGATATCTCTGCCAGAAAGTTCCTATAGAATATTGAGAATTGCTCAAGGTCCATGAGAATTTCAGTTAGGGAAGGGCCATCTGTACACGAGAATTGATTCATAAAAAGGAACTTCGCTTTATCGTAGAAACTTAGAGGTTCTCCTTTCTTGGAGAAACTTGTGAGTCCGCCCCTCTCGAAGTTGAAGACCTCGATGACATATCTAAACTTCCTCTCATCAGGTTGCATTTGATTGTACAGGTACCTAATATACTGAATGAATGTGCTCTTGCCATTCTTGGCATAACCGTGGAGCAACTGAAACGGACAGTCGCTGTCCTCCAATGAGTTCAGAAATTGTTCCGCTTTTTTATCGATTTTGTCATCAGAAATGTAGACTTCGGAAAAGAACTCCACATGATCTGCATCCTCTATCCTATGCTTGAGCAGACTACGAAATATCGACTTAAGAGGTTTATTCTTATTCTTCAGTAGCTTCATGGTTTCCTCCCGAGGTTGTCATTTGTATAGAATGGGAACCTGATATGTCCTTAAGTTGTTCTTCAACATCCTTGCATTTCTTCATAGCGGGGCCTACGTCACTAAATCGCTCTTGGAAATACGTAGCCAATTCTTCGTGAAAGCCAATGCTGCAGATGTAGGCATAGGTATCAACATTAAGGTACTCTATCGGTTGCGCCTGCTCTCGCTTCGTTGGGTCCTCATATTTCTTACGCATGTCCTCCCTCAGCTTTTCCAGACCATGCCATACGTTCTTTTCCCTTTGAATATTCTCTTGCTTACGATTGCGCCTCCCCTTCAAGTGAAGGGTTCCAACCGTCGCAAGAAAAGTCATAAGGGCGGTGAATATGATCACTACAAACTGAGACGCGATTCCACCGAAACCAGTGTCAGATTCACCTGATGTACGTTCAACCGTACGTCTGGCGACGAAGTGTGACACCTCACTGTTGATCTCACTCTCATTCAAAGTTAACCAGCCCACATCCACCCCGTACGTGACTTGGAAGGAAGGTACTGGCTCAGATTGATAGTCAACTAACGTGACAAATGCCCTGGCAGGTATCTCAATCAGTTGTTCGCTTCCGGCTGCGATGCCCTTTCGTAAACTCTTGTGCTCTTGCACGACGACGTCTACTGTCTTTTCTCCAGCAGAAGAAAAGCGAATTGAGTCGATATGCTGGCTCACCAACGCCAGTTCAGCTAATACCTGTTCCAGTGTGCACAGACACTCACGTTGCATAGTGAAAACGCTGTCAATGCCTTGATCGCGGGACTTGGTTGGGTGACCGTTTGTGCTTGAGCCTGTTGCGACAAACATGATTGCTACTGCAATTGCTTGATACATTCCGGACTCCCTGTATTGACGTGCCAAAGTGGATAACCTGACTACAGAGTATAGATACTTCCTCATCGCATAGCAAGGATTATCCACATTTACCTATTATGGGGTAATATCTTTAGAAGTGTGTAAAAGACAGAAGGTGTATCCTTAGGAATCGCAAAACTCACAAAAGGAGACACCTAATGCCTTACAGAGAATTGAATTTTGACAGTCACAACGTAGCCATCTCGATGTCCGAGGTCAAGGATATGTTTCGCATGCACTTTGAGCAGGGTTGCCGGTATGTAGCCAAGCGAGTGTATGACAAGATCCTGGCCGTT
>SDBU01010425.1_pt1 | contig 10314 bp, 11 predicted proteins | sample 2277071 | NCBI WGS metagenome assembly SDBU01 (sample SAMN10397929, study PRJNA504765) | marine sediment metagenome | isolation source: marine sediment core GS08_GC12, 126 cmbsf | place: Arctic Ocean: Gakkel Ridge, Loki's castle | collected 2008 | reverse complement strand
AGGGATTGCTCTTCCCCGGATATGGAGGCATCCCCAGATAGTTGGAGTTTCAACAGTCCATATACTTTTCCGCCATGCTCTATCCGGACAGTTACTACCTTTGTGCTACTGCACGTTTTCAATAGAGGACAGTCACCACAGGTTACGGATGAGACTTTAGTTATCACCACGCCCGATTGTATCAGTGTCCTTTTAATACAATCGGTTAATTCGCCGCGCTTCAGCCGCTCGACCATGGGCAAGAAATCCTTATCCAAACCAGCTTCGGCATGTGTTACAAGCATTCCGGACTCATCAAACAAATAAATACAGGTGCTATCATAGCCGCGATTCTCAATGAGGGTGGTGCAGGTACTTTTAAGCAGCTTGTCTCGCTCCTTCTCCTTAATAATAAGTTGGTTGACACCGCGGATGGCGCGCAGCACCCCGTTGAGATGTTCGATTTCCTCCTGCGCCTGCTTGCGCTGGGTGATTTCTACTTCCAGATCCAAGCACTTCTTCTCCAGCTTGGCTATCAGACGCTCGCTGTAAAGCTTCAAGACCTCTTTTTCCTCTTCCAAAACAAGCTTCTTGGAGCCTATCTTACCCTCCTCTACATCTCGGACCAGGCCTTGAATGATTCTTACGAATTCCTCCGGTTCAACGGGCTTTACGATGTACCTGTCCGCCCCCACCTTTAAGGCGAGTTCTTCATCCCTCTCATCTTTATAGGTGGCCGTGTAGAAAACAAAGGGGATATCCTTCAGTTTCTCGTCTCTCTTGCACTCCTGGCAAAACCGAAACCCATCCATGACCGGCATTAGAACGTCGGAGACAATCATGTCAAAGCCTTCGGCGCGAAGTTTCTCCAGGGCTTCGGCACCATTGACAGCCGTTACGACCTCGTAGCCGCTCCCCTTCAGCAGAACCTCCGCCAGGTAACGCTCTTCTTCCTTATCGTCGACGACAATAATCCTCATTTTCTCCACCCCCAATTGATGAGTCTTGTGTTCACAAGTATTTCTCTATCTCCGCCATGAAGGTCTCCGGGTTGATGGGTTTTTCGATGTAGCCGGTGCAGCCAGCCGCCAGGGCCTTCTCCTTGTCACCGACCATAGCGTAGGAAGTTAGAGCAATAATAGGAATTTCCGCATCTGCCTCAGATGCTCTAATCCTTCTGGTGGCATCCAGACCATCGATGTCCGGGAGCTGAATATCCATGAGGATTAAATCAGGCTTCTCTTTACCAGCCAATTCCACGCCCACAGCACCCTCTCTTGCCTCGATGACCTCATATCCGCTCTTCTCGAGCATGAACTTGATTAAATAGAGATTGGCCTCGTTGTCCTCAATTATCAGTATCTTCTTCATCCCGTTAGCCCTCCTTGTATCGCAGTGGTATGGTAAAGGTGAACTCACTTCCTCTGCCATACTCGCTCTTCGCCGAGATATCACCCCCCAGAAGGGCGGCAAGTTTCTGGCTAATGTATAGCCCCAGTCCGGTTCCCTCGCGGCTCTTGACAAGGGGCTCACTTATCTGCTGGAAGGGCTGGAAGAGCTTGTCCATATCTTCCTGTTTTATCCCTATCCCGGTATCGATGACACGAACCTCCAGATTCTCATCTCTTAAGGCTCTGGCTGCGACCTTTACACTCCCCTGGTCGGTGAACTTGACGGCATTGCTCACCAGATTCAGCAAGATCTGCTTTATATGCCTTTTATCGCTGGGGAGCGTAATGCCTTCGGGCATTTGTGTTGTAAGTTCCAGGCCCTTTTCGCTTACCGCAGATGAGAAAGAATCAACCACCTCTCTCACCACATCATCAAGGCTGAATTCCTCAAGCGAGAATTCCACCCTTCCGGACTCTATCTTGGATATATCCAGAACGTCGTTAATAAGGCTCAGAAGGTGACTGGCGCTGTTCTTAACCATGGTGAGCTGTTTTCTCTGTTCCTCATTGACTTCCCCGGACATGCCCTGCAGGATTATGCCGGTGAAGCCGATAATGGAGTTCAGCGGGGTTCTAAGTTCATGGCTCATGCTGGCCAGGAATACGGATTTAAGGCGGTCGACTTCCTGAAGGCTGATGTTCGCCTGTTCAAGCTCTACGGTCTTTTCTTGCAGCTCACCTGTCCGCTCCTCTACCATCTCTTCCAGATTCTCTGAGTACTCCCTTAGCTGAAGGTAAAGCTCTTCTGTAGTGAGAGGCTGAACCAGACCCCTTTCTTTATCAATAAACTCTTTCGTGGGCTCAAATTCAGTGTCCGGCAGTAATTTGAATGCCGTGATTAACTCAAGGCCACCCGTGGTCTGAGCTACCTCAACATCATCAAAAACTGTTTTCAGTATATTAACAGCAAGCGTCTTCACGGGTTGTCCTGATATGAACAGGAGAATAAGTCCAAAGCTGCCGTCCCGCTTGTCCAGTGCCACCTTGATATCAGACATATGGCTCGTTACCACCATTCGGCGGCTGAGTTCTGAGGTCACAGTAGCCAGTCTGGTGGCGATAATGGAACCGAATCGCAAGTCTTCGGCCAGGAGGCGTATCTTGTTCCTCGCCTCAATGATAGAGGTCTCGTTCTTGATAGGAATCGTACCCAGTTCAATCATTTATCCCGCACCTTTCCTCAATAAACTCTAATCTTCAGTTAGGAGTTAGGGGCGTACCTCAGTGCTATACAGGCGGCATCGTCTTCTACCTTGCCAAATTGATTAATGATATAGGTGGCTACTGTTTCAGCATTATCCACGAGCAGTTCCGGGTAATCTTCCAGGTCGAAGTGGTCTTTCACCCCGTCGGTGTAAAGGACCAGAATATCGCCACCGCGCAGTATCATTTTCTCTTCTCTAATAGACGGCATTACATAGCCGATTATGCCGGACCTGGGAACAATGCTGACATTACTTGAGCCAAACTTTCTGGCAACTACGTTACCTACCCCGGCAAAGGTTAGCTCACCTGTTTTCAAATCGAGAAGACAGAGACCAGCTACAGCTTCCTGCTTCAGTTCCTGCATCTGTTGATGGAGGTTGTCTATAATTGTAGCCAGATCCTGACGGTAATCCTTCTCCAGGGAGTCTCTACAGAGTAGTACCGCCTTACCGGCGTCCTCGCCATGTCCGGCGACATCTACGATGCCGATAAACACCTTGTTATCAAATTCCTTGATTATCCCGGTATCACCGCAGACCTTTTCCTTAGCCAGCGGTCTTATCGCCAGGAAGTAATCCAGTTCAGCCATTTCCTTCTACACCCATTTCCTCACCGTAATCCTGGTCCCTACCCTGCGCTCAGTATCAAAATAAAACTCATCTGTCAGCCGTTTTGCGCCGGGAAGCCCCAGCCCCAAACTCAACTGGGTGCTGAAATGGTCGGTCATGGCAGTAGCGATGTCAGCGATTCCGGGGCCATTATCTTCGGCAACAATCTCGATGCCCTTTTTGATTCCCCTTTTGAGTGTTCTTATGGTAATCTCTCCCTTATTGGCGTAGGTGAATATGTTCCTGGCCAGTTCAGAGGCGGCTGTTGCCAGCATAAACTGTCCGGTTCGGTTAAAACCGGCCACCTCAGCCAGTTTCATTGCCTCATAGCTGGCGTAGGCAATATCAACCTCCTCGGCGATTTGGACTACCTCTTCCCTATTCTTCATCTGCGTCATCGTCGTCATTTTCCTCTTCGCCCGCCTCTACTTCTTGCTCTTCGCCCGCCTCTACTTCTTGCTCTTCGTCGGTTTCTTCCTGTTCCTCTTCCGGAGCTCCGATTTCTACCTCTGCTTCTTCAGCCTCCTCAACTTCCTCAGGCTCTTCTTTGGGGGCTGTCACCGGAGCCAGCAGTCGGAATCCTTCTTCAAGGCTTACAGCAGTTGCCACACCCCTAATGTCAAAGTCCAGGTCAATTAGCGACGCCACCACTCCCGGCCTGAGGCCGGTAATAACTGTTTTAGCTCCCAGCAGGGACGCCATCCTGGCTGCATCAGAGATTGCCCGGCCGAGGGGGGAGTCTATTACGGCCACGCCGGAGACATCAATAATTACTCCCTTTATCCCCGTCCTGTTCACCCTTTCCAGGATATCCCCTTGAATCTGGAGCATCAGCTCATCATGGAGTTCGACCTGGATGGGAACGACAAGACAGCCCCGGGTAACGTACATTGCCACCTTGGATAGAGCGGCTTTCTCTTCCATGAGCACCTACCCTTTGCGTAACTACACTATTAAAGGAGAAGTTATTTTAGTTTATTTTGAGGCTGCTTTCTTTTTGGCTACCACTTCAAAACCGGTCATATCGAAGGCTAGCACAAGGGCGTCCTTTAAGCTTGCCGTGGTAGAAACGCCCCCTAAGTCAACTCCTAACTGGACTAATGTCTGGGCTATCGCCGGGGATATACTGGAGATAACGCATTCAGAGCCCATAAGCTTGCATGCCTGGGTTATCTTGACCAGATGAGAAGCCACTTTGCTGTCTACAATTGCTATCCCCAGAATATCAAGTATGACAGTCTTTGCCTCGGTCTCCAGTATCTTGGTCAGTATTGTCTCCATAATTTCCTGGCCGCGCTTGGAGTCGATGGTGCCGACTAAGGGCAGCATCAGGATGTTCTCCCAGAGTACGGTTACCGGCGTTGGTATTGCTATCTCTCGTCTTCCTGTTGTCATTTTCCCTTGCCTCCTTTTTAGGGTTTTTCTATAAAACTGCTAATCCATCTATGGGTTGAGATTTTGTTTAATCTCCAGTCTACATCTTACTTACCCCCTTATTAAGAGGTTCTGTTTCAAGACCCAAGCTTAAAATAAAATAAGGGCACTAACAACCGCCTTTTACTAGCGATCTCTAGTGCCCTTTGTTCCTTCATATTCACCTCCAATTAGAGGGTAGAGATGGTTAAGGTTATTTATTATGTTGGGACTTGAGTTTAGTCCTTTTTTGAGAGTTTGTCAATACTAGATAAAAAGCAAGCTTTTTACAGCCGCTAGTTTCGCAACAGACTACTATTAGCTATTGGAGAAGTTAATCACTCCCAGATTAGGTGGTAGACTACTGACCTTATATATCAAAGAAGGTATTAGACTATTGACATTATGGAAGGAATAGTTTATCGTTACATATCAAAAAAAGGAGGTTGACCAATGCAAGCATATTGTGTGAAGTGCCGTGCCAAGAGGGAAATGAAAGATGCCAAGAGCATAACAATGAAAAACGGTAAGCCTGCAACTCAGGGTGTATGTCCTGTATGTGGTACCAAGATGTTTAGGATAGGAAAGAGTTAAAATCGGCATTATAGATATCGAGATTTTCAGAGAGGCTGGGGGTGCAACCCTGCAGCCAATGAAGGGGGTGATTAGATAAAGTAATTTATTAAAGTTTAGCAGACTAAGACCATTTAAAAACAAGGAGGAGAAAAAGATGAAAAAATTATTTTTAGTTCCGTTGATGACTGTACTGGTAAGCGGGTTGATTTTTGCTGGCTGTGCTGCCCCAGCTCCAGCACCTGCTCCAACCCCAGCGCCTGCTCCAACTCAACCGATAGTACTCAAAGCTGTCGTCTTTGTACCCCTTATGTCTAAGTCAGCAGCAGGCATAATCTGGTTAGCTGAGCGGGTCAATGAGCAGCTTAAAGGAGAAGTTATAATCGAGATTGTAGGTGGACCAGAAGCCATCCCTGGCGATGACCAGCCCGGGGCAGTGAGGGCTGGTGTGGTTGATATTATCAGCAGTCCTACTGATGAGTCGCTAATGCCCGCAGCTGTTGCTTTTTTCCTTACACCATGGACACCACCGGAGGAACGAGATAATGGTGTTTATGATTATATAAAAGGGTTATATGAAGAACAAAACGTGCACTACTTAGGGAGGTCCGCATTTATGCCGGGATTTTATATTTTCACTAATGTGAAGGTAGAAAATCCGCATGAGTTTAGTGGTCTAAAGATACGGACGTCTCCAACCTTCGACCCTTTCCTCAAAGCCCTGGGCGCTGCCGGCGTCTCCATGTCAATGCCGGAACAGTATGCGGCGATGGAGCGGGGTGTAATCGATGGCTGGACTGGGACGCTTCGCGCGATAAGCGCTTTTAAGCTGCAGGAAGTTACCAAGTATCGCATCAATCATAAGTTTTATGGCAGTAACACCTATTACCTTTTTAACCTTGATTCCTGGAATCGGCTTTCCAAGAAACAACAAGATGTGATAACAGAAATCGCGATCAATATTGAGCATGAGCTTGTATCTTTCTATACGCAGGTTGATGATGATATGTGGCAGATGTCTGTAGAAGCAGGGATGGAAAATATTGAGTTCTCATCGGCTGATGCCCAGTGGTATGTTGATCTCGCGAACAGCAGTGCTTGGGAAGAGGTAAAGAAGACAAGTCCAGAGCATTACGATAAATTTAAGGAACTCATGACGAAATAAGAAGCACGCGGCATTGCATAGGCCATAACCCATAAGCTGATAATAGCAGGAGCTCGAATTCCTGATGCTCTGCTATTATCAGTTTATGACAAATCGAGGAATGGTGGAGTTTGTCTTTGACAGCCACATGGGTGATTTCTGTGATTTGTTAGTCATATGTAGCCAGCGGCAGTCTTTACCTAATAACGGCATATTGTATGAAGCTAACAACGAAAGCTAGCACTGTGTTTGACCGTCTCCTCGACGTGCTCCTCATTTTGGCGGCAGGTCTCCTCATCTTTGTTATGCTATCCGTCGGCACAGAAATTGTATTGAGGTACTTTCTGGGTCGCCCGACAACATGGGTAGTAGAAATTGCTGAGTATAGTCTAGTATTTATTACCTTTCTGGGCGCTGCCTGGTTGCTAAGAAATGATGGGCACGTAAGCATGGACCTATTGCTTCGTTGGCTGCCGCCACGAACACAGACTCTTCTTAATATTATTACCTCCAGTTTGGGCGTGGTCATCTGCTTCGTTCTTATGTTTTATGCTGGAGAGATAACATGGGATTTTTTCCAGAAGGGCCTCTTTACCCCTACAATGTTGGAGCTTCCTAGAGCTCCACTCTTTGCCATCATCCCGGTAGGCAGTTTCTTGTTGTTCATCCAATTCCTGAGGAGGATTTACAGTTACACTCAAGATCTAAAGAGCCTCAGTAGACTATGAACAAAGTCGTCGAATAATTAATAAGCTAAAAACTATGTGGTGAACTTTGATGGAATGGCAGTTAGCTGCTTTGCTCTTTTTCGGTGGCCTGATATTTTTGATGATATTAGGACTTCCAGTGGCCTTCTGTTTCTTGCTGATGACTCTCGTAGGGGTGTTTTTATTCTGGGGTGGCGAAGCAGGTCTAAGGCAACTTACTATCAGTATCTTTGGCTCTTTGTCTTCCTTTACTTTGCTGCCCTTGCCCCTTTTTATCCTCATGGGTGAGGTGATGTTCCACTCAGGGATAGCACCGCATATGATGGATGCCTTGGATAAATTGATGGGGCGTCTGCCCGGCAGGTTGGGTCTGCTAGCGGTGGCTGGAGGGACCGTTTTTGCAACCTTGAGTGGTTCTAGCATCGGGAGTGTCGCTATGCTAGGTGAGGTACTAACACCGGATATGGAGGAACGCGGTTATAAGAAGGCAATGAGCTTGGGACCGATACTTGGGAGCGGTGGCCTAGCGATAATGATTCCTCCCAGTAATCTTGCGGTCATTTTAGGTGCCATAGCCGAAATATCCATTGGCAAGATTTTGATCGCTATTATCATTCCCGGACTGTTGATGGCCACACTCTATGCGAGTTACATCATCGGTAGATGCTATCTCCAGCCGTCTATCGCCCCTGCCTATGAGGTAACCCCGACATCTATATTGCAGAAGGTCGTAGCCTTTATGCGGTATGTCTTACCACTAGGGCTAATCGTCTTTCTAGTCATCGGACTCATTATATTAGGAATTGCTACCCCTACCGAGTCAGCTGCAACCGGCGCCATCGGCACCTTCATTCTAGCGGCTGCCTATAGACGGTTTAATTGGCAAATGGTGAAGAAAGCGATTCTGGGTACTCTTAGGACCATGATCATGATATTCATGATCATCGCATCAGCGCAAGCTTTTAGCCAAGTCCTGTCGTTTTCTGGTGTTGGTATGGGAATTTCTAAGCTCTTGATTGATCTTCCTCTAGCCCCGATTTTCATCATCGTATCGATGCAAGTTTTGATCTTGTTTCTTGGTATGTTTATAGGCCCGGTTGCTATAATGATGATCACTCTTCCAATTTTTATGCCTATCATTTATGCTCTGGGATTTAATCCGGTATGGTTTACAGTGATCGTTCTCCTCAACATGGAGATGTCAACAACAAGCCCACCCTACGGGTTAAGTCTGTTTGTTATGAAGGGCGTAGCCCCACCTGATACCACTATGATGGATATTTATCGCGCGGCTCTGCCCTTCCTCCTCTGTGATTTGATAGTAATGGTACTGATCATCGCCTTTCCCACTATAGCGCTTTGGCTGCCAGGGCTAATTAAATGATGTACATATAACGAAATGTTTTTACAAGAAATAGTGGCGGATTGGATTTGCGTAGGTAGGGAAGTATCATTGGTTCTTATTAGCAAGTTTATTTTGGCAAAATTGGAATTATGAAAAATAATGCGCAAGATTATGAGCAGAAACCGCTAACGGGAGCTTTTTCTAAGCGATACATATCCTTGCCATTGGCACAGCTATATACCTACAAGCATTCTAGAAAAGCATTTCTCAACTGATCCGTAGGTATTTACATTCAAATATATTGCATATATAATTGTTCTGATCTGATCCTAGCTTTGAAACTTGAGGCAGGGATTAATTCATATCGAGTTAGCTTAAACATCAAGGAGAATGAAAATGACGATAGATGTATTTTCCCATCACATATCAAAGTCGGTAGATAAGTTGTTGAAAGGACCGTTTCGTTATCCTACACAAAACGCAGACCCTGAGGTTCGTTTAAGTCTCATGGATAAGTACGGTATTGACGTGCAAGCTATCTGCCTGGCAACACCAGCCCTACATGGACTCGGTGCTGAGGATGCAACGAACATATGCAGACTCTCTAATACTGACAATTACGCACTTTGTAAGGCATACCCGAAAAGATTCGTAAATGTCTGTATCCTTTCACTTCTCGATATGCATAGTGCCATGAAAGAACTCGATCGTTCTATCAATGAACTCGATTGTCGCGGAGTTACTGTTGCAACGAACCAGAATGGGAAGGGGCTTGATTCTCCAGAATACTTTCCGCTATATGAGAAGCTGGTAGAACATGATATACCTCTTTTTCTCCATCCTACTACATGGGAATCTTATCCCTTGGTCGACATGGAAAAGAGTTGGCAAATGATGCTCGTTTTTGGATGGCCCTTTGATACCACTCAAGCGGTGTGGAGGTTGATTTTCGGGGGGGTGATTGATCATTACCCTTCACTCAAGATTATTACTCACCACTTGGGGGGTATGCTTCCCTATTTCGCCCGCAGAATTGAGCAAAACTTCAATCACTCTTTATCAGACAAACTACCCCGGCACATATCGGAATATTGGGGCAACATTTATGGCGACACGGCTATAGACGGGACGGTGGCCGCCTTCATGTGTGGCCATGCTTTCTTCGGATCCGATCGTATGGTGTATGGTTCTGATTATCCGTTTGGTGCTGAAGAAGGAGAGGATTATATAAGGGAGAATCTGGCTGGTATTAAAGTCATGAACATTCCAATCGAAGACAAGCAGAAAATATTAGTTGGAAATGCAAAGAAACTTTTAAAGCTCAATGGATAATTGGCTGTTACAGCCTCAGCAATTAAAGTGTCCATAAATAATTTGTGCTAAAACGATGATTGACCTGTCTCTTAAGAATCGTTCCTTTTTTACGGCATAGTCTCACGCACTAACCACCTAATATAACGGCAGCTATTGCTTTATCTTAGTCCCTACCGGTATACGTACAGTGAGGCGGTATTGACAATCCTCAGAAAAGGAGTAAACTCAAAGTCGAACATGTAAATAAACCTAAAACAATAGACGCAGGGTTAAGGAAGATGACAGGGATGAAACGAGGGCACTGGGATGCTAAGTAATACGGCGGTGGACGGTGTGACCTGCCCCCATAAAGGATACCACTTCTTATGTTAGAGTTAAAGCTAGTTTAGCTTCAGGTGCCGGCGGCCTATATCCGAGGGCACTGTGAGGCCGAATCTCATTGTACTCCCTACGCCATCGTTCAATTAATATCTTCGCTTCGGTCAGGGTCGTGAAGACCTCTCCATTAAGCAGTTCGTCTCTCAGTTTGCTGTTGAATGATTCGACGTAACCGTTCTCCCAAGGGCTGCCAGGT
>SDBU01010424.1_pt1 | contig 10314 bp, 7 predicted proteins | sample 2277071 | NCBI WGS metagenome assembly SDBU01 (sample SAMN10397929, study PRJNA504765) | marine sediment metagenome | isolation source: marine sediment core GS08_GC12, 126 cmbsf | place: Arctic Ocean: Gakkel Ridge, Loki's castle | collected 2008 | reverse complement strand
TTCACCGTAATCGACAAAGTGTACCGTACACCCCCCGACCTTGCAGCCGTACCGGAAGGTGTCTCCATAACCGTCGATCCCGGGGAATGCAGGCAGCAGTGCCGGGTGGATGTTCATGATGCGGAGACTGCCGGGGACCGTATTGACCCGGTCGATAAAATACGGCGTTAAATTTCTCATAAAGCCGGCCAGCACCAGCAGGTCAAAGGGGTAAGGTTCCATCGCTTTAAGCAGTTCAGCTTCAGCCACAGCTCGGGTCATTATGAAGCTTCTGACTTTTTCGAGATCGGAATTCGCCGCGAAAAGAGATTGCTTGGACAGGACGTCGTCAAGATCGAAATCCTCAGGCAGCACGGCCTTATCCGGTCCCTTTTTGAACTGTTTTATGATCGATCCGTAATCCACTAAAAACGTTGGTATTCCTCTGCTGCGGACTTTTTCAAGACCGTCTGCAGCCGGATTATCCGAACCCACAAAGACTATTTCACCGCTGATCATTCCTTTCTCGCAGGCGTCCATAATGGCCTGAAGGTTGCTGCCGCCTCCTGATATCAGCGCCCCGATACGAATTTTCTTGTCCATTGCACTTGTCTCCACAAAAAACGAAACAGATATGATACTCTCTTTCTCGTCAGACAGGTAACAGAACCTTATTCATGTGTCAATCAATGGCAATCATGATAAAGAATGCATCACAATTGATTCTGCATTGACACCTTTTTATGCTTTGACTATATTCGTTACAAAATCAAACATATTACTGTATTTAAAGCAAATGGATAATAACTCAAAAAACAAAGGGATAAAGAGTTGGCCCAAATCTGAGCGTCCCAGGGAACTCCTGCTGGAAAAAGGGCCTGAATATGTATCCGACGCTGGATTGGTGGCTATACTACTGCGGACCGGATTGAAAGGTAAAGATGCGGTTACGTTAGGTAGAGAGCTCCTGAAGCATTTTGGTGGTCTCAGGGGTCTTTTGAGCGCCGGTAAAAAAGATTTGGAAATAATAAAAGGATTGGGGGCGGCCAAGATTGCCCAACTGCTTGCTGCCACTGAGATTGCCAAACGGCAGTTGAAAGAAGATATTATTGGTAAAACCCTCATTAATGGGCCGGAAGATGTTAGCGAATACCTTTCCTTATCCATGTCAAATCTGAAAAAAGAAGTTTTTAAGATAATTTATCTGAACAGCGCCAACGTTGTATTGGCTGCTGAGAATTTATTTGAGGGCACTGTCGATCAAACCGCTATTTTTCCAAGAGATATCATTAAAAGAGCCTTTGAACTGAATGCTTCGGGTCTCATTTTTATACACAATCACCCTTCAGGTGATTTAAAGCCAAGCCGATCTGATTTGTCGCTCAAAGAAAAATTAAACAACGCCTGCCGCACTGTAGACCTAACCCCCCTTGATCATCTGATCATAGGTCCTGCCGGATATATTTCATTTAAAGAATAAAATCGTATTACGATTTTATGGAACGCGGCTATGCCGCTCAACTTGGGGAAAGGATAGCTACTAATTTGAAAGGTTATTTCTCAATTTGAATTCATCCCACGCTGAAAGCAGCGAAAATTAAATTTCAATATAAACTTAATATTATAGTTTGTCATTAAATATATTGATGTTAAACTATAATAAATGGCAAAATATGTTGACATTTTAATTCTCTCTTGTATATATTACCCTGTAATCATGATTTAGCATAATTAAATCGGAGACAACTGCCATGAGCAAAATAGATCTGGAGATATTAAAATCACATTTGTGGGAGTCTGCCAATATCCTTAGGGGAGGAATCGATGCCTCCGATTACAAGAATTATATTTTTGGCATGTTATTTTTAAAGCGACTCTCTGACGTTTTTGAAGAGGAATCGGAAAAACTTAAAAAGGAAAAGTATGTCGATTTGGAGGATCCGGATAATTACAGCTTCTATGTGCCTTCAAAAGCCCATTGGTCATATTTAAAATCACTAACCCAGAATCTTGGTGAGCATATCAACAAAGCCAATGAAGCACTCGAAGAAAACAATCCGGAAATGCTGGAAGGTGTGCTTTCCACAGTCGATTTCAACGATAAAGACCGCCTGCCCGATGTTACCTTATCTGCATTGATTGCCCATTTCTCAACAATTTCGCTTGCCAATCGAGATCTGGAAAATCCTGATGTGCTGGGAGATGCTTATGAATACCTGATCGCCCAGTTTGCCGATGATGCGGGCAAAAAGGGCGGTGAATTCTACACTCCTAAAGAGGTCGTAACCCTTCTGGTCGAAATCCTGGACCCCAAGGAAAAGATGCGCATCTGTGATCCGGCCTGCGGATCCGGCGGCATGCTGGTTCAATCCGTATGCCACCTCAGAGAATCAGAGCAAGACCCCAAAAACATCTCTCTATTCGGGCAGGAGAGAAATCTGGGTACATGGGCGATTTGCAAAATGAATATGTTGCTCCACGGGTTATTAAGTGCCAGGCTTGAAAAAGGAGATACTCTGAGAAACCCCAAATTAATAAGAAAACCCGGCAAACTGATGGAATTCGATATCGTTATTGCCAACCCACCCTTTTCTTTAAAAAACTGGGGTTATGATGAAGCTCAGAAAGATCCTCATAGGCGTTTTCGTTTTGGGATTCCGCCCAAGGGTTACGGAGATTATGCGTTTGTTCAGCACATGATTTCAACGCTGAACCCCAAAGGCCGCGCCGGTGTGGTGCTTCCCCATGGCGTTTTATTCCGGGGGGGCGCAGAGGGAAAAATACGAAAAGGTATTCTGGAAGAGGATTTGCTGGAAGCGGTTATCGGGCTTCCAAACAAGCTGTTTTTCGGTACCGGTATTCCGGCCTGTCTCTTTATAATCAACAAAAACAAACCCAAAAAACACAAAGGCAAGGTTTTCTTTCTTTACGGCGCCAATGAGTACTTAGAGGGAAAGAATCAGAATAAGCTGCGTAAAGAAGATATTGAAAAAATCGTTAATGCCTACAGGGAATATCGTACCATCGATAAATATTGCATGCCCGTATCTTTAGATGAGATGCGGGCGAATGACTACAACCTGAACATTACCCGGTACATTGATATTACTGAGGAAGAAGAGCCGATCGACGTGCAGGATGTTATTTCCCAATTAAAGGCCTTAAAAAACGAACGAGCCGATGTAGAAAAAAAGATGAATAATTATCTAAAAGAATTGGGGTTTCAAGTTTAACCCGCATTTCTCATGAACCTTTTCAGGATTAAGCATGTTTCAAGATCAAAAAGACATAGAAAATAGATTGAGCGCCCTGGGCGAACACTTGGAAAGTTTAACTGAAGAGCCTGTTGAGCTTCTGGTATGTGGCGGTTCGGCCCTGATTGCTTTGGGCTTTGTGCAACGGGCCACCAAAGATGTTGATATCCTTGCTTACGTTAAAAAGACTGCATCGGGAGATATCGAGTTCATTAACGCCAAACCTTTAGACGACCAATTGGTTGCGGCCGCCGGGAAGGTGGCTAGAGATTTTAACCTGCCGGACAACTGGATTAATGCGGGGCCGGCCTCTGCCGTCGATTTTGGACTGCCGGAAGGAATAATGGAACGAGTTGCGACCAAAAAGTATGGTCATAAACTGACCATTCACTTTTTAGGCCGTTACGATCAAATCCATTTTAAGCTGTATGCATCCGTGGATCAGGGAGCCGGGAAGCACTTTGACGACCTTCTGGCATTAGGCCCCACAGCCGATGAACTGGAGGAGGCTGCCCGCTGGAGCATGACCCATGATGAATCCGAAGGTTACCGGCAGGTACTAAAAGATTTGTTGAACCATATGGGATATAAAGATGTCGCCAAGAGACTTTAGAGATCTGTTCCTGGAAAATGTGCTGAACTTTCTATGGCGCCAGTGGTCGGCGCTGGGCGTGCTGGGTGAGGCCACAACCGGAGATCCCTGGGTGCTCGATCCCGAACCGATGCTGCTGTTTACCCTGGAAATGGGCCGCTATGAACCGAGGCTCTTTGATGAAGTCATGGACTGGCTGGTTGTCAACGGTAAATGGGTCGATATCCAGCGGCTGAGAGGAATTTTGCGAGGAAAAAATAAGGTTGTTGTTAACTTAATGGGTGCAACGTCCTCATTTCTTGTAAAAGCAGGCCATGAACGCAAATGGAAAAATCTAAACGAGCACTGCCGGTCACAGGCTCGAAAAAGTCAGAATAACATCGAACCGATTTTTTATGGAAAAAACGGAAAGACACACCCATTTTCTAAAAGCCCGGATCCGGATTTTCTTTTTTTTGGATTTAACCGTCCCCAACTGGAAACACGGCGGATGACACGAAAGGTTCCGATTACCTCGCACAATACCCTTCGATTTTTAATGAGAGCATTTATGGGATTAGGCTCCAGATCGGAATGCCTAATTTACTTGCTTACGCACGATGGTGGTCATCCTTCAGAAGTTGCCGGAGCAATCGGCCTTTCCGTACGGGGAACACAGGACGCTTTGATAGAACTTTCCAAATCGGGCCTTGTACTTACCAGGGTTAAAGGCAAGCGCAAGATCGAATACTGGCTTTCCCATGAGAGATGGTGGGAGTTTTTATCCAAAGGCAGTATTACCGAAATCAAAAAACCTATTTGGATCGACTGGATTGCCCTTTACTCGGCACTTTCCAAAATATGGTATACATTGGACGAAATCGGCAAAGAGGGAGTATCTGATTATATGCGTAGCTCAAAACTCAGGGATTCCATGGAAGTAGTCGGCGTCGAATTTGCCAAAAGCGGGCTGGACATTCCTCCGGTTCCCGGTAGTGACGTAAGGCCGGATCAGTACGAACAAGCATTTGAGGCATTTATTGTCAATGTCTTTGGAGCAAGATAATGGTGGAACAGATTAGCAGCTTAAAGACAGGGGTTAAATACAAAAGTACACCTGCCGGGATAGTACCAATTGATTGGGAAGCTGGAACTTTATCGGATATTTCAGAAATAAATCCTAAAAGGAATTTAATAAAAGGTGGAGATTATCCATTTGTTGAAATGGCGGCAATAGATCCGGGTTCCCATAGAGTTAAATACATCCAATCGCGTATATATAAAGGAAGCGGTACAAGGTTTCAAAACGGAGATACTTTATTTGCTAGAATTACACCTTGTACAGAAAACGGCAAAATTGCCTTTATTGATATTTTTGGAGAAGAGGGTTTCGGACATGGTTCTACTGAGTTTATTGTTTTAGGACCTAAAAAAAACGCATACCCAAAATATATATATTATTGTACAAAATGGGATAAAGTTCGAAATTTAGCAATATCGAAAATGGAAGGGACATCAGGGAGGCAAAGAGTTCCGAATAGAGTTTTTAAAGAAGATATTTTTATTCCATTGCCCCCGCTTTTCGAACAAAAAAAAATCGCCGATATTTTAACAGTAGTGGATGAGGCAATCGAAAAAACGACTCAGATTATCGAAAAGACAAAAGGGCAAAAAAGAGGCCTGATGCCAAAACTCTTTACTCAGGGTATAGACCATAAGGAATTTAAAGGGACTGTAATCGGTGAGATCCCAGAAAAATGGAACATTTCCAGACTAAAAGATATTTCAAAGAAATTTTACAACGGAGGAACGCCTAATACTACAAATGAAAAATATTGGGATGGTAACATTCCTTGGATAACAGGAGCGGATTTTGAAAATCAAAAGATAAATATGATAAGAAAATATATTACCAATGAAGGGGTAGAAAATAGTTCCACGAACGTTGTACCTAAAGGAAACCTACTAGTTGTTACAAGGACTGGTGTAGGAAAACTTGCTATAGCCCCTTTTGATATTGCAATAAGTCAAGATATTACAGGTATTATCTTTGATCTACAGAAAGCTTTGCCTTCGTATATTTATTGGTATCTCGATTACAAAACTAATAGGTTAAAATCTTTAATTCAAGGTACATCGATAAATGGTATTTTACGAGGTGATTTAGAATCCTTCATTATTCCAATCCCTTCGGTCAATGAACAAAAAATAATTACAGATATGTTGTTTTCAATCGAAGAAAAAATCGAAAAAGAATCAAGTCACCTGGAACAATTAAAACTATTGAAAAAAGGTTTAATGCAGGTATTATTAACCGGCAAATTACGTGTGGCTGTTTAATTTCAATTCGTCCCCAATACGTGGATAACATGAAACCGAAATTCAGCGAAGACACCCTTTCCGAGCAACCCGCCATTGAGCAGCTCAAACGCCTTCAATATGAGTATATCCACGGGGACGACTTAGATCCTGAACTAAAAGATGACGGCGAACGTTCCTCCCGGCGGGAAGTGGTTTTAATCAACCGGCTCAAACAAAAGCTTGCTGAAATCAATCCTCACCTGACTGAAGACAGTATCGACAAGGCCATAAGACGAATAACCCACATCCAGGCCGAAAGCTTGATGGAGGCCAACCAGAAATTCCATCAGGACCTGATTGCGGGAATTTCCATTGATCAGGATATCGGTGCCAGAAGACAAAAGCAGACGGTTCGATTCATCGATTTTAATGATCCCGAAAAAAACGAGTTCCTGGCAGTCAATCAATTCTGGGTTAAAGGGCCCAAACAAACCGACCGGCCCGATATCGTCCTTTTCGTTAATGGAATTCCGTTGGTGGTCATTGAGTGCAAGAGTCCGGTGGCCAAACAAACCGGCATCAGCAATGCCGTTGTGCAACTGAAAAGGTATCAGGAGGAAATCCCACAACTTTTTTATTACAATCAAATCTGTATCGGATTGAATCTATTCGGTGCCAGATACGGAACCATTCTTTCCGGCGAAGAATTTTATCATGAATGGAAAGAACAGGAGGATGAAACGTTTCCCAATATGGCCGACCATCCGGCAGTCCAAGAGATGCTGAAGCTTGAATTAATCGACAAAAAAGACCTTTCAGACAGCCCCACGGCCCAGGAAGTTTTAATTGCCGGCATCCTCAACAAAAGGAGCCTGCTTGATATCATCCGGAACTTCATTGTTTTTGAACAGGAAAGAGCCCGAACAGTTAAGAAGGTATGCCGCTATCAGCAATTCACATCCGTTAATAAGATCCTTAAACGAGTCACAGAAGAAGATGAAAAACGGGGAATTATCTGGCACTGGCAGGGGTCGGGCAAATCGCTGACCATGTTGTTTGCTGCGGTGAAGCTCAGGCGGGAGGAAAAGACGCTCAAAAATCCGATCATATTGATCGTAACCGATCGGGTTGATCTTGATGACCAGATCAGCAAAACTTTTAGTAATTGTAATTTCCCAAACCCGATTCAGATTCGAGAAAAAGGCGGCACCCACCGCAGACTGTATGAACTTTTGGGCCGAGGTGTCGGCCAAACCCTGTTGACCACGATCTTTCTTTTCAGAAAGCCGCTGGAAAAACCGCTGTCAGAGGACCAAAATATCATTGTTCTGACCGACGAAGCCCATCGTACCCAGTACGGATTTTACGCCTTAAACTTGCGGCGAGCCCTGCCGAATGCATCTTTTTTTGCCTTTACCGGAACCCCCCTTGATAAAAGAGACCGCAACACCTATCGACACTTCAGCCCTATAGGGGAGCGATATCTGGACTACTATACCATCCAGAATGCAGAAGATGACGGCCAAATCGTGCCGGTCAAGTATGAGAGCAGACTGGCTCGATTGCAGGTTATCGGGAAAACTCTCGATCAATTATTTGAGGACCTGTTTCATGATAAAACAGAGGATGAAAAGGCTCTGCTGAAAAAAAGATACGGCAACATACCGACGCTTTCCAAGGCAGCGCGAAGAATTGAATTGATCGCCCGGGATATTGTGGAACACTTTAACCAAAAGATTCGGCCCAACGGATTCAAGGCTCAGTTGGTGGCATCGGATCGGAGCAGGGCAATTCAATATAAACAGGAACTCGACAAATTGATAGATCCCGAAAGATCCGAAGTGGTCATCACCGTGGGCGCTGACGATCCCCAGGACTGGAAGGAAAAGTACAGGCGAACCCGCGAACAAGAAAACCTTATAAAAGAGGCCTTTAACGACCCGGAGGATTCCCTGGAGTTTCTGATTGTGTGCGACAAACTCCTCACTGGGTTTGATGCACCCATCGAGCAGGTCATGTACCTGGATCATAGTTTGAAGGAACACACCCTTCTCCAGGCCATTGCAAGAACAAACCGAACCTATCCGAGAAAAAATTTCGGGTTGGTAGTGGATTATGTCGGTGTGGGACGGGATCTGGCCAAAGCCCTGGCTGTATTTGACCAAGAGGACCTTGAAGGCATCTTCGGCGTTGAAGATATAAAAAAGGAACTGGCTAATCTGGACCACTGGCATAAAAAGACACTCGGCTTTTTTAGTAAAATAGCTCTTAGAAAAGGCAAACCCGAGGATATCCTTCAAAAATGTATGGGAATTCTTAAACCTGAGGATATCCGGGCTGAATTCGATGCCGCATTCCGGCAATTTTCAAGGAGTATGGATTTTATAATGCCGGACCCGATGGTGGACCCTTATATAGAGGACTTTAAGCTTCTGGGCACCATCAGGGAAGGGGCCAGAAATCTTTACCGGGATGAATGTTTGAGTCTCAAAGATTGCAGCAAGAAAGTGGAAAAACTGATTCATGCCCATATTACCAGTACCGGGATTGAGAATGTTCTTGAACCGATCCGCATCACGGCGCCTGATTTTCATGAGAAACTGGAAATAAAAGGAAGCACCAGGGCCAAGGCCAGCCATGTCGAATACGCCATCCGGCAGACAATCACCGAAAAGGCCGCCACCGATCCGGCTTTCTATGGTTCCTTAAAAGAACGATTGGAAAAGATCATTGCGGAGCACCGGAAAGAGCGGAAAGACGAGGCCCGGCTTTTAAAAGATCTGATTGCACTTGGAAACCGCGAAAAGCAAAGGGAGTCCTTTGCAAAATCTTTGGGGCTGGCTGATGCCAGAGAGTTTGCATTTTACGGGCTGCTGTATTCTTTTAGGGAAGCCATGTTTGCAGATTCTGATGAGAAACAGGTCACCTTTACTAAAGAAATCATTCGAGCTATTAAAAACAGAATTGTAATTGACTGGACAAACAGAGAAGATATTCAAAAAGAGATGCGGCGGGAAATCAAAAAGCTTTTAAGGTCAACGGCCTGCCCGGAAGATCAAATTGAGCCATTGACCAGGGAGGTCCTGAGCCTGGCCCGAATTCAGCTAAGAGACAAATAAAATGAGCCATATCCATTACGGCAACAGAAAACTTTTTTTCAACATTGAACGCACCAACCGCAGGAAGACGGTAGGCATTAAAGTCGAACGGGGAGGGAATGTGGTTGTCTTCTCTCCTTTGATCTTAAAAATCGATAATATAAAGGAAATTATCAGAAAACGTGCCCGCTGGATATTAGCGCAACAAGAGCTTGTGAAAAACTCCGCTTTTCTGGGCTCAACCAAAGAGTTCGTTAGCGGAGAGGCCTTTTCATATCTGGGCAGACAGTACCGTTTAAAAGTTGTAAGATCTGATTATCAAAATAATAGGGGATGTAAACTCGTTGGAGGTAGATTTGTCGTTAAAATCAATCGTCACTTGAGTGGGGAAGAAGTAAAAGAACATGTAAGAGAAGCTTTATCAGATTGGTATTTTAAGCGTGCAGAAGAAAAGATCCCCGAGAGAGTTAATATATATATGAAATTGTTAGGAAAACAGCCTAAAAATATTGAGATAAAAAATCATAAAAAACGCTGGGGAAGCTGCTCCCAGAATGGAGTGGTTCGATTTAATTGGAAGATTGTAATGGCACCTGTGACCGTGTTAGACTATGTTCTTGTCCACGAGCTCTGCCACCTTATATATCCACATCATTCAGATAAATTTTGGCAAAAGGTAAGCGCAATTATCCCTGACTACGAAAAGAGACGGGATCGCTTAAAGGAATATAGTATTCAAATAGGTAGTTTCGATTAATAATAAAAAAGAATGTGGCAATATTATGTTTGAAAAATCATTATTCAACGGTCGATTATCTCACTTTTTGATCTTTACAGATGGATAAGAACGGAAATATATTTGACGACTTTCTGAGGTTGACAATGCCGATCCATGTTACTATATTTCAATTTCATTTTAGATTTGAATTTCCCGCTGATTGTTGAAGCTAAGCGAAAATCCCGCCTACCGGGGTCTGAGTTGCACAGAGATCCCTCCGTAGCGGTGTTTCACGGGATGAATTCAATTTTTAAGCGGCGTAGCCGCGTTTCATAAAATCGTTAAAACGATTTTATTTTGAGAAAGGATTAATATTATGGCAGAAGGTGTTTT
>SDBU01010423.1_pt1 | contig 10315 bp, 5 predicted proteins | sample 2277071 | NCBI WGS metagenome assembly SDBU01 (sample SAMN10397929, study PRJNA504765) | marine sediment metagenome | isolation source: marine sediment core GS08_GC12, 126 cmbsf | place: Arctic Ocean: Gakkel Ridge, Loki's castle | collected 2008 | reverse complement strand
ATAATGAAGCAAAGCAGCGACTCCAGGGAGAAAGGGAGTCAGAAGTTGCGCTCGCAGAAAGCGGAGACAGCACTGAAGATACTGAGGGGCCGGACTCAGAAGTAAGATTCAAGGCTGAAGAACTATTCTTCTCCAACACGGAGTCTGCACTAAACAAAATATCCCAGGGCAAAGCTACGGCAGAGCAGTGGAAAGCCATGTTACGTAAGAACGGAGCTAAAGAGGCTGAGATGGAGTGGATGGGCCTTGATGAGTTCCTGGGTGATCGTAAAGCAGTGACGAAGGAGGAGCTGCAGGATTACATGGACCGGAATAAGATTGTGGTGGAGGAGGTGGCAAAAGGAAAAGGTCGTGATTTTGTTTCTGATTTCACTTCTAATCAGTTCGGAGAGTTGAGGAAAAGATTAGCCGAGGCAGATAATTTAGGATTTGAATATGTAAATGAAGCACAGGAAGCAATTTTAGAGGATAGAGATTGGGTTGAAACTTATAATGTTGTTGATTTCCACCACAATGATGAGTTAGTCAAAATAGGCAATGAGTACCGGGATTCTCAAAAGAAGTTTAAAGAAGAGAAAACAAAGTATGAAAGCTACGTTTTACTAGGAGGCGAGAACTACCAAGAGCTGCTTCTGACGATGCCGGCTAAAACCGAGAAAAGAAGTTACTCTGTACGGGAGATTGGTAAAACAGGCAGATATGTTATTGTTGATGATGTTACAGAAAACGCAATAATTATTAATGGAGTTAATTCCTACAACAATCAGGAAGATGCTCAAAGAATTGTTGTTCAGAGAAACAAAACAGACTTCGAAGTCGGTGATCAATTCAAAACCTCCCACTGGGAAGAACCCAACATCCTGGCACACGTTCGCTTCAATGAGCGCACCGATGCAGAGGGTAATTCCATCCTTTTCATAGAAGAGATACAGAGCGATTGGGCACAGGCCGGGAAGAGGAAGGGATTTAAGGAATCATACAAGCGTGAAAATTTACATCCTTATTCTGATGAATATTCAGAAAGTGTATATGGGAAAGAAAATTCAGATATACTCTGGTATATTGCTGAAAGAGATGAAGGAGGAGGAATTGTTCAGGTATTCCAAATTTCAAAAAAACAATATAAAACAGAACAAGAGGCTGTTGATCATATAGTTAAGGATAAACCAAAGGGTGGCGATGTCCCAAACATGCCCTTCAAGAAAACGAACGAGTGGGCGGGGCTGGCCATGCGCAGGGTGATCAGGTACGCCATCGACAATGGATTCGATAAGGTTGCCTGGACTACAGGTGAGCAACAGGTTGATAGGTATGATCTGAGTAAGAAGGTAAGCAGAATAGCATACTTTGACGAAAATCTATTAGCATGGGGTCTTAATGGCTTAGAGGCTATAAGAGAATCAAACGTGAAAGAATCTGATCTTGAAGGTTATATTGGCAAAGATTTAGCACAAAAGATGATAGACCAGGAGGAATCTGTTATGAAAGTAGCAGGTCAAGGGGAGGTCAATGGAAGAGAAATTAAGGGTGATAACCTCAAAGTAGGAGGTGAGGGCATGGCAGCGTTCTACGACAAGATCCTCCCATCGGTGGCCAACAAGATTGGGAAGAAGTACGGGGCGAAGGTGGAGGAAGAAAATATTGCTATTGGATCTGATTATTTTATTAAAGAGGTTGATGGTAAATACGATATTTACAATACTGATGAAGAATTAGTTGAATCAGCATGGCGTACTAATGAAGGCGCATTGGATAGGATTAAGCAATTAAATATTGAAAATGGAGAGAAGATTCACACCCTCCCCATCACACAACAGTTATTCGATGCTTACAAGGACCAGGTGCCTTTGTACAAAAAAGAGCAGGGGAAACCACAATTTGCCGGTGAAGTACTGAGAGGGACACGACAAGAGGGGGCTTACCCAGGAACAGATGTACGAAATGTGGCCAAAAGGTTGTCTGAGGAGCTTAACACACCCATTGAGGTTGTCACAACCCGAAGGGAGCTTCCTTCGCCTATCCAACGTTCTATAAAGGATGACAAGCGGATCCCCGGAGCGTATGATGTACGCAACAACAAGGTTTATCTGATAGCCAGTGAGGTGGCCAGTGAGAAAGAAGCTATTCAAACAGTCTTGCATGAGGTCGTTGCGCACAAAGGATTGCGCGAGATGCTTGGGAAAGAGTATGATAAGGTGCTGGTCGATGTGTACAACAGCATGCCTACGGGCGATATTAAGAATGTATCCAGGCTGTACAACACGAAGGACCAGCTAGAGATAGCGGACGAATATATCGCACGTATAGCGGAGGATGGCACCAATCAAACAGTCATGGATAGGTTTATTGCAAGGATGCGTAGACTGTTTAGAAAAGCGTTCAAGGTCAATTATACCAAAAAGGATATTGTTGATTTGCTTGCTCGGTCACGTAAAAACCTCAGTAAGAAGAAGCAAACACCACCATTTGCCGGTGACACGCTCGATGATCTTTTGGTAGAGAAGCAGAAAAAAGATTCTGCACAGAAGGAATATGATAGTTACATAAATAATGCAAAGGATACTATTGGTGAACGGTCCTCTACCTGGATCGATGCGGCACTCAGGGCGAATGGTTATAATGCCGGGGGTGCCATTGCGTTTATGAGAGAGAGGGCGATTGTGCATGCTGATAACCCGGTTCTGGCCAACAGGCTTAAAAGGGCTATTGACCATTTGGAAAACAATGCTCCTCCTTCCGGTGTGCGGTTAAAGGTTGGTGAAGATATTGAGGTGAAAGAAGAGGTAAGGCCACTTGCCAATTTGATTCAAACGCAAGGCGAAAAGTCTATTCAGACCATCCAGGATAAAATTCTAGCAGTGAAAAAATGGCAGAATCAGATTGTTGGACTAGGAGGAATGGTCAGCGAGATTTCTAATCCATATCGTCAGGAAAACCTATCGCATGGAGCTATCATGGATGCTATTAAGCTGTATAACAAGAACTTTGCTGATCCTATTGTTGAGAGTATTAGCGATATTCAGAGAAAAACAGGGCTAACGACTAAGCAAATTAACGAGTATATGATGGCCAAGCATGCGCCTGAACGTAATGCAAAGCTCCGGGAGAAAACCGGCAAAGAGATAAATTCCGGGATGGCTGATGAGGATACTATTGATGCCAGTGGAAATGTGAAGAAAGGAGCCAACACACTCGTTAAGGAGTATGAGGACCAGATGACCAAGGAACAGATATCCGGTTTCTGGAAAGCGATTAATAAAGCAACACGATACACTCTAAATAAATATTATGCCTATGGACGTATCACACATGAGTATTACTTGGATCTAAACGGTCCGGAAGGGTATAAGTATTACGTTCCACTACGCGGATGGGAACAAACAGAGTCGGATAATCTGTTTGATTACATGCAACGTGATGTGGGTAAATCGGTTAATATTTTCCGTTCGGCCAAAGGTAGAAAATCATTGGCTGATGATCCTCTACAATATATTGTCAGCATGGCTCACACGGTTGTTGTGTGGGGTGAGAAAAATAAGATCAAGCAACATGCTTCGGTCTTAATACGCAATAACAAGGATCTGAAGGATTCGGATGGAAATAAGGTTCACTGGTTTAAGAAAGTCTATTATGTGTGGGATGGTACTGTTGATGAGAACGGTAAGAAGAAATACAAGGAAGTAACAGAAAAGCCAGATCAGAAAGCGTTCGATGATGGATATGTGGAAACTAAGTTCAACAGGGAACACATGATAAACAGACCTCTCTCCCTATCTGATGAACATGAGGCAGAGGTATGGATTAATGGAAATAAGTATGTTATGGTCCTTCCTGCTGATGTGGCAAATGCCCTTAACAAAACTCCATCGCGGTGGGATGATGTAGCGTTTATAACACAAAAAACAATTGGAAGATATACCAGGTGGTTATCGGCCAATTTCACATCGAAAAGCCCGCCATTTATTCCTATCAACCAGATACGTGACCTGCAATACGCTTTTTTCTCACATGCTATCAAAGGAGAAAAAGGTGATGCGAAGAAGTTTATCAATGCGCTGAAAGGATCCCGTGCGGCCATTATACGTGATCTGAAGGGGAAACCGGATATGACGAACAAATATGATCGGATGAACCGGGACTTTAAGCGTATCGGTGGTGAGACGGGATATATCCATTTGAAAAATGTAGATCAACTTGCCAGGGATCTTGAAAAAGACATCCGGAGGCTAAACAACAGGAAGCAAAAAGATTATATTTCATTTAAAGGATTTGGGAAAGCTATTAGCTCAGATATGTTGAATATTTATCTCAAGAGCGGGGAGATGTTAGAGCATTGGGCTATACGCTCAGAGAACCTTTCCCGGTTAGCAACATACGTAGTGGCCATAGAGGACGGTAAGAGCCAGCCAGAAGCAGCATACGAGGCAAAGAATATAACTGTCAACTTTACAAGAAAAGGTCAAATGTCAGGACTCGTAGGTTCATTCTATGCCTTTTTTAATGCCTCCCTGCAGGGCGGTGAGAATATTATCAAGCTAGGATATAAGCATACTGGTAAATTCTTGGGTGTGGGAGGAGGATTTATGGCAATGGGATTTCTTACAGCTCTATTCAACAGCCTTTGGGCCGGTGATGAAGATGATGATACGATGAATGATTATGAGGAGCTTGGTGATTATGTGAAGTACAATAACCTGGTATTCCCCGTTCCCGGCAAAGCAAAGTTTGCAATAATACCATTACCACACGGTTTTAGGTGGTTTAACTCACTGGGGGTAATAGCTTATCAAGTTATTGTTGGTAAAGAGAAAGATGTTGGGGAGGCAATCAAGGCTGCACTGTCAAATATGGCATCGGCTGTATCTCCCGTTAACCCGGTTGACTTCTTAGATGAGGGTGGTGGGATGACTATAAGGCCGCTTGTCCCTACAGGAGTAATGCCTTTTTATGATATCGAACAAAATCGGGATTTCGCAGGGCGTAGAATCCACCGTGAACCGTTTACAACAACAATGAAAGGTCAAATGGCTTCATCACAGCTTGGACAAAAGCATGTGAACAAGCAATTAAAATTCTTGACAGACCAGTTGTTTATAGCCGGTGGCGGAAACCCGGAGTCAGGGTCAAAGTTCTACGAGGATAAGGATGGAAACTTTCATAGGATAAGTGATATTATGGACCGTAACCCATCCGATATAGAACACTTTTTCGAATATATCCTTGGAGGCCGGGGTAAATTCTGGAACAATACAATCAAAACAGGAAGTGGGATTATTGAAGGAGCTTATGATGTATCCACCGGTGATAAGGAGTTTTCAAAAATACTATCCGATGTAAACTCAAATAACGTACCGATAATGCGCAGACTGTACTCACAACCCTGGCAGAACTCCGTTTACACCAGGTACTATGATATTGTGTACCATCAGGAAGATTACAAATCTTATATCAGAGCCGAAGCGGGTCTGAATGAGGATGTGGATGTGGAAGATTTAATGGATCCGTACCATAAGGAGGTGCAGTATGAATTAAAATATCTACGAAAAGACCTTAATTATATAGATGAGGACATTGAATTAATGACCGATCCGGAAAATATTAAGGAGCTGAAGAATCAACAAGAACTGTTAATTCGTAATTTTATCGAGAAAGTAACATCATTTAAAGAGCAGAATAAGAAGTAATACGTTAAAAATCAGAGCTATGAAAACAGGCAAGATCGATCTAAAAAAGTTCACTAACAAATCACTTGGCATGGTCCAGGAGGTTGAGTTAATGAATGATCAATATGAAATGACGGATAACTCTGAGAATATAAAGCTACTTGAGAAGTGCGAATTCTATTGGAATTCACTCAGGGACTTCCGGGACCGTAGGAAGAGAAACCGTAAATACTATCGGGGCGATCAGTGGGGCGATATTGTCTTTGATCCGGATTCGGATGAGTATGTTGCTGAAGAAACTTATATCAAGAACCAGGGTAAGGTGCCATTGAAGCAGAACGTTATTCGCCAGATGGTGAAGAACCTTATCGGGCAGATGCGCAGTAACCCTACAAAAACAATGGTTATCGCACGGGCCAAGGAAGATGGATCTACCTCTGAAATGTTATCAAACGCATTGGATTCAGCGCATGGGGTGAATAAAACAACGGAGCTGGACGCAAGAGCATTTGAGGAGTTTCTGTTGTCGGGTGCCCCAATACAAAAGTTGAGTTACCGTTTTTGGCATGAACGTAATATTGAGGATCTGTATGTGCAAAACGTGAATCCGCAACGTGCGTTTTTTAACAGCGATGTATCCGATGTGCGCCTACATGATCTACGCCTCATAGGTGAGATAATTGACACAACGATTGATGATGTGATTGTAAATTTTGCGGGTAACTCATCGAAGAAAGCAAAATGGATCAAAGAGATTTACCAGGGCGGGTTAGCCGATACATCCATCACACAGGAGGGTCTGACAGCCGATAAGCTGGATTACCTAAGTTTCTACATACCAACGGAGAAAGATAAATGCCGGTTATTCGAGGTATGGGAGCAGCGTAGTGCGATACGAACATTCGCACACGATCCAACGGAAGGGACCGTAAAGGTTGTGAAAACAACACTCAAAGAGATTGCGGAGATAAACCAGGGAAGGATTAACCAGGCTATTGAAGAGGGTATCCCACTGGTAGATGAGAACGGGAACAGCACCATACCTCTTATCGATGCTTACGAAAAACCTGAGAAGTTTTGGTATGTGAAATTCCTTACTCCAACCGGGGATTCCCTTTGGGAAGGTGAGACACCATATGCGCATGAGAGCCACCCATATGCACTCGCATTGTACCCATTGCTTGATGGTGAGGTATGGGGATTGGTGGAGGATGTTATTGATCAACAGAGGTATATCAACAGGCTGGTTATAATGATGGACTTCATTATCTCAGCCAGCGCAAAAGGTGTGCTACTGGTACCCGAAGGTGCTATTCCGGAGGGTATGGATATATCTGATTTTTCCGATGAATGGAGCAAATTTAACGGGGTGATCAAGTACAAACCCAGTAAAAATTTCAAGGATATACCTCAACAGATTGCAGCCAACAGTACAAATATTGGTATCCAGGAGATGCTTGCCTTGCAAATGAACTACTTCCAAGAAATAGGCGGGGTGCATTCAGCTATTCAAGGTAAGGAAGCTAAGAGCGGTACACCATCCTCTCTCTATGCGCAGCAAGCACAAAATGCCACAATTAATAGTGTTGATTACATGGAGGTGTTTAACTCCTTTAAGGAGTCCAGGGATATGAAAGCCTTGAAGATTATCACGCAGTATTACAAAACAGAACGTTATCTGGCAATTGCCGGGAATATTTATGCTGAAGAGGCTGCGATGTACGATCCAAGCCGTGTGCAGGGTCTTGACTTTGATGTGCGTGTCACACAGGGAATGGATACGCCTGTATATCGAAGCATTATTGATGATACGCTTATGAAACTTATGGAAGGAGGAGCGATTGGTATTGAATTGTTCCTGGAACATACGTCGATGCCCTTTGCTGATAAGCTGTTACAATCAATCCGGAAGAACCAAGCGCAGATGCAACAAGGTATGCCACCAGAGGGGTTACCGCCAGAGTTGGCCGAGCAATCTGCTCAAGCCGATCCACGGGCATTACAGATGATGCAACAAGCTATGGGACGGACTGGATAGGGTTGGAGAAATGTTAATTGCCAAGCAAAGAAACAGGTAGGAGTTGGAGGGTAGGAAAAAAAGTCCTACCCTTTCGATATTCTTGCACTAGCTGAAGTATCCAGTATAGTATGCAGTCTTTGGCTGTTACCGGGAAAAAGTCCTTGAAACCCGTCATAACATTTAAAGATTTTGTGTGGCGCACCCTTAATCACCACATTGACGGGTTGGCTCCCCTCCATCGGCTTTAATGTATAGCGACCGAAAACATGCAGCGCATGGGCTTCTTTAGCCTATCTGTTATGGTGGTATGTCGGATATGATTGAATAGAGAAAACCTTCCGGTGTGATCTTTAATTCTCCGGAATTGTATTTCTTGACTATTTCTGCTGAATGAACAATCTTCATTAATGCTCTTTTGTGAGCATATTTAGCGGTTATGTGCATTATTATAGTCATAAAAAAACCTCCTACTTTTCAGCAGAAGGCTCTTTATATTTACCCCTCCTTTTTCAAGGGTCTCACACAGGGGCTTATTCTTAATCCTTAAAAAATACATTTTTAAACTCCAGCGTGAGACTGCTGATACGACAAAGGTATGAAATATTGTACTTACATCAAAATAAATAATTCACCATGATGTTGGTAGTTAATTAAATGATGCCCGTGCCTATCTGATAATTCGGTAAAATCCGGAAACTTATAAAAATCATACAATAACTTTTGCTCATTGTGCCAGGCAGGATCGATCAGCCATCCAATAAACTGGATCTCCAAAAACCTTGGGAGATAGATAGCCTGGTCGGGGTGATTATCAAACAGGTCGTGACAGTCCGGGTGGGAAAGCCCTGTATTGAGTTTTAGATCCTGGTATTCCCGCGAAAAAGACCTACGTATTATATGTGCTAACTGCGCAAATTCAGGCTTGACGTAGTGGTTGCAGAACAAGCATAACGGCCACTCCCGATGATAGAATTCCTTTATGCGGGATAGCTTTGAGTCTATGCTACTCTGGTTGGGCATGCGGTTTGAAATCTATAATAAATTCCATATCCAAAGGAAACCTTGGGTCCCAGCGAACAGCCCTATCATCGATCAGTACATCAAATACAGCTTTATGATTACAAATACCAACCACCCCTTTCTTATTCCAAAACTTTGTTCGGTGGTGAAAAGTTTGGTATGCAAATGGGATTTTATCATTCTTCCAGTAAGACAGGTCCATTCCCTCCTGATTTCCAACCCATGTTTGGCCATCGACCTTTTCCCTGAAAGAATCAAAGTGCCTCTTTATTTGCTTCCGGTGCCTGGTACTCAGAATAAATACACGGTGCCCATCCCTTATCAAATCACCCATGAGCTTCAAAACGACATCATCCAGCTCATCGTAAATTGATCCATCTCCCCATCCTTTCCGATACTTGTGGATCACGTTATCAAAATCAAAAGCAATAGTTTTCTTCCCTTCCTCTTTTGGTGAGGGGTTCTTGTGATGAACCTGGAATTCCTCTGCATCTTTAAAGGCTTTCAGCATAGAGCAACTTGGAAAGTCGCACAGCATCCCATCTACGTGCGAGCATCCTGTTTTTTTGTACACTGCACAATGTTTTACGGGGTCATTTTTGCTTCCTAACATATTGTTTGAGTTTTAATAATATTTCGAAATGACTTATTCCTGCTAATCCTGTCTTATCAGGGTGTGGATCATGAACAATTTTACCTTTATGACAAACAACTTGATGATTAACATTCTTATCCCTTGGGCTTGGTCCAATAGCAAAGTAGTATTCATGGTCGTCTTTTTGCATCTCAGGATGATTCGACATACTTCCTTCCCCATACATGGAGTATAATGTAAGCCCATGCTCATGGAGAAGTAATAATTGCATTTTCATCCCTATCCTAACATCCAGCTCACCAAAATGAGGCACATCATCAATAGGCAATTCAAGGACACTGGCAATGCAAGCTCTCCAACAATCTCCTATTGATCCATTATCCGGTTCTTGTAAGAATTTCTGATTTACTGGTATCATTCCTCCTGTATTTGATTTTGTGTAATTTGGCATAGTTGCAGGATCTTTACCAGGTCGCCTTCGCTCATAGCGTTAAGGCGGTCAGGTATCCAGCCTTCATTGTAACAGGCCCGTACCATTGCTGAGTTCTCTAAAACGTAGTCAATGGGTACCGTTGCCGTTATTGTCGGAATCAGCTTATCCTTGCTGAACCAATCAGAAGAGTCGGGGATATCGTCAAGGTTACGCACCATTTCTATATATTATTTTAATGAAAAGAAACTTTAGATCCCAACCTAAATGTCTCTCACTGATATATTCAACTCTCCTAGTGAAGTATGGAATCAGATCAATCTTGTTCTCAATTATTAGGTATAGTCTCATGGTTTCACGTAATATATAGTTTCAATAAGGTATTCACGTTGCATCCCGGCGGGGTGTTGATTATTATATGCCATAGTCATATTAACAATTCTTTCATCATCCTCCAGTTGACTCAGTCTTTCAGAAGTCCTGTACCAGTACACTTTTTTCCAGAACAGGCGTTTGTATAGTTCTCTCATCATTCAAATTTTAGTTCATCGGTTAAAAATGTCTCATTGGGCATTGGGATGACAATG
>SDBU01010422.1_pt1 | contig 10316 bp, 13 predicted proteins | sample 2277071 | NCBI WGS metagenome assembly SDBU01 (sample SAMN10397929, study PRJNA504765) | marine sediment metagenome | isolation source: marine sediment core GS08_GC12, 126 cmbsf | place: Arctic Ocean: Gakkel Ridge, Loki's castle | collected 2008 | reverse complement strand
TAATTAAGGCGGCTATTGGCTCTGCATTGTTTATTATCACTCTAATTGGAACCTGGCTTAAGGCTGGCTCATCAATGCGCGATAAAATCACACGTAAAAGGACAGAGCAAAATGCTAAAAGCAGTGTTGAAGCTAAAGAAAGGCTTATTAAAGATTCTACTCGCAGCATCGATGATAAGTTTGATGAGTTGCACGACTACGATCCCCGGTGATTTCTGCATTGAACATCAGCCTGTATATGGATTATGGATAACCAAGCAGCAGTATATTGATAATGAAGCTGATATTGATCGGCTGAAATACAACAGGGATAACTACGACAAGAAATGCCGGAATTAACCATGAAAGAGATGACTAAAGGGCTTACGCCAGATCAGCGGTTCTCCCTTCACCTGATATCTGCAGAGGGTTATCAGGTGGATTTATTTAAGCTTGATCTGTTTATTGAATATTTAAACTTAGAAATTCAGAAGGTGGCGTGATGTACTACGGATTAACTAGAAAAGGGCAGGCTGCAGAGATTATTTCTGATGTTGTTCGCGTTTTAGGCGGCGGGATTAATGCCATTGATCTATTGGCAGAAACGGCCATGCAAGAAACAAAGCTTGGAACGTATAGAGATCCATCTATTTATGGTGCTGGAATTGGTTTGTGCCAGTGTGACCCGATTGCATTTTATGATACCAAGGCGAGAACATCTCAGGCAAGAAAGGCCGTAATAATGGATGAGCTTGGAATTAATATCGATGATGTTGAACACGTCGAATTAGCATTCTCTCCATTACTGTCTTTTGTATGGTGCAGATTGCATTACCTGCTTAGACCTGGCGCTATTCCCGATACTGTTTTGGGCAGAGCTGAATACTGGAAGCATTGGTATAACAGCGAGCTTGGCCGGGGGACGGTTGCAGAGTACGTCCACAATGAATCTAAATTAGAAAGTTTCTGCTAGTGATTGACTACCTCCACAATGGCAAGCCTGTAATGATCATGATGGAGCGTATTGACCATAAGCATGGTAAGTATGCCCACATACAGCAGACTAAGCCTTGTGGCGGAATGTATGGCATCAGGGAAAGGCCAGAAGGGTTTAAGCAATATGAACTTGTTAAATTTTCAGAGTTGACTGAAGTGGATCATGGCTAAAATTATGAAAAATGCAGAATATAAATTGACTCAGAATGGATTAAAAGAGCTTTTATCATATGATCCTGAAACAGGAATCTTTAAATGGAAGGTTAACCGCGGACGATTGATGAAGGATTCCGTGGCTGGATCTAAAATGAATATAGGGTATTTTCAAATAAAGATAAATTATAGGAAGTACCTTTCTCATAGGCTTGCGTTTTTATATGTTTACGGGAGATTCCCAAAAGGTCAAATAGACCATATAAATGGAGTCAGAGATGATAATAGAATAGAAAATTTACGAGACGTTACCAGGACGGTAAATAATCAAAATACAAAAAGAACTAAAAACAACACTTCTGGGTTTACTGGCGTCTATTGGCATAAAGCAGGGAATAAATGGGTTTCAAGGATTAATGTAAATAAAAAGAACGTTCATTTAGGCTCTTTCTCCTGCATAGGTGAAGCTATAATGGCCAGGAAAAAAGCAAATATTGAGTATGGATTCCACGAAAATCATGGAAGGGGGTAGGTAAAAATCCCTAAATGGATTGAGCATACAATTTGCCAGGATAAGCGCCGCGGAGAGCCTATAGGGATATGTGGCATATACTCCATAAGCAGAGAGCGTGGAATATATACATGCAGAGATTGCCAGGCAAAATTCAGGGAGGGAAAGGTTAGGACGTACCCTATTCGAGAGGAAAAGGAAAAGCTTCCCTGTGAAGATTTCCCGCTAGTGGATAAATTTAGCAAGATAATGAGCGAAAATTAAACCGGCTTATTTTGAGCTGGGAAACTGAGAGTAAAGAAGATGGCAACTAAATCAACGGGATTACTGGTAGAAGATGGCAAAGATGGACTGTATGACATTTCATACACTATCGAAGTAGATAAGAAAGGAATTACAAGCGAGCAGGTTAAAGACTGCATTGAAGAGCGCAGCTCATTGATGGCTATGCTGCCGAATGATGATGATGATAAAGAACAAGCTTAACGCATCAGTCTTGCGCCTTTACGCTATTATAATGCTAAGGGCGCATAAGATACCTAAAGAAGAGTTAAGGCCGCTGATTGATGAATTAGAGGCGATTAGAGATGAGTTATGATTGATTTTATTGGGCAGTATTGGCAGGTTCTTATAGGTTGGTCGATAACCTTATTAGCAATATTCTCTACCGCTGTATGGCGCTTTAAGCTATGGGACGAAAGGAGGATAGCCAAGAATACAGCCACCGCTAAATACAAAGAAAGCATAGCCCTGGAGTTTGCCGGAATTAAGCTGGCAATAGATAAGCAGGACGAGGATTTCATAAAGCTTAGGGAGGGCACTGTTATTCTTGAAGGTGAGGTTTACGGCTGCGTTGCAATCTCAAATAGAGCTATACAGGCAACCGAAACATTGACCAATATCATTAAGAAAAAATAAAGCCTTGAATGCTGAGATTGCAAGGCTTGAGAAAGGTTAGGCAGAGTATAAATTAACGTAAAACGTCCTGGCCTTATCACCAAGACCGTCACCAGAAACAAGCCTGATATAGAATATTGAAGCCTGCAGAGTCAAGAAGTAATCAAGAGTCTTAGGATTCAAATCATCGCCAATCAAAGTTGTCTGCATCTGGGTCGTAACATCTGTAATCACGGTAAGATCAAAACTCTGAGGGGTTGCGCCTGAATCAATAAAATCAATAAAAATCTTATTGGTTCCGGAATCCAATCTTAATGTAAATTCAGTCCTTACATTCGTTATCGTCCCATCTACAGTCATTTTAGTATCACAAATAAAGTTAAACTCTTCATCTGTAGCTATTGCCGGTGTTGTCGGTGACTGCATGGCGGCCATAAACGCAAGCTGAGAAAAGTTGGTTTTATATGTGCTCTTATGCTGCAAAGCGCTACAAAGCAAAGCCGTTACACCGCCGCCAACGCTAACGCCAGTTTGAGGCGTTGAAGTTAAGTTACTTGCATAATTAACAGATTTTGCCCTGGTAAGCGTTCCCTGAGCCAGTGCGAAGTTAGCCGAAATATCACCATTAATAGTATTACCCTTCATGGCGAAATTTTTATAGCTCGCTAGCTGTGAATCTCCCGTAATGCTTTCAGTAAGAACTCTTACATTGCCTCCAGTTAGTGAGCTATCAGATACATCTAAATCACCAAGATCTGTCTGGGTTGAGTTACCAGCTATTTCAAGCAGGCTGTAAGATGCCGTTAACGGGGCATTTACTATGGTGTCAGTTATAGATATAGCCCTAACATTGCTTGTTGATAGTGACGTGATATTGTTACTGAAAACATTAGGAGTCCCAGAAAGCTCATCTTTTATGATGTTTATAGTATTCTTATAATACTTCAAGTCTGAAACTCGAATCGTTCCAACAACAGAAAGTCTGTACACATCACAAGTATTGCCGGAGAAGTAAAGCGCCTCTTTCTCGTCGGTCGTTGATTCTACTATTTGAAATGCTATGCCAGCATCTGATTTTCCTATGGTTGCAAAATACGTCTCATCAAAAGTGAAAGTATTATTGTGTATGTATGCCCTGGTTGAATCCTTTGTTTTGATGAGCGTTCGAGTTACCGCACCAGAAACGGTATTTACAATATTTTTCCATGTATTATTTGTGTACCAGAATGTAATGGCAGAGCCATAAATGTCATAAGCTGCAACATCTATAGTCTCAGTTTTAAGGCCTTCAACATGGTTATCATAATAATTAACCTCCAAACCTTCTGTTAATATAAACGCATGGTATACAGTTGTATTGCCCTGCGGATCACCGAAATGAGTATCTGAATCTACGACATTATTGCCGGACACATTCATTTTCCGCTTGCTAACCCTAATCTGATTAAAAAACGTAGCAGTGTTTATAATTCCATCATTAACAAACAAGTAATTGAAATTGAAAACAGTGTTGTTTTTAACATTAATAATTAAATAAGGCATGTTGACGAATTTAAATATACTGACTTCCATATTTGTAAAGTCGTTATTCGTTATTTCTACACGCCTAATTCCAAATACAGTTGTGGCAGGGTTGACGGTTTCAGAGTCGCTGTAATTAAAGCGAATAAATCCAGTCATTCTATTATTATCAATGACCATATAAGGAATTGTCGCATCATCAACAGTATCAATAAGCACCTGTGTAGCCGTGGCTGCACCAGTATTTATATCTAAATTTTTAACAGATATGCCTTCAACATTGCCAAGTTTGAAAAGTTGAGAGGTGTAGGATATCTCGCCTTTCCCATTTGACGTATCGAAGCTTAAAAAACCTGTGTTGATGGTGAATGAGCCAGATAAATCAGCTTTATCAGTGAAGTCTATGGCTAATCCGGATTCAATTGCTTCTGCTATGCCTTGGCCATTTGCGGCAGAGTCTCCAAGACTGTTGTATATAATTCCAAAGGTAGCAGCATCGTAAATATCTTTATCTCTTACGAGTAGAAGAAAGTTTCCGCTGCCATCTGTTTTGGCTGGGTTAACTTTATTTAATCCAGGGTCTGCCGCCACAATCTCATATTGAGCGCCGCCAACACCTGTGCCGTCATCATGTTCAAATGTAAATAAGAAATCGCCAACCTGGCCAGATGCGGCCAAGGCATCAGATAAGTTAGCATAACCAGTTACCGATACTGCTCCAGACCCCTGAATATTATCAGCCTCTAAAACCAATTCATCTTTTGCGTTGTTCTGAATCTTTATAAAAAACGCGCCATTACCATAAATTTCCGGGAATATTCCGTTTGTGTTAGCCTGAATTGGATTTGGATGAGATACTGATTCGTCAGCAGTTGTAAAAGTTTCCTTTAAAACCGTAGTTGTGCCGGCTTCATAGGTAAACATGCAAGCACCTTTGAAGGCGTTACGTTTACAGGCATTCCAATATTGCTCACTTGAAAAAGGTAATCTAGTAGCCATTTTATTCTTCTCCTGATAATTGTGCAGATACAGCAGCCTTCACAGAAGGAGCTAATATTTTACTTTGATAGTTCTTTATAGATCGATTTAAAGCCGCTTCAATTTGCTTTGCATTGCCGCGCTTTATTAATTCAATTACTTTATCGGGATTCATATTGGCAGTAATTAATATATCGCCAGCCTTTTCTAAAGACTCATTAAACGCCGCTTCATTCTTGCCTTTAGATAAGCCGGTAATAATTGATTCAAGCCTGCTTGTTGCCGCTACAGGATCACCTAAAAGCATTCTGGTATCGTCGATGATATTGCTAGCATCAGCAATATCTGCCGCATATTTAATAGTTGGCGAGCCGCCCTGTGCCGCCTGCCTTGTCATGGAGAACTGAGCTTCCTTCTCCATCGCCTTCCTGAATTCATTGAATTGTTCGGGAGAATCAAAAACAGACTTAAGCTTTTCAGCATCGCCACCTTTGCCAAATAATCTCTTAACTGCGTTTGCTGTAATCTGCATTCCCGCAAGTTTATCTTCAATGGCCTGTTTTGCGCCAAGCTTAAACATTTTCTTTTCGCTTTTGCTCATGCCATCAGTTAAAGCGGAAACTTCACGAGGATTTAACTTTAAGAACTGCTCTCCAGCCTTAGCGGCATTTTCAAGCTCAATCTTTCCGGCGAACATATCACGAGCCGATTGATAGCCAGGTATGGATTCATCGGCCTCATCAACCATAGCTTTTTTAAGCTTTGTTAGACGCATAGCTTTTGCATTCTCGCCCATCCTAATGGCTTTTCCAATCTGGTCATCCATTACGCGCTTAGTTTCATCGATGATATCAATAGGTAATACGTCCTCACCTATTGCGGCAACATCCGAAAGATTCCTTTCTGCTTGCTTTCTAGCCCTTCCAATACTTGTGGAATCATCAGACATCATATTCATAAGCTTTTCACTTACGCGCATTTTACCCTGTCTGATTGCCTGGTAAGCCTCGGTGATTTTTGGCTTCATGACCATATTTAATCTGGCAATCTCATCATCGACATTCATCAATGTCGTTCCAGATTCATCTTCAAATGCTTTAACAAGTCTTTCAGCTTGGCCTTCCTGCCTAATATTTAGCGCCTCATCTGCCCGACCTTGAATCCTTGGAAATTTATTGATGGCAGCTTTTAAGGTTCGCCCAAAGCTTTCGCCTAAATCGGCCGGCATTCCTTCTGGACCCAAATTCCTTAATGCTGCAGTCAGTTCATCAGGAGACATATTCTCCCTAACCATAGCTTCAGCTAATAGCTTTCCAGCACCTTCTTCAGACATCTCATCCATGCTAGTGGCTAATGCCTTAATCCCTTGTGAGCCTTTACCGATAATCCCTTTTAATCCCTGAACGGTGTAAGCTGCACCAATAGGCGCTAAAATTGATCCAACTAAGGCACCAGTTTCGCCGCCAACCTCTTCACCCACTTCAGAACCTGCAGCACTTACAAGACCAAGGCCGACATCTGCAGCGGCAGTTGATTTAGCAGCCTCTTTTAAAGCTATCTCGCCTGACTCTCTTGCACCTCCAATAAGGCCAGTTCTGGCGGCAGCAGCGGGCAATTGTTGTGCAGCAGTACGAATCGCACCTCCAACAGCAAGAGCAGACGGAACGACTTCACCTGCAGCTCTAGTAATGTCTCTACCCAATCCTTCTTCCATGAATCCACCTTTAATGCCAGGTATGGATTCCACCAATGTAGGAACTCTTGTTTCGCTACCAGCCAAGCTCAATATCGCGTTAGCAGTATCAGGACCAAGGAAATCTACGAATTCAGCCACGCTTCTATTTGCTCCAGCAGCCAATTCAGCCATGAAGTTAATAGCTCCGCTATCTTGTTCAGGAGAAATTAATTCAGGCGGTTTAGGCTGAGCAGCCCTAAAGCCTTTTGGAATAGATGAGTCAACAGCTTTAAAACCTTCAGGAATGGCCATCAATCTCTCTCCACTATAGTTCCATTAGGCATTGTGAAAGTCCCATTGCCGTTATCAATGAATCCGATTGGAATTTCAGCTTCGATTTTTTTTACCGCCCCCATTTTTCTCATTGCTTCCAAGGACGTATCTCTAAGGCGCTCTTTTTGCCTTTTAACTTTGTCGGAGTCTCCAGCAACAGGGAAATACGTCCTGGCCTCCTCTCTAGCCTCTTCAACCCCTATTACAGCCCCGCTTTCAGCTCTTAATTTTGACCTTGTCCACTCAGTGGCGGCATTCCAATATTGTTGACCTTCATCACTTGCCATCCAGTTGGTTAGCGCGCCACCAGCTGAATACCTGTCTGTCATAGTTGGCTCGTATCCCTCGGAAAGAACCCTATCAATCTCAACCTCAGAATCCCTCATTCGATCATAAAATCCCTCAGCCTTAGCTTGAGTCACATTCTTTGGCTTCTCTGATCTGCTTGCCTTTACCTTCTTAACTGATTTTGATGCTCTGCCACCAACTTTTTCTTTGGCGTTCTCCTTCATGTAATATTTTGCCATAGACGCGGCATCGCTTCTGCTTGAATAGCTTGCAGCAAAAACATCATCTCTTTGAGCTTTGGTTAGCGTTCCTGTCAGCTTATCAAGTTTAGGGGTATAGTCTCCAAGATCAGAAGTTATTCCTGACTCCATATTCTTTAGAGCAATCTCTTCCATTCTTCTCTTTGAGTATTCCATTGGAGCAACTCCAGATAATGCCGAATCAAGTTCTTGCCTGCCAGCTGGCGCAGTTCTTATCAATCTTTGAAGATTTTGCTGTGCTGATTGCTGTGCCGCATAATCAGGATTGTTTAAATCTGAAATCATAGGCATCAAATCAGCGCGACCTCTAAACTGCTGAACCGGCTTACCCTCACTTTCATACTGATCTAAAACTTGCTCCCATGCTGCAGCGCTATCAGGCTGGTTTCTAGCCCATGCCGCACCTTGGCCGAAGTCTGCCATATCTGCAGACTCGCGCTTTCTTGTGGCATCCTGAATCTGTAAATCTTGCAGGGTAACTCTTTGCTCACCAGATTTAACACTGGTTTCTGCTTGCTGCATTTTCAAGCGCTCAAGCTGATCAACAATAGGTTGCCGGCGTTTTTGCTCCGCCTTAGCCTGACCATAATCAAAACCTTGAGCATACCCGCCAACAAGGTCGGGCATTTGTACACTTCCAATAGCCATAATTTAAACCTCTAAGCGTAAGATATTTGACCAGATTCGGGGCGCATCCCGTAAGGATCGTAAGTAGTCGATCCGCTAGGCATTCCATATGCATTAGGCTGCTGCTGAGTTTGCTGCTGCCCTTGATACATGCCGTATAATTGAGCGCCTTGCTGTGCGACATTACCCCAGATATTAGCCTGGTTTATTTGTGATTGAGCTTGTTGCTGTCCTGCCGCCATACTTGCGCTTGCCATGTCTTGGCCGACTCCGATAGATTGAGAGGCTGTTTGACTAGCGCTTGTTTGGCCAGTTCCAGATAAGGACCGCAAAGCATTTGTATAGTCACCAAACTGAGACTGATAATTTCCCCATTCCTGAGAGGCTTGACCTTGGGCGATTCTCTGCAGCTCCTTCATCTCCGCGCCACTACCTGAAAATCCGCCTGCGCTTAATTGGCGTTTAGCGGCCTTCTCGGCTTCTGCAAGTTGATACTCTTGACCGGGCGAGGTTTCAAACCCTTCTCGCAATCTTTGCTGTTGCTGCTCAAATTGAGCAAATGCATCTTTAGGGATGTACTCTCCAGAAATGGCCTGCTCATCCTTAGCTTCTTGCGTGTACTGGCTTGGGTCGAGACCGTAAATGCTTGCAAGTTGAGACAGACCAGCCTCGCCAGTTTGGCGCCAAGGAGCCGTGGCCTCCTGACCTTCCCTGAACATTTGAAGCTCTGCGCTTATTCCCGCCTCTGAACTTTTCCCGGCGGCTTTTGCTGCATCTTTCTGAGCTTCACTACTCATATAACCGGTAGCTACCGTGGCCACTGCCGCTGCTGCGAATCCCCAAGGCATTAGAACCCACTCCTATTAAATTTAGATTGTTTTATGCAAATTATTATAGCAATTCTATCTTCAGAAGAATTATTTTCTACCCAATGAGTATATGAGTTATCAAACTGCCAAACATCGCCAATGTCAGGATTAATAAATCCCTCATTAAATCCGAATATTGCACCATGCCCATTAGTTACAGGAACATAATACTTATCGTAGTATTCAGCATGCCATCCGCTATCTGCATGAGGTCTAATCTTTCCGCCTGGCGGAAGCTTTGTTATCAATACGCCGCCAAGCCTTTCACCATCTACAAGCGCCATAACATCGAAGCATAGCCTTTTCACTTCAGGTAAATCTTTAAGCCAAATAGAATCATGCTCATCTGCTATCTTTGAGAAGTCGCCGCTTTCAATCATCCCTGAAATATCGCCATACCTTACCCAGATGTCAGTCATTTCAGAGTGGGGGCTTCCAGGGGCGTCTTTCCTGGCATTGAACTCACCAAACAATTTATCCTTAGCAAATATCTCGTATCTTACGGGAGCGATATTAAGGCCGTGATATATTTTATTGTACGGCTTCATTCATTATGCTCTTAGCTGCTTCATAGTCCGTACAATACGGGTCGCATTGCACGTTTAAACTTTTTATATCACTGTAAATTTCAAGGTATTCTTTGCCGGTTAAATATTCAAATATGCCTTTTAACTTGGCATCTATCTCTGATTGCTTAACCCTCATTCCTGGCAAGCCATCGAGTAATGATTTCTGCCTTAATACCTCATTCCTACTATTGCCGCCGTATGTCTTATCGCACCACTCTATGCATGATTCAATTTCAGATTCGCTCTTTTCAATTATAACGATTGGAGAGCTGGGGTAAAGCTCATGGATATTAAACAAGTGAAGGCCTGTTGAGCTGTCGCCAAATCCGCCGAGCTTATCTATGTACTCGCCAATTGTATGGCATTTATTCATTCCATCATGGAAGCAATGTATTCCAGACTGAGATAGGAAGACAGAAAGCCATGCCGTTCTACTTCTTGGGAGCGCAGCAACAAAGTAATTCAAATCGCCACCCATCCAGTATTTACACCAACGGCAGGATTGTTATATTGAACCCCGCCAGCAGTATCGAAAAATTGTCTTGCATTGTTTGAGGTAACAGCCCCATTAGGGTTTCCAGTTCCAACAATCATAACCAAATCGGAAATATCAACCCCTGCATCTTGTATATTACCGCCTGCATCTTGACTTATCAAATT
>SDBU01010421.1_pt1 | contig 10316 bp, 5 predicted proteins | sample 2277071 | NCBI WGS metagenome assembly SDBU01 (sample SAMN10397929, study PRJNA504765) | marine sediment metagenome | isolation source: marine sediment core GS08_GC12, 126 cmbsf | place: Arctic Ocean: Gakkel Ridge, Loki's castle | collected 2008 | reverse complement strand
GCGCCACTCGCATCTGTTCTTCCCCCGCAATCGCTCCATCAAGAGCGTAACAGATACGAGACATATAATCAATCCCAATTATGGGACACTACACTAGCGCCTGTGGACTTCGCACAGTTAGTTGCGGGACATAACACTAAAGGCCTCGAGGAAGATTCGTATGAGTTTCGAAAGGAGACAGCAAATGCTTGGCAAGAAGATGGAGGAAGCGTTCAATCTGCAGATGAATCGCGAGTTCTACAACTCGCGGCTCTACCTGTCCATGGCCACATACTTCCACTCCATCAAGATGGAAGGCGCCGTCAAGTGGATGGAATTGCAGGCCCATGAGGAAACCGGACATGCCATGAGGATCTACGACCACCTGAAGGAGCGCAGTGGTCGTGTTCTGCTGTCGGCGATCGAAGCTCCCCCGACGGAATGGGAGTCCCCTCTGGCAGCCTTCGAAGCGGCTTACGGGCATGAGTGCAGGGTGACGCAGGAGTTCGATGAGCACATGGCCTTGGCCACAGGGGAGAAAGACAACGCCTCAATTATCTTCCTGCAGTGGTTCGTGAATGAACAAGTTGAAGAAGAGGCTTCCGCGGATGCCGTGGTCCAGAAGATGAAGATGGCGCAGGGCGCGCCCGGGGGCATGTTCATGATCGACAGCATGTTGGCCCAGCGCGGCAATGAGTAGCGAACCTGCTACGGGCGTCCCTCTCGACAACCTCCGCCGGCCGATATCCACATAGCAGGCCGATGAAGAAGAGCACGGTGGGCTGAAATCCGAAGTCCGCCCTGACCGGCCGGCGCAAAGCCAATATGACGGGCTGATCCGGACCTGTGAGGTCCCCGATCGGCCAGGGTTCGATGCCGAGTGTTGCAGACTCTGCTTGACACGGGCGAGCCGTACAGGAGAGAATCACGCCCGCAGCGTTGCGGCGTTCCAGCGCATGAGCCGAGTGAGCAACTTGAAACACGCGGCGGATGTCGAGCCACAGCCATAAATCCACGCCAGTTGGGAATCCGGCCAGAGCAGCGGCCCGCATAGCCATGCGCGGTCTTCCAGCGGTTCGTCCACTCACATGGCGACGGCTCAAGGGGGCGAGAGCTAATCGCTGAAGGCGCTGTCATCCACAACAATCGACGCGGGAGGGCAATCCGATGCGCATCATCGACGCTCACGTCCACTTGGGAAACGACCGTCAGACGAAGTTCTTCGATCGGGATGACCTGAAGACGGATCTCGATGAAGCCGGCGCGGCCGGTGCCGTGGTCTTTGCCTTCCCGGAGGATATGTACCGCATTGCCGATTCAGCCGAATCCCGCGCCCGAGCCAATTGCTACGTGCTGGAAGCGATGCTGCCCGGAAAGACCATATATCCCTTCTACTTCGTGTGGAACGAGTACGTACTCTCCAAGGATCTCGCCAAGTACTCGGGCGTGAAGTGGCATCGCCACGCCGACGAACCCCCATACGACTACGACCGTCCTGAATGCAGAAAGGTCTTGCGGCTCATAGCAGACCTGGGCTTACCTGTGACCCTGGAGGAGGAGTTCGATCAGACGCAACGGTTCATAACGGAGAATCCCGATATCACAGTGATCATCCCGCACGTGGGAAGGCTGAACGGCGGGACGGAGCGCATGACGGCCTTCTTTGACAATCCTCGCGTTTACTTCGACACCTCTGTGTCGCCCGCTGAAGGCATTCAGTTCGTCCTCCGCCGCGTCGGGGCCGAGCGTGTGATCTTCGGCTCCGACGTTTCAGGCACAAGCCAACCGTTCCACAACTTCACGAAAGTCGAGCGCGAGAAGGTCGAGTCCCTCGGACTGTCCGACCGGGAAGCCGACATGGTCTTCGCGGGAAACATCGAGAGGATCGTGCGCCGAACTTATTGAGATCTGCGTAACAAAAGCAACAACGGATGTCACCACGAAGCGCGCAAAGGACACAAAGAAAAGCCAAGAATATCAGCGCATTTCAATTCCGTCCTTCGTGTTCTTTGTCTTATAGCATTACTTATGCAGTTCTAAATAGCTGATTGTACGCTTCTCATAGAGACCGGTTCTTCGCAGCGCATATCGGGGAGGGGACAAGAGGATGAAGCATAGCATAAGTATCCCATACGCAAACGGTGAAAAGCGGCTGGAGATCGATGACAGGAACCTGTTGTTTTCGTTCGACCCGCCCCTTCCGCCCCGGCCTTCTCCGAATGAAGAGCAAGAGACGGTGCGGAAGGCGATTTTGAATCCCCTTGGCACGTCGACCCTTGACGAGTTGGTCGGGCCGCAGGACAAGGTGACGATTCTGTCCGATGATTTCACTCGCCCGACGCCAGTCTACAAAGTCATGCCGGCAGTGCTCGACAAGTTGGCGGAGATAGGCGTGGCGGACAAGAACATCAAAGTCGTGATCGCCAGAGGAATGCACAGAAAGCTTTCCCGCACGGATATTGAGAAGAAGGTCGGCAAGGAGGTGGCGGACCGTTTCGACGTGAAAAACCACGAGAATGACAAGGATCTGGTTCACTTGGGCGAGTCAAAGAATGGGACGCCGGTGTGGATCAACCGAACGGTTGTCGAGGCTGATGTGCGCATCGCGATCGGGAATGTGTGCGCTCATCCTGTCGCCGGGTACGGCGGCGGCGCGAAGATAATCGTGCCGGGGGTGGCGGGCCAGGACACCATCCACGCGAACCACTCGCGTTGCAACCATCCGAATGTAACGATCGGCGTTACCCAGGGCAACCCGGTCAGGGAGGACATGGCCGATATCGCCCGCATCGCGGGACTGGATTTCATCGTGAACACGATCCTGAACCCTCAGAAGGAGATCATTTGCGCTGTCGCAGGAGACGTCGTGGCGGCGCATGAGCAAGGGATCAGCTTCTACAAGAAGGTATACGGCGCGACAACGGACGAACCGGCTGACGTAGTGGTGGTCGGGGCGAGTCCGCGGGATGCCACATTTGGGCACGCCACTTTTTCGCTGTACGCCGGAGTTGTGATGGCCAAAGCCGGCGGCACGCTCATACTGGTGGCGCCCTGCACGGAAGGGCCGGGCGACAGGGCGGGGAGGGAAGCCTTCCACGAGCGGGCGAAGCTCGCGCCGAGAGAGCTGATGGAGCGTATAGGAAGACGTGAGATTTCGGCCTCGGGCGGAGCATTCAGCTTCTGTTACGCCAAGGCGATTAGCAGGAGCAGAATCGTCCTGGTGTCAGACAACTTCTCGGAATCAGAGGCGCGAGATTTGGGCGTGGGCTATTCGAGTTCGGTTCAGGAAGCCGTCGACAACACGCTCGCAGAACTCGGCGCGGATGCGAGTGTGAGCGTTTTGTCGGTTGCCGGCTTGACGGTTCCACTGTTATGATGGCCCACCTTTCCGCACCATGGGAAACGAGATGAGATGACGTATGCCTTGCCGATCGTCATCATGGTCAGTTTGGCCTCAGGCCTGACCCACGCGGACGATACGAAAAGACCGGGTTTGGACGATGCCTCCGCCCCTGCACTGAAGATCCAAACCAACCCGGAAGTGAAAGCCATGAGAGCCAGCGAACAGCCATTCTGCCTGTCGACGAATGGCTCCACGCGTGCCACGGCGTACGGGTTCAGTAACAAGAGCGTGACGATCGACGGCAAAACCCACGTGGTCTGGCTCGATGCCATTGCCAAAGTGAAGGGCCGTACGTACGACCATCGGTCCGGCCGCTGGAGTGAGACATTTCAGATCTTCGAGGGCTGCGACAACCACACCTCGCCAGCGCTCACAGTGGACGAGGAGAAACACATCCACGTCGCCGGTGGGCCGCACACTTGGTCGCTGGAGTGGAACCAGGGGCGTTTCAAGTGGTTTCGATCTCGATACCCCAACCGGATCGATGAGTGGACGGAGGAGACCGACTTCGGATACAACGCGACGTATCCATCCCTCGCGCACACGCCGACGGGCCTGGACGTGATCGCGTATCGCGGCGGCGAAGAGCCGTTCCCCTTAATGTTCCAGAGACAGCGAAAACTGGGCCATTGGACGACCGCCAAGGAGATCATGTGTCAGCAGATCTCGCCGCAATACACGCACAACGGAGCGCGAATCGCCTGTGACAGTAATGGCGTGCTCTACATCGGGGGCCACTTCTTCAACCGCACCGAACGCGCGAAGCCTCCCGTCGATGGCCGCAGGCGAAGGAGCCGGTCATACGGAGTCGCCGTCCTGAAATCTGCGGATCTCGGCCAGACCTGGACCGACATGCTGGGAAGGCCCGTCGCTACTCCGGCGGTCTATGACGAGTCCATTGCCATTCCGCCTGTTGGCGCCAACATGCGCCTATCGGGCCTTGTGACGGACTCGCGCGATACGCTGTGGGCGCTCATGGCCACTAGCAGCGCCGGCAACTCGGATTTGCTTCTCAGCCGCTGGGACGGCGAAAAGTGGGTGGTGCGCAACTTGGCCGACTCGCTTCCCGAGGGGTGGGTCTCGGTTTATGGCGTTCTCACCATTGACACGCGCGATCGCAAGCACGTTGTGGTGACGGCCGTACGACCCGACCTGCTCGCCAGTACGCGAGGCATTTACGGCGCATTCGGCCACCCTTCCAGCGAGGTATTCCACATTACGTGCGACCCGACCGTGTCCGACGTGCACTGCCGACAGGTCAGCCCAACGGATGAGACCGTGGCGAACTGGATGCCGAACGTCTCGCAGCCCGGGCCGTTCAGCCCCGTTGAGGCGCCCGTGATTCTTTACATGCACGGTTCTCCCGGCAGGGGATTACAAACGGCGACGGGAACCGAGACGGAGGTCTATTGTGTCATAACGGATGCGCAGTCTGAGGCCCATGACACTCTCGGGACGAAAGCAGAACAAAGCGCTTCAGCGCACGCGGACAGGCCGCGCGACTGAGGTCTCACGTTTGGTGCGCAACTTGAAGGAGGCCGAAATGCGACGTGCAAGTACGCTCGTCATTATGTTGGCACTTCTGGGGACCGTGGCGTATGCGCAGAGAGAGGAGGTCCCTCCGGGTCCGGCGGAGGAGCTGGCCGTGGAGACGCACTGGTACGAGGAGACCGTCACGCTGCGACTGTCGTGCAAAGGGACCGACTACAGCGGTCATACGGCGGAGATGACCTTGCTGCAAGGCGATTACACGGACGCGGTCGTTCCTCAGAGGGCCGCCCTGGCAGAATCCTCAAGAGTCTCGGGGCGTTATGTGGCAACAGTGAAGTTTCCGCTTTCCGGTCTGGAGAACAAGTCGCTCGATGCTGTGGCCCGTCTTCTTGGTCCTGATGGCAAACTCGTCAAGACCGTTTATCGGCATGCGTTCTTGGGAAAACCGGATTGGGTCCATACAAAGGAGGGGTATTCCGACGAAGTCCTGGCGCCATGGACTCCGGTGGAAACGGAAGCGAAGCCCGACGGCACTGTGGAAGCGCGCGTCTGGGGCCGGCGGCATGTCTTCGGATCGACGCTGTTCCCCCAGCAGATCGAGACGCGCGGGGCGGAGATTCTGGCCTCGCCCATAGTCTTGACAGGCCGTGCAAACGGGAGCGCCATAGCCTGGAAGGACGGCCGCGTCAGCTTGAAAGAGACTTCCAAGACCGCTGCGTCCCTTGAACAGATTTGCGAGAATGACCGTGCAACGCTCCGGATAAGCACGACCATCGAATACGACGGCTATATGATCTTCGACTGCGAGATCAAAGCTCGGCGCGAGCTGTCCCTGGAAGAACTGACTCTGGAGATACCTCTGCACACGCGCTACGCCACGCTCTGCTACGGCGACAGGGTCCTTCCCAAGAATCCCAAGATTCCGATTGCCGAGTGGTACAGCGGCGCGGTTCGCGGCGATCTGGCGTTCCGCTTCAGCGCGATCATCTGGCTGGGCGACGAGGAGCGAGGATTGTGCTGGCAGGCCGAGTCCGACGAGGACTGGCGCTACGCCGACAAACAGAAGGCGATCGAGATCCTTCCGCGCGGCGACATCACCACCTTCCGGGCGAACCTGGTGGACGTGCCGACTCGCCTGGGCGAGGGCGAGGCGCTCCATTACAAGTTCGCACTGATGGCCACGCCCATGAAGCCCATGCTTCGGGACATCTGGGACCTTCGGATCCTGCGGAGCGATCCTTACAGTGATAACCAGGACCTCACCCTGCCGGACCGGAAGACGGACGGCAAACCGACGCTTCAGTCCCACGCCGAAACCGGCGCTCGCTACATGTTTGTCAATGTGACCGACATATGGCCTTATCCGATGCCGGTTCATGAGCAGTTTTCCAATGCGCTGCGCCGACTGGTCAATGAGACTCATGCCCACGGTCTCAAGTTGTATTCATATCTGATCCACGAGCGCTTCCCCACCAATGTGCCGGAGTACGATGTTCACGGCCTCCATATGTCGAATCTACCGCTGAAGCGCTATAGGCACGCGGTCATGATGTGCACCATGAGCAAGGCCCTTCAGGATGCGTACATTCATAGTCTGGCTCGGCGCTTGGACGAGTATGGTGAGGACGGCGTCTACCTGGACGGAACGGTTCACATAAAGCCTTGTCAAAACTTGGCGCACGGGTGCGGATACACCGCTGAGGACGGTTCGATCCACGCCACCAATCCGGTGTTCGGCATTCGGGAGTTTATGAAGCGGATCTACACTGTGGTCAAACAGAGAAGACCCGACGGCGTCGTGGATGTCCATTGCTCCTGGGGCTACAACGTTCCTGCGTTGGCCTATGCCGACCTGCTGTGGACCGGGGAGCAGTGGTGGCATATGCGGGGCAAGGGAACGGATTATGTCGCAGCGGAACTCACACTGGACATGTTCCGCACGGAGTTCATGGGATACCAGATCGGCGTGGCTGCCGACACCCTGGATTATCGACTCATCGAGTGGCACAACTACGAGGATACGAACAAGGTGTCGGCAACTTCGTTGCTGCACGATATTCCGGTTCGGATCCGCACGCATGCAAAGGTAAACGTCAAGATCATGCCCAAGGTCTGGAAGCTCCGAGAGAAATTCGGCGCGAAGGAGGCGGAGAAGCTGTTCTACTGGAACAACCAGGATTACGTAAGTTTGTCGCCGGAGAAGTGCTATGCGTTGCTGTTCGAACACCCCAGGAACGGAGTCCTGGCCTTCATCTCCAACCTGCGACGCGACGCACAAACGGTGACCGTCCAACTCAATCTGGACAAGCTTGGCCTGCGTGGCAAGAAGCTCGACGTGTTCAACGCGCTGACCGATGAGCCAGTGGCTATGACGTCCGGCGGCAAGCTCTCCGTGCCCCTTGGCTCAGAGGAATGGGTCTATATCTGGCTCCGTCCGAGCCTCGGCAGGTAGTATATAGTGGTCTTCTATATTAAAGAGGAGGAGACAGACATGACGCTCGACAAGCGACTGAGTTTTTGGACCGTTCTGCTGGCCGGACTCGTTCTGTGCGTATTGGCTGGTCCTGAGGCCCGTGCTGAAACATTGGTCAAGGATGATACGCTGGTGCTCCACTACACCTTCGACAAGGACCCCGGCGAAACGGCAAAAGACCGGAGCTCATACGGCAATGACGGGAAGATCGTCAACGCCGAATACCTCGAAGAATTCGACGGCCGCCGCGGCGTGCTGCGGTTCGACGGCGAACAATCCATGCTGCACTGCCCCGATTCGGACTCTCTAGACTTCGCCTTCGACACGGACATGAGCTTCGAGATGAGGGTGCGGCTCAACGCACCCGGCAAGCCGGGCAAGCTCTTCGGCGATCGGGCCAACTTCGACTTCGACCTCGGACACTGGAACGTGCTCAACCTGTCTTACTCCAGTCTCAACACCGAGTTGTCCACACACGAGTCGATGCTGATTCCCGTGGAGCGGCGCATCGTGAGCGACCAGTGGTCGCACATCGCGGTGGTGGTCGAGTATCCCCGGATCCGCGTCTATCACAACGGCGAACTGGTCCGCGATGCGTACATGCCCATCCCCGGCGTCCAGAAGAGATACAGGGTGGCAAAACGGATCGGAGGTTGGGACGGCCGCCACGCCCCCATTGACCTGGACGAATTCCGACTGTACCGGCGGGCGCTGACCGCGGCCGAGGTGGCGGCGCACGCGAAGGGGGAGGAAGTCCCCACGGGCCGGGAACTGGAACTGGCGGTTGAGCCGTACTGGTACGAGGACGCCCTGGTCCTGCGCCTCTCGTGCAAGGGGATGGACTACGCGGGCCACACGGCTGAGATGACCCTGATCGAGGGGGACTACAAGCCGGTGGTCGCTCCGCAGAAGGCGAAATTGACGGAGGCCTCCGAGGGTTCCGGCCGCTACGTGGCCACGGTGAGATTTCCACTGAACGACCTGGAGGGCAGGTCCCTCGACGGCGTGGCCCGCATACTCGGCCCGGACGGCGCATTGGTGAGGACCGTGTATCGGCACGCCTTCCTGAAGAAGCCGGAATGGGTCCATACCAAAGAAGGCTATTCGGACGAGGTCCTGCCGCCTTGGACGCCGATGGAGGCCGAGCGGAAGTCGGACGGCAGCGTGGAGGTGCGCGTGTGGGGCCGGCGGTATGTCTTCGGCGCCGCCTTGTTCCCCCAGCGGATCGAGACACGTGGGGTAGAGATTCTGGCCTCCCCAATCACCCTGAGCGGCCGTGCGAACGGTGAACCCATGGTCTGGAAGGACGGCCGCACTTCGCTCAGGGATGCCTCCGAGACCGCGGTGTCGCTGGAACAGACGTCCGCCAATGACCGTGCAACGGTCAGAGTGAACGCGCGCGTGGAATATGACGGCTACACGATCTTCGAGTGTGAGGTCAAGGCCCGGCGCGACCTGTCCGTGGAGAAACTGACCTTAGAGATTCCGCTGTGGACGCGATACGCAACGCTCTGCCAGGGCATCTACGTCTATCCCAAAGATCCGAAGATTCCGATGAAAAGACACCATGGCCGCGCGGTTCGCGGCGACCTGGCATTCCGTTTCAGTCCGAGCATCTGGCTGGGCGATGAGGAACGGGGACTATGCTGGCAGGCGGAGTCCGACCAGGACTGGCGCTATGCCGACGAACAGAAGGCGATCGAGATCCTTCCGCGCGGCGACATCACCACCTTCCGGGCGAACCTGGTGGACGTGCCGACTCGCCTGGGCGAGGGCGAGTCGCTCCATTACACGTTCGCACTGATGGCCACGCCCATGAAGCCAATACTTCGAGACTCCTGGGACCTTCGGATCACGCGCTGCGAACCCTATGGCCGGTCTCTCTCCGCCCCGGACCAAAAGGTCCGCGGCAAGCCCGCGATTCAGTTCTATCGGGAAATGGGCATACGTCATCTGTTCACCACTGAGTGCGACCTGTGGCCATATCCCCTGCCGGTACACGAGCGATATGCCCGGTTCCTGCACCGACTCAACAGCGGACTCCACGCCGCCGGAATCAGACATGTCAACTATCAGATCCACGAGCGCTTTCCCACTTGGGCGCCGGAGTTCGACCTGCACGGCCTCCACATGCTGAACCGGCCGTTGAAACCATACGGCGTCGGGCCATCCAGTCCGCCCGGCACCTGGCGTCCCGGGCCGGTAGGAATGGACTACGGCGCGGATTCTCAGGGCACCATCATGTTCTGCCCCCAGAGCAAGGCCCTTCAGGATGCCTACGTTCATGCCTTGGCCCGGCGCATGGATGAGTACGGCGACGACGGCGTGTACCTCGACGGCACGGGCGGCGTCAATGCTTGTCGAAGCACGTTGCACGGGTGTGGCTACCGCGCCGAGGATGGTTCCATCCGCTCCACCTGGCCGGTCTTCGCGAATCGCGAGTTCATGAGACGGCTCTACGCCGCGGTCAAACTGAGAAGGCCGGACGGCGTCGTGGATGTCCATCAATCCTATGACCTGAATCCGTCTTCGCTGGCCTATTCCGACATGCTCTGGACCGGGGAACACTGGTTTCATCTGAGGCGTACAGGAGTGAAAGACGGATACATTTCAGGGGAACTCACACTGGACATGTTCCGAACGGAGTTCATGGGCTACCCGATCGGGGTGGCTGCCGAAACGCTCGCGTATCGGCTCGGCCCCCCCATGAAGGTGGCCGCGATTTCGTTGCTGCACGATATACCGAGTCGGCCCAGCACCCCAGGCTTTGACCGGCCAGGGACGCGATCGTCGTCGCGCAAGGGTTATTTCGACCTCATGTCTAAGCTCTGGAAGGTTCGGGATCAATTCGGCGCGAAAGAGGCGGAGAAACTGTTCTACTGGAACAACCAGGATTACGTAAGCCTGTCGCCGGAGAAGTGCTATGCGTTGCTGTTCAAACACCCCAGAAACGGAGTCCTGGCCTTCATC
>SDBU01010420.1_pt1 | contig 10316 bp, 3 predicted proteins | sample 2277071 | NCBI WGS metagenome assembly SDBU01 (sample SAMN10397929, study PRJNA504765) | marine sediment metagenome | isolation source: marine sediment core GS08_GC12, 126 cmbsf | place: Arctic Ocean: Gakkel Ridge, Loki's castle | collected 2008 | reverse complement strand
TCTGTCACAATTTCATCTTTTACTTTATAGGCATTCATTTCAGGTTGCAGATCGTATGTAGCAACTTTAGGAGAAGGGATCAATAAACGTTTCTCATTTCCGAATTCATCTTCCCTTCCTCCTGAAAAGAAAAAAGTAACATGAGCATATTTTTCAGTTTCCGCAATCCGGATCTGCTTTTTGTTATTCTTCGCGATAATCTCTCCAAGGGTATTTGTAATATCCGTTTTATCAAAAACAACTTCAACCCCTGCAAAACTTTCATCATATTGTGTAAGGGTATAATACTTTAAATCTATTACCGACATACCATACTCTGGTAATTTTTTCTGTGTCAGAGCAATTGTCATTTGCCTGAGGCGGTCGGTCCTGAAATTAAAACATATTACAACATCACCTTTTTCAATCAGCGCAACGGGTTTATCATTTTTATCAACACAAACAACCGGTTTAATAAATTCATCAGTAACACCCTCGTCGTATGATTCCTGAATAGCCTGGATAATGTTATGCGCCGGTTTGCCTTTTCCTCTCACCATTAAGTCATATCCTTCCCTGATCCTTTCCCAGCGATTATCACGATCCATAGAGTAGTATCTTCCAACCAGACTGGCAATTTTCACAGGTGATCCATCAATATAATCAAGCAATTCTTTGATAAAACCTTTTCCGCTTTTCGGATCCGTATCCCTGCCATCCGTAAATGCATGAATATAAACATCTTTAAGTTCAAATGATGTTGCCATATCGCATAACTTATACAAATGCTTTTGTGAAGCATGAACGCCTCCATGTCCGACAAGCCCAAGGAAATGCACCTTTTTCCTGTTTTCTTTTGCGTAAGTAAAAGCTTCAACCAGTTTGGGGTTCTGCATAATAGAATCATCCTGAACAGCATTATTTATGCGTATAAAATCCTGAAAAATAATTCTGCCGGCACCAATATTCATATGTCCTACTTCAGAATTGCCCATTTGTCCATCAGGAAGACCAACATTCTCTCCCGAAGTATGCAACTGTGAATGAGGATAATTCTTTGCTAATCTATCCATATTAGGGGTTTCAGCATGGTAGATTACATCAGCTTTTGATTTATTGCCTATTCCCCATCCATCCAATATCATTAAAAGTGTTTTCTTCTTTATCATAATTCCATTCTGTTAATAATATCAACATTGATCACTCTACATATTTACAATTTGTCTTTTTCAATTATTACAGGTAATATTCAGACAGAACACAAAAGTATCCTTTTTCCCGTGTTTCGCAATGTGAAACCCGGAATTAATCCAATACTAGTGTCAAGTCAAACTTATTTACACCATACTGAAGCATGGTGCCGGTTTTGCGAACAACTGTTATTATGACCTTGCCCGACATACAAATAATAAAGCGGCTTGCAAAATAGCAAACCGCTTTATTTATGTACTACCCAAAATGGGTATTTAATTTACGAACCAAAAGGATATGCTACACCAAACATTACATGCACTGAATGTGATTTAAAATCGGCTTTCCCTGTATAATTATTTAAGTCGGTAAATCCCATACGATAACGGATATCAAAAGTTATTACTATTGGTGACATATCAATTTTGCCTCCCAAACCAACAATTCCTGAAAATGCCGTTTCTGCAACCCTTTCGGTTATTTCGTATTTATTTTCACTAGTCTGATCAACAACTATTTCATACTCCCGAATGGCATCTGCCTTAATAATATGTGTAAATGAAGATCCAACATATATTGATGGCGAAAATTTATCCAAAAAAGGAATAGGATACTTAATCAACAATGGAATATCAATAGTTATAAATCTAACATCTGTGTTTTTATAATATTCATTAAACCAATAATCATATAAAATTTCTTCTTCATCAAATAATAGTCTTTTTTCAATTTTATTAGCTCCATATGTAAGATAATGACCTTCCAAAACAACACTTATTGGTAATGATTCTAAAGGCTTATACTCAAAGGATAATCCGAAATTATAACCTGCCCGCAGGTCATAATAAGTACTATTTGTAGCAATATTACTAAAATTCAATCCTCCTTTTGCTCCAACAATAAATTTTTGAGCATGAGTTTTACCAATACTTAAAGTTAAAATGATTACAAACAATGGTAAAATAAATAACACCTTTTTTCTCATCATTTTTAATTTTAATTTTAATTTAATAAAAGCTTCAGGGGCATGCCCCTGAAGCCGTAACATATAAGCTTATCGTATAATATTTATCTTGCGAAGTATTATTTCTTCACCATGATAAATATTTATAATATAAGTCCCCTCGTTCAGTCCTGAAAGATCAATCTGGGCTTCATTACTTTCAACTTCATCTATTTCAAGAACTTTCTCACCAACAATAGTATAAACAGACACCTTGGCTCCCTGCACATTTGTGACAGTTATATAGTTGCCGGCCGGGTTTGGATATATCTTAATAATTCCTGAAATATCTTCGATACCCGTTATTGATTCAGCAGACACATCGATGTTTAGTATACTAACAACGGTATGAAGCCCATCGCTTACATCAACTGCAAATGAATATGTTTCTTCTTCTATTGGAGTTCCTGTAAACATAGCACTTCCTTTGTCATATGCAAGCACTAACCATTCTGGCATATCTTCAGCTTTAAAGCTGATTTCATCGCTATCGTCATCAGTAGCATCTAAAACAAACTCAAATAGATTATTTGTACTTCCCTTAGCATCGTTTTCCTTTGCAACTTTTGGAGCCGATGTAGTATCTATAACTTCAATAGTAAATGATTGTGATACTTCGGCTTGACCATCAGTGGCAACAATTGTTACAGAGTTGCTTCCAAGAGCTTCAAGCATTGGCATACCACGAAGTAATGCCTTACCATCACCCTGGTTGGTTAATAGTAACCAGGTGGGCATATCGGTATTAAACATGATATTATCATTTTCTGCATCGGTTACTGTAATTGTAGAACTAAACAACTTACCTGCCTGCAATGTATCATTACTTTGTGTTGAAGTAAATACCGGGGCATCGTTAACAGCATAAACCAAAATTGTATATGTCTGTGCATCGGACAAACCAAGATTATCAGTAACAGAAAGACCCACTGCATTTGCACCGACATCGGCTTGCAATGGGGTACCGGTAAGCACAGCTGTTCCATCACCATTATCGGTAAATGTAAGCCATCCGGGAAGAGTTGTACCTGTTATTGTAAGAATATCGTTTTCATTATCGTCAGAAACAACGATATCAAAAGTGTAAATAATATCCTCGTTACCTTCAACCGGACCAAATGTAATAAACTCAGGAGATACATTCGCTTTCACAGTAATTTCAAATGCTTGTTGCTTAGTCATACCAAATTCATCTGTTACGTTCAATTTAACCTGGTGTTCACCAACATTAGCAGCAACAGGCGTTCCTGTAATTACAATTGTGTCGCCATTGGTAGAAACAGTATCCGATAACCAGGAAGGTAGTATTTCAGAACTTACCGTAACGTCATCGCCAAACGGATCTGAACCAATTGCAGTATATGAGTATGCAATACCTTCGTTAGCAATAACCCCCGGGGCTGTTAAGAATATTGGTGCAGGACTTTCCTGAACATCGATGGTAAAGAACTGCCTTATAGTATCGCGATCATCAAAAACGCCAATCTGAACAAGGTTTGAGCCAACATCACCTGCAGTTGGTGTTCCTGTAATTAAAGCTCGATTTCCATCGTTCTTATTCTCAAATGTTACCCATACCGGTTTTGATTCTAATATAAATGTAAGAGAATCGCTATTGTCGTCTGTTGCCGATATATTGTAAAGAAAATCAACGCCTACAGTAGCTTCCTGATCAGCTATTGCCGGGTAAAAAGTTGGAGCATCGTTACCTACACTCATACGAAGCATTAAGTTTCCGGTATCTAATGTGTCAACTCCTATATTTGCAGGTAATCCGCGATAATAGAAACCATCGGAATCATCATCAACTCCATATGCCAATGTGCCAGATTCTTCGGTTTTAACCATTAGATAATATGTTCCGGGTTGAATTTTGAAATCTTCTATATCAAAAGTATTCCAACCGCCGGTGGTAAAATCAGTTCCTCCTTCATATGATGGTGAATTATAAATAACAACACCATCTTTAACTAAAGTAAAACTAAGATCATTTCCAGATGTAAAACTATATATATACAGTTTAAACTCACGTAAATTGTCTTCCTTGTAAATATCAAACTTCATACTTACAAATTCACCTTCTTCGCAAGCCAGAGCATAATCGAAACTGTTATTATCTACCGCATATTCGTTGTTGGTATAATTAATTGTATAGTTATCAGATTCTTCAAAATATCCTAAGTCTGCATGATTGTATTTAGCTGTAAATGTAAACGTATGAGTACTGAGATTGTCAGCAGTTACCATAGGGGTATAATCGGTAACTAAAGTTACGCTTGTGGTATCTTCACCATCTACATCAAATGTTGTATTTTCAAAATATACAGTTTCACTGGTGCCACCATCAACAACCATTGCTTCAAGCACACCACCAGTAATGTCATGACGGAGGAGATTAGTAATTTTTGCCATCATTGAAACATCCTGAGCCTGGAAGTATGGAATCATTGTGTAACCGGTTGTATTTTGAGCCATCGTTACAAGTTTAACACCCGGTTCAATTAACTTAACATCAACAAAATCGAGCCAGAATTTAGCATTAACAGCATCATTTGAACCATCTGATTCATATTTAAATGCTATCCAAATATTCTCTCCGGCATACGAACTAATGTCAATGCGACTTAAAAAATACTCATCTTTGCTTAAATTATATTCTCCATTTGCATATGCAGGCCAATCCTCAGAATCTATATATGTATCATCATCATCGTCAGCTGTAGCGCCTTCGTCATAAATTGTTGTAGCTAACATAATATCAGCATCGTCTTCTTTCCATATTGGATCGCTCCATATGACTCCTCCATCATCAGAAATAAGTACTGAAACATCACCTGCGTCATATCCATCATTATCGTTACCCATTTCAGGTCCAACAAAATACTTCCAATCAAGTCTGTATGCAAACTCAAGCAGAACAGTACTATCGGAATCAGCACTTAATTCAGGGATACTAATTCCCGGACTAACAAACCATTCTTCCTGTGCTACATCTTCACCAAACATTTCTACTACTTCATCATCAGTAGTTTTAAACTCATCGTCTGCAAATCCATCATTTTTATCTTTTTCCCATGTTACTTCAGAACCATTACCTGCGGCATCCTCTATTATTGTCCATCCTTCGTTGTCTGTATAAGGATCCGTGGCATTAAAGTTTTCTACAAAAGGAAGTGGATTAGGATCTAAAACAATAAATTCAAATGTTTTTGTTACAGAATCACCTTCGGCATCTCCAATTCGCATATCAAATTCAAAAGAGCCTGTTTCTGTTGGTGTTCCGCTTATTGTAAATGTAGTATCACCATTATCTACAATTGATAACCAACTAGCTATTAACCAGGTTTGCTCCGGATCAATTCTTCTAAAACCAAGAATATCTCCATCGTCATCTTCGGTATATACTACATAACTAATCGGTTGTCCTTCGGTTATTGTATGTTCATATACTCCTCCATCGCTGAACTTTGGCGCACGGTTTGGCTGTAAAAGCATACGTATCATTGGCCAACCTTCGTCTTCAATTTTTGTAAGGTTACTTGCTGTACCACGATAATAGAAACCATCATTTTGGTTATCCTGTATTAAATTTATAGAATCTGCTGTCAATTGGTTTACCATAATAATATAATAACCCGCTTCGAGAATTATATCGTCAGTTTTATCTTTATCGTTATAGTCAGTTGCTGTAGTAGTATCTGCAGAATAAATCACCTCGCCGCTTGTAGCATCAACACCTGATACTTTAATAAGATCGTACCTAAAATCAACATCGTCTTCTTTAAACAAAATATTAACACCAGAAAAGTGTTCTGCATTCTTAACCTCATAAAGCACACCAATTCCAGGTGTTGAAAAGTCGCCATTCAAATATGTTGATAGCGCATCGTCATTATCACGTCGGTATATACTATCAACAATAAATAATTCTTCGTCTGAACCTGCCACTGTTATGCTCTGTCTAACACTAACATTAATATCGATAGGTGGTCCAACAGCTGTATCGGGAAATTCAGCAACAATATTGGTAAAAGTATATTCATGAACATTACCTGAAGAAAAATCAGTATTTTTCATTGCAGTAAAACCGGCAAGGTTTGTTCCTAAACGAAGCTCAACACGCGCATCGGTTTCATCAAAAGTACTATCGGTATTTTGAGTAACCGTTGCAATAAAGTCAATGTTCATATCCTTGGCAAACAACCATGGAATATAAGAATAGTCTTCAGTTAATCTGATATCTACTTCATAATCAGGAACTGCTTCGTAACGTATATCCAGGTTATCAAAACCAAATTCACCGGCATTTATACCTTTATAAGTTATACGTAACTGTATACTATCAGGTTGATTTCCTCCAGCAACTGCAATATCTGTAAAGTCAATTTCTGATGTATACCATCCTTCTGTTACACCTGACACATAATCGTCCCAGTCAAAAACATCACCACCAAGAGAAATTGTGGTAGTTTCTTCAAGTCTGGTCTGATCGTCTTCCGACCATATTTCTGTCCATGTTGAAAGCCATGAAGTGCCTTGATAAAATCTGGCTTCAATAGTAATTGCAGCATCGGGGTCTAACTCAGGATCGGTTCCATCGCCCAAATTACGCATATCGCTCCACCATTCGAAGTTCAAATAATAATTCTTTGGAACACTATCCGGGGGATGCTCAAGGTCTTCTTCACTGGGTAAGTCAATGTTTGCAGTAACAACTTCATCTTGCATGTTATCTAATGTAGCATCAACAGCCATGTAAAGCACGTCAGTATAACCTTCCCATCCACTAATTACCCAGTGAGTTGAAGTAGTTGTAGCTCCTGCTGTATCCCAAATAGCCCTACCATCATCGAAGTTATCGAGATCGGTAAGGGAGCTAAAATCCTGAAAATACCATCTTTCTCCTGTTTGAGCAACTACAGTTCCCAGGAAACTTATTTGTACCAATAATAAAAGAAATAGCTTTCTCATAATTATATATTTTTTGTTATTACTTAATTTTAAACCGGTTAACAATATCATACAGTATAGTTAATTAGTCTGTTATTTCGCGTTGTCCTGTTCCCAGGTAAATATCCCTTATGTAATTTTTATCAGGAATTACAACCAGGTTACTAGTGCCAGGTGTTAATTTATATCCTTGACCACTAGTAGGATAATTAGATGATGTATAACCACTTCCCTGGTTAAGCATGATAACGGATTCAATTTGACCGTTTAAAAAAACAGCCCTGGCTTCAGCACCTAGTCCTACACCGGCAATTTGCGGATAAAATGTAATGGTAGGTTGTTCTATATAACCGCCACCCTGTGTTAAGAAGTTTATACCTAGAGCTGTAAAATCAACCCCGGTAATTCGTCCCAAATCGTTAACCGCACATATGCCAACTGCTTTTTCAATATAGTTTTCCCAAACTAAATTAACAACCGGAACACTTATATATCCTGAACCGGGGTTTGTAATTTCAACACCGGAAACGCGACCATTTTCAATTGTTGCAACCGCGGCTGCACCTGTACCTCCGGTAGCCTCGTTGTTAAATTCAACGCGAGGAGCAACGGCATATCCTGCACCGGCATTAGTTACTTCAATACGTTCAACAATACCCGCGTTTTCGAACACCCTGCCTGCCACATCAAGATCTACTCCACCGGGCATATGAGTATACAAAGTTACACTATATACGCCATAAGGATATCCTTTTCCGCTGTTGTTTATTGTAAATCCTGTAATTTCTTCATTTAATAAATTTGCGGTAATATCTGCATCTTCGTCTGGTGTTGATCCGTTAATAGCAACAAAAGGTGAAGCAGTATATCCTTGTCCGCCATTTGTTAAATCAAGGCTTTGTACTATACCATCACCAAGCAATTCATTTGCAATTGCAGGGGTTCCGTTTTCAGGAATATCTATTGAAACTGTTACATCAGTTTGATCTAAATAACCTGAACCCGCAGCAATAATCTGTATATCGGAAATACTGTAAAGCAATTCTGCTGTAGCAGCAGCACCGGAACCTTCACCACAATTCGAATTAAATGTAATTGCAGGAATTGATTCGTATCCTGATCCATCGTTGTTAACTGTAATACCTTCTATACTCATATTAGGACGAACAGTAATTTTGTCTGATGTATTGTCAAAACCAGTACCGCCAATAGTTACAGTTGGTTCATTTTTGTAATTATCATCGTTCGCGGCATCATAAGTTACAGTGTATCCACTTCCTGGATTTGTCAGAATAATACTTTCAAGATCATATGCAAGCACTGCTTCTGCTGTAGCCTGTGTTCCACCGGCAGGAGGGGCTGAAATTTCAATTGTTGGTAAAGAAGTATAATCCTGTCCGTTCTCCATAACTTGTATAGCATTAATGTTTCCACCGGAAACTGTAGCATATGCTTCAGCACCAAACCCTCCTCCGCCAACAATATTTACTGTTGGAGCAGTAATATAACCTGCACCGGGGTTGTTAATTGAAATCGTACTCACAATTCCGGCGTTTTCTAATTGAGCTACTGCAGTTGCACCACTACCATATCCTCCAAAATTGGTAATTTCAACATCGGGAGTTGTTAAGTATGGGCCTCCATCAAAGTTATCGTTCACTAATATTGAATGAAGCGGATGATAATCAGACATATCAATATTGAAAGTTGCATTATCACTTCCAGTTTCAGGATACGATGTTAATGCCTGTGGAGGGCAAATATACCCCGAACCACCATCGGTAAGTACTACATCAGACACATAGCCGGATAATTCAGCTTGTCCTGATGCACCGGAACCTGCAGGTGAATTTACAGTAACATTCGGGCGACTTGCGTAACCATTACCTGGGGTTGTCACTACAAAATCAGTTACAGAATACCCCATTGTTACATCTGCTGATGCCTGATCTCCGTATATTCCAACTCCTACACTATGATAAATAGTAATTGATGGAGTACTGGTATATCCACTACCTGATTCAACTACATTTATTGATGTTACCCGTCCGTCAACCAAATTGGTTACCACTTCTGCTTGAGTACCCATAGGGTTATTAGGCTTAGAAACAATCAACATAGGTGCTTGTGTATATCCTGTACCAACAATATCAATATCAACAGACATAAGACCTGATTCACCAATATGTGCTTCTGCCAAAGCTATTACAGAAGGTGCTGCAGCTACCGAACCAGTCGGATCAGAAAATTCAACATATGCACCGGGAATTTTTGGAATATCACTTGCACTGTAAGAAGAACTAAAATAAGTACGAACACTTTGCACACCGATAACTCGCTCGCTGTTATATTCATTTAATAAAATAGACTGGTTGGTTGCATATTCTGATACTTCAATTTCCACATCGAGCCCGGCAGGTGTTGAAGGCACCTGGATAGAATACGCTCCGTTAGCATCGGTTGTTGAAGTATTTTGTGTACTATGATATACAGATGATGTTATAGTACCATATAATTTACCAATAGAACAACCCTCACAAACAATTATAAGATTTTTAGGCTTAATGTTAGCAATTACCACTATCCCGCTAAGATTTTCTCTTTGTTTGTTTGTTAAATCAGAATCAAGAGATACAATACCCTCAATTGTAGCTAAATTCTCGGTTGTTGAATAAACCGGCACCATTGTAGCCATATTACGCATTATATCGTAATATTGAAGGACAGTTGTGTCGTTTTCAGATTGAATTTGAGCTTCGTAATCAACACTTGTATAACCATCAGCTTGAACAGTTACTGCAATATTGCCAATACGTAAATCGTCAAATACAACCATTCCATTATCGGTAGTTGTCTTACTTACAATTACACCATGTTGAGAAGTTGTAACAGTTGCTCCTGTAACACTGGCAACTGACTTTGCACCTTCTGTAGCATCGCTCATATTCACTACATTTACAGTGTAATGAATAACACCTGCCATTCTTTGAAGGGAGTCCCTTAAATATTCGAGTGAATCTAATAGTTCTGTCACTTCGTTTTGTGCATCAATAGCTTCTTCTACTGTGAACTCTTCCCGTTCACAAGCAAATACAATTAGTATACCAAATACTAATAACAAGATGGGTTTGAAAATCCATTTTTTCATACGCTAAATAGTTTTTTGTGTGATAATAATATCTGTAGCTTCATT
>SDBU01010419.1_pt1 | contig 10316 bp, 20 predicted proteins | sample 2277071 | NCBI WGS metagenome assembly SDBU01 (sample SAMN10397929, study PRJNA504765) | marine sediment metagenome | isolation source: marine sediment core GS08_GC12, 126 cmbsf | place: Arctic Ocean: Gakkel Ridge, Loki's castle | collected 2008 | reverse complement strand
ATCGGCTTGATCATCTTCATTCTCTGGATTTCCCTGAAGTATGTCATAATCCCTAGTATTTCGGTGACCACCGACAAAGGTAGCTACGATAGAAGTGAAACCGTCGCCATTGAGGGGGTGCTCGCCGACCAAGGCGGTACTGCAATCCCCTCGAAGACGGTGACGATTGCCATTGAGGATCCCTCCGGGCAGGTGTTCCCGGGGCTCTCGGCTGTAACGGATGCTGATGGCACTTATCAGGCAAGCTGGGAGATCCCAGATGATGCTGACGGCGGCAACTACACTGTATCGGCGAACGCACTTGGGATTAGTGCGTCTAAGACCTTTAGAAGGGTTAACCAGAGAATTGTAGCTATCCTGACGGTGTAGAGTGCCTTCGTCCACTTCACTTAAGTGCATGGCCCGGCAGTCCATTCCTTTCCCTGAGTTCTATGAGTTCTGTTAACATCTCATGCAACTCGGCGTTTCGTTCAGCAAAGCCTGGAGGGACTAACCTGCAGGGCTTAGCTCCTTCCGTGAAGACGGGGCACGGACCCGTGCAGATGCCACATCTCTTCGCATAGAGCAGGTTCTCCTTGATGATCTGACCTATCGCGTCGTCGAGTTCTCGGTGTCTATGCAGATCTTCTCCCAAGGCTGTGACTTCTTCCTCGCTTAGCTCCCTCTGTTTCCTCATCCTTTGCCTCTATCCTCTGCCCAGCCCCTCTTCTTCCTCGTCGGCTTCCGGGTCTGGTCATCCTTGATGTCCTCCATCCTCTTGTTCGGGTCGAAGCCTGACCGCTGGTCATACAGTCGCCCACTCCGGTGACGTCTGAGCTTGCGCATCCCCCCCCCATCCGAAGGGTACTCGAACCTGATGTCGATGTCCTGACGGTGGTATAGGCGTTCACTTTCAGGCTTCGGCTTCGGTTTGAAGAACGAGACTAGCTTCTTCAGCAGTTTCTTGAGCTTGTCTGCCCACTTCATGGCAAAATATGCTTCCATTAGGCGTCCACTGCAAACATTTCTCTCGAGTTATCGAACCTGTTGTCCACAGCCAATAGCACCAACCTCATAATCTTCTCCTTTTTATCGCGGTGTACATGACTTACATGGATCTTCAACCCGGTTAAACCGCTGGCGTTGAAGCCGCATTCCGGGCAGTACATTCCTCTCAGTGGCTGTTGCACGATGAGGTAGGCCCGGAGCTCCTCTGCACCATGGCGCAGGATAGACCTGTTATGAATCGGAGGCTTAACGTTTACCGCCTTCAACGAGAAGATGACCTCCTCCTTCTCCGATAAGGATGCGGATCCCGGCTTGACGGAGAACACGATATCATCCACCTTCTCCACCATGATCGAATCTAAGGGTGTGAGATCATCCATGTGACTCGGGCCCTCAAGGAGATTCAGTTTTTGTAGGTTATCCAGCTGCCCCATGAAGTCGAAGCCCTTCGTCTCGAGGGCTTTCCGCATGAGCCAGAGCGGGGGATTGATCTGAGGAGGAGTTTCATCATCCAGGTATCTGAGCATCTCATCCAAGATTCTGAGGATATACTTCCCCTTCAGAGTGACGGAGATCCGGGCTTTCGAGCGGCGATCTAACGGCCTTCCTCGTCTAGTGCTCTCCGGTTCAGTAACCGCGATCAACTTCTTCGCGTTCATTTGCTTAACGACATCCTTCATGGCACCCCAGTTCAATCTAACTGCGTACATGAGGATGGTGGGCTTCATCGGCTTGCCCTCTAGTTCAAGGACTAAGAGTGTATCCCGAATCAGTTGCAGCTTGCCTCGACGAGTCTCGTCCTCGTATTCCATACTGTATTCTTCGTCTTCATCACTTAAGAGCGATTAGACTAAGATCTCGGGTGTAACTGGTGTAACCGGTGTAGCCACGAAGCTGTTCAGCGCGTTGAACTTGTCCAGAAACTCGATGCCTCGGTCGGTGGTAAAGTAGTTGGCGCCCTCTTTGACGAGGAATCCGCTGTCCATCAGGTGTTTCAGGTAGGGCTTGATGATCTTGAAGTTCAGGTTCCCTCCGTAGACGAGACCTGTCTTCTTAGATCCTGTCCGTGCGACGTTCAGTAGGTCGGCGCATATATCCAGGTTGTTTCTTCTCATTTTATTCACCTGCTCAAATTATTTTAGGACAGGTGTGCCCATGTTGCAGGGCATCATCTGTTACCTGTTACCTGGTGAACCTAACATGGAACTTCCACTCCATCAACTTTGTGACATCATCAGGCACTTCATTCCAGTAGCTTATCTCATTGTACCCCAATGCTGTCATGATGACGAAGACTACCATGTATCCCATTTTGTAGTAGACTTCTCTGAGTTTCTCTCTCACTGTCAAGTTAATCCTATCCCTCTCCGAGTTTGTGCTCTATGTATAGCTCGATGGCTCGCTTCAGCACGGATTCCACGATGACCCAGTCCATACCTTCCCACTCGTCTTTCCCTATCCCGTTCATAGCGCAGAACTTCCCTGCGTAGTTCACGGTGGGCAGAATCAGCCGCTGGAATCCGATGTCGCGCGAAAGCTCGTATGCTACGCTGTCTTCAGACATATTATCCCTGCTCAACCCTTGGCTCAGGGGCCAGCTATGACACTGGACAAAACGGTACCATGCACTATCTCTTTATCGTCATCGTAATCTCGATCGTGCTCACGTTTTTCTTCTCGTCGCCGAGTACTACCGTCCCGATCTCGACATCCCCGACCTCGATGGGCAACATCCTACGGGTGATCTCTGCCGCATCGACTGCCGTGCTGATGGAGCGACCTCTCGCCTTCAAGGTCACAATGTCGGCCCTGCCGAAAGCGTTCATCAGGGCATGGACATAGGCCATCGGCGGCTTTCTCCCGACGTAGATAGTTTCTTCATTCATGCTTTTCACCTTTCACCTGCTCATTTCTTCAGGTGCCAGCTTTGACACTGGATAAGTTGCTCAAGCACTATCGTTGTGTGGAGCTAACCCAGCCTCTCGGATCTTGTTCTTGATATCTTCCGATAGCTTCATCCAGGTTTTATCCATCCGGTTCCAGTCTAGCATTTCCCACCACTTGACCATCTTTTCACCTGCTCATTTCTTTATAATGTACTCAACCTATCTATACACTCTGGCAATTTCCAAATCGTACCAGCTTGTCTCCCAGCCGAAGTAACCCTGTCACCAACCTTAAACCTGTGACCACAACCGCAATCGCAGGTCGGGTGTCGCCCGATTATCCTTGTCCTCATGGAGATATGTTGCTTTAGTAATACATATGTAGTCATATCTCTGACTCCATGTGCTGATCCATCAGCTTCTCACGGGTCTTAACAAAGTCGTTCAGCGGATGGTCTATCTCTGCTTGTCGGATCTCCTCGTCGCGTTCCCTCAGAAACTCAACCACCGTCCTACATGTTGGGCCACAGTCATCGCGTTCCTCCTCACACTCGACACAAATTTGAGGGTCGTCATCTTCGGGCCCAGGTGGTAGGAATCTCGTGCTAAAGTCCACCAAGATCCCTCCACATATCTAAGTCGAACCCGTCACAGTGGACGACATCAACCTCAAGGAAGGCACTCATTGCCCCTGCGTCGATTATCCTGTACCGCTGTGTCATCTTGTTCGAGCCTTCTTTTGGGCAGCCTTTACCACACTGCTTACACATTCTGTCGGCTCGGGCTAATCTCTCAGGTGGTTGCTTGGTGTCATTCTTGACGAGCTGTGTGCCTATCGGTATGCCGTGCATATCGAAGTGTTCCTGGCACATGTAGGCATGGGGTCCGCCTCTGATTTTAGCGTCATACTTTGCAGGCTCGGGAGGATTCCTGCCCTCCTGTTCACAGAAGTTACAGTTGGGCAAAGGATCCATTACCGAGGTCTCCATTCTCATGTCTAACCCCTATCCCTTAAACTCGCGACTGCACCCCTTACATTTAGCCCAGAGCTTCCCACCCTCCAGATAGTTTTGGTCGAGCTCGAAGTCTGTGCCTTCACATACGGGGCAGGCGAACAGGGTGAAATCTTCTTCATCCATTTCATTTACCTCTGCTCAACAAAGGGAGGGAGTTGAACCCTCGTCCTCGGGCCTACACCGGTTGCTCTTCCGGGCACTCTTGGTGCATGATGAAGTGGTCGCCAAGCTCAGCGTGGCCGCCCACCATACCACGTCCCTTTCTCCATGTACCCGATGCCTGACTGATTACCTCGTCGCCTTCCTTGAAGACGAATCCGCACTCCTCGCAAGCCATATCCTCTTCTTCTGCCATTTCACTACCTGCGTTTTGCATCGTTATTCCCTTCTGATAACCGCCGTCAGATTCAGTGTCTTGGGGGGGCGGTCGCCTAGTAGCAGTATCACATCCACGTATTGTCCAGCCTTGAACTTGTCCTGGTGCACTGCCACTGTCGGAAGGGGATCCCCGCCGACATCCTCGTCGGGCTCCCATACCTGCACTCCCTCTATGCGCTCCAGGTACTCCATGTTCACAGCCTGCTTCACGGTCACATGTTCACCGACGGCGCCTATGGCGGCCACGTCCTCAGTAAGTAGTGTGTTCTCAGTGTCAAGTTCGACTAGCACCAAATACTTTGCCATTTGTTTCACCTGCTCATTTACCAGGTGCCAGCTTTGACGCTGGGATAATGTCTAATCACGAGAGAACCCACTCCAACACACGACAAATCTCAGCAGAAGCAAGTTCCTCATCTCTTTCTCCCACTCTCTTAGCTCTCTGATAAGCTCCATGATGGTTATCCCATAAGGATTTAATCTCTTCACGACTCTTCATCACAATTCAACCACTGTGTACTGGTATACAAAAAAAAGGGGGGGTTACAGATCAGAGACTAGCCCCAGGTGGGGACTAAATCTGTAGAGCTCCCTCGGGAACGGATCTTTCCGACTTGGCCGGGTTCACCTTGGCAATAGCCTCAAGGAGAGTGGGGAGTCCCTCATAGGACATCAGCTTGTTGAATACCTCGTATTCGTCAAGCGTGAAGAGGCGTATCCCATTCTTCTTGGTAGGTGTTCCGGCTTCGTCGGCTGGGTTTATCTCGACCGCTACGCGGTCAGGCAGGCGCTTCCATGCGGGGAGCTTCTGAAGATAGATCCCTGGCACAGACGTCCGCTGCCTAGCCCAGTCTTCGCCGTTCTCAAGGAGATCCGCGATGCCTTGTTCCAATGGGTTCAAGATACTTCGCCATTCCTTAACCCGCTTCTCCTCGGTCTCAGTCTGGGCCAGGTGGCCCTGGTAGCTCTGCGGGTCTCGCTACTTTCAACAAACAGGCTAATTGGATCTTTTCCCGTTTTGACCCTGGCGTGCCTGTCGAGGTTTACTGTGGAATCCTTGACTCCATAATCTCCCGTGCGATCCTCAGAACGATCTTCTCAAAACACTTGAACTCTTCAGATCTAGGGTCTAGTTTTCTGCTTCTCATCACTCTGCCTCTTTCTCTAGCCTGAGTTTACTCTGTAGCTCCCTGTATACGCGAATATCATTAGCCACAACGCTGGCCACTACTAGCATGGCCACTATGGAAACAGCCGCCACGAAAAAGTATATCCTTTCCATCTCTCCCATCTCCATGGATTGTGTCCCGAAAGTGGAAGACCCACCGTTAACGGGTTCGGGACCACACCCACACTACACCTCTGCTCATAGGGCACCACCCACGCGACAGAGGCCACATTTTTGTTTGATTGACGGCATCCCTATGGTGCATCCGTCTGGCTCATGATGTGAGGCTTTCGTTTTAGGGGGCCATGGGAGGTTGTCTCGCAGGATACCTTCCGAGTTGCCTTTCAGCGGACGCCGCTGTTACCTGCGACTCGCCTGTCCCTACTAAGCCTCGTATATGGTCTGCTCTTTATGATTATAGAATGGGCATTTAAAGGGGTCGCCACTTTGCGTCTTATTGTATTCGCAGACCGACGTGCAAGTTTCCACGCGGGCACAGTCAATACAGCATGGAATAAACCCGTTCTCACACTTCTTGACTAGGATGCAAGTCGACCGACCTTTCTCTTCAAACTGCATACTCTCACCTTCAATTTTGGGCTGTGATCGCCTATCTACGTCTCGAGGACTTGGAGGTCTTTATCCTAGTGTCGCGATGGCTGCACTCGGTGGCCTCGATGTAGCTGAACTTGCTAGTCTTTACCTCATACTTCATCAGTTTCACCTGCTCATTTACAGGTGCCAGCTATGACACTGGGATAACTACATCATTCATCCGCTTCTTTCATCTTGAAGGTGCATTTCTGACATCTTATCTGGTACATACTGATGACTTCGGGTCCCGTCATATACTCCACGGTTTCATGCATCAGATACAGGTTCAGTTCTTTACCGCACCTTGGGCACATGCTTCCTGGGTGCCCTAAGACTTCCTCTGTCACCTTATTTCTCGGCATTATTTCCACCTAGCATTTCTTATCTTGACTTCCATCCACATGGCTAGAACCTGTTTTGGACTATATCTTCCAGAAATACTCCCATACCTTAAACGCGAACAGGGCAACCATTGCACCTGAGATCGTTATCAACGCTATGGTCGCCCGGATCGCCCTACCTGCTGCGTTCAGCTTCCTTGTTTGCGTTTGCATCGTCAATTCAACCTCATCTAGGTTTTCGGGCAGTAGTATTTATTCCAGCACCCCAAGGGAGCGTTTGAACAGCGCTTATCCTGACAGTTCGGGTGCTGATCCTCATACCTCAATTTCACCATTTTGGACTAGGAATCTTGATGGGGGTTCCACACTTCCTGCAATTTACGTGCTTCCCTCGACGTCGCCTGAACACTCGGCTAGGGACAGTCGCTGTGGTGTCACAACGAGGACAGATTAGGTGTTTATCCATTTTGGACTATGAAGGCTGACCACAAACGGGACAGCATGTTTGCCATGACTCGATGTCATAGACGTCGCCACAATTAGTGCATTCCATTTTGAACTGTGATATGCCAGCCCCGAGGACAGCTACCATCAAGGGTCAACCCTGTCCTCGGATCGCTGGTTGGTGCTCGCTTCTCTCCACTCGACTTGAATCCGGACTTCAATCTTTCTACAGACTCAATAATTGATCCGTCAGGCTCCACGAGCTCGCCCGATTAATGGAGTCAGAAAAAAGAGGGGGTATAACAGCTGACTCTGCTAATCCCCTCACGGTTCGTTTGTTTCTTTGCGTTAGTACGTTGAGTGCCCCTTCACAGATATCCTGCCTATTCGGAACAACCTCCCCGCTTCTCCGTAGTCGTCGCACTATAGCGGGGCAGTGCGTTGAAACTCGGTAAAAAAGGTGTTGGGATCAAATCTCCAGAACTGGGCCCTCGATTACTGTGTCGCGCTTGCGCTTGTCGGACTCAGCGATCCTGAGCATCTCGATAGCCGCCAGCACAGATGGATCAAGCCTTTTCAACGGGTCTTTATTTGGGTGCTTCTCCCCGTTGATCTGGAGTTCTAGATCCGCTGAGCGTATATCGTAGATTCTGGCTGCGTCCTTGAAGTCCGATATGTCGGCGTTAGTGCATCTTGCTCCACGGTACTTCCTCGTGAGCTGTCGCCCGAGGAGCGCGCCTTCGTGATGCGCCTCGACATATTCGTCTATGTCGTCCTGTGTTGGCTTTCGGCCTTCGGCGAGGTTCTTGTGGACTTCGGATTTGACCTTGCCCAGCTTCGCGCGCTTGGCCTTGATCTTCTTGCCGATTCCCTCCTGCTTCGCCTTCAGCCTAGCTGCCTGTGCAAGGGATCTCCTACGCAGTCTCATTACCGCATAGTGGGTCTGGACTAGCTCTGGGCACTCATCTAGGATGGTGCTTAGTTTCGTTTCTGGGTTCTCCAATGCCAATCTGTTCACCTGGTGTTGGTTTGTTCCGAACAAGTGTCAGCCCTGTCTTCGTACAGGATCTCTAACCATCCCCCGCTTCTCCGTAGTCGTCGCACTATAGCGGGGCAGTGCGTTGAAACTCGGGTAAAAAATGGACGCTAGGGGAATATTCTTAGCCCGTATAGACGGGCTCCTCATGGGGGGAATATTCCTTATCAGGAAGGAGACTGTGGACACTGTTCCTTAGATCATGCCACCACTGGGGATTATCGCGATTCTTCACGTAGTCATACCACTCCTCTCGCGAGATGGGCACTAGCCCATATTTTACCCTGTCTGGGTGGCAGTGCTCGATATGATCCAGCATCAGCCCTTCGGCTAAGAGCTTTGATCCATCGAACACTATGAACCCGCAGTATCCGCAGTATCCTGTGTAGGCCCTCATTCTTCCGAAAATCCTCCTATATATGTTGTTGATACTTACCACTGATATGGATTAAAGATACATACCACTGATATGGATCAAAGATACTGATTAGAGATACCTGTCTGTAAAGGGGCGTTTACTTGTTTGTTTGTTTAGCTGTATTTTGTGATCAGCTTAACCGTGAATGCTGATCGAAGTTTTATTGTGAAGGCATAAAGTTATGCCCTACAATCCCGATTTTTCGGTCGACGCAATTCGGGATTATAGCATTCAATCCCCGCGCGGTTAGATAGTCGAAGCGTCTAATCCGCGCGGGTCAATCATTCGCAACCTATAATTTACAGTGACTGATCACGAATCTTTAAAAAAGCCTTTAAACCTTCAATAAAGGACGCGTAACCCCCTTTCAAGGTTTTAAAGATAAAACATCTTATCGTTTACCGAATAAGACTATTAAAAAGACTCTTTTAATTAAATATGGATTTTAAAACCTAATGGGTTTATATACAGTTTTCCCCTTAAAGAGATCGCCTAAAATGGACGCGGAAAACCTAAAGGTAAATACATTATGGTCAGTATGGGATATTCAACGAAATATCACTGACTATAAAACACACCCAACGCGGATTGGATATGAATCCTTTTTTGAACATATCAAGATCGTAAAGGAGAGACGCGAGAAGAGACTTATACAAATATCTGAGCATTCCGAAATTCTGCTAAGCGCGCTTAGCGCGTTAGCAGAGATCAACACAGAGAAATCGAAAACCCTGAAAACCAAGATCACGAAAAGACTTAAGCAAATATCGCGCGAGCGCGACGACCTGGTAAAAGTCTTCAATCCAACTGATAGAGATCACGAAACCATTGAACGCTATAATAACTATTTTGAGTTTATAGGCGCGCTCAAAGTACACTACGATAAGCCTTTCAGTTTTGAGGATTCAACAAGTCCCGAAGAGATCAACACAATGCAAATACAGAGAAATCAATTTTGTTACACATATGACAGTTTATCAAGAACGCGCCCCATTAAGAAAAACGATTATCTCTTTAAACTTTCAGATATGCGAAAAGGTTGGAAATACTCAGTAACTTTCAGGTGTCCCTTATGTAGCGATGAACGACACGCGCAGTATAAACCAAGATCGAATAACCGTAAATACAAAATCCCCGCGCATGATTGTACTGTAAATATAAACAGCTCCAAACGACGAATCAAGATTAAGACGCGCTCTTTAACCATATTGGAATTTATGAAATTAGGGGATCGACGCGCAGAGATAGATCGCAATCCTAACACTTTCGTAAAACGATATGGGACATACACGGGAAAACGCGCGCGCTTGATTGAAACCGAATCTTATCGATTAGGGGGATTCCCAACTAAACAGATCAATCACACAAACACAGAATACGCCATAACAAACGTAACACGCGTTAAAAGGATCAAAGTAACTAAGAGGGTTTTAGCAAAATGAATCTACTAAACACAGTTAAACAAAACTTAACCCTCTTATCCTTTTCCCTGACATTTTCGATCCTATTCCATAGACTCTATAAAACCCAACAAATCAACGATAACAAGCTTAGATTATACAACCATATAACCCGAATCTGGATTCATTCAAGAGGCGCGCTATAAATTGGATAATCCCCAAATACCCGCGCGATGGGCTAATCTCCCTTTATGGATTCAATCCCAAAAACTATCAAAGTGTTTAAGCTGTCAAATCCTTTATCTTGGATTATGTTTCAAAAAGAACATATGCCCCAACTACTAACAAACAACCCTATAACCCTAAGTCCCCTAGGTTCTCCATCTTTTCAAACAATAACCCCTTAACCTCTAAATCCTGATCCTAGGTTCTCAAAAACCCGTAGCCCCTGTTTCCGTGCCTAGGCGCGTACTAGACCCTGATTTAAAGAAAACTAAAGCTTAACCCTCATGGCCTCCGATCCTGATCCTAGGATTCCCCGACGCGCCCAAACCTAACCCACTTAGACTAGTCCAACCAACCCCACAAAAACACACACACCCAACCAAAAACCCAACAAACACCCCACGCGCGCACTCTGAATTTTTG
>SDBU01010418.1_pt1 | contig 10317 bp, 8 predicted proteins | sample 2277071 | NCBI WGS metagenome assembly SDBU01 (sample SAMN10397929, study PRJNA504765) | marine sediment metagenome | isolation source: marine sediment core GS08_GC12, 126 cmbsf | place: Arctic Ocean: Gakkel Ridge, Loki's castle | collected 2008 | reverse complement strand
TCTGATCGCTTTCAGAGAACACGTTTTCTCCCAGTTTCTCCCTGATCTGACGGGCAACGGTGTCCAGCATTTTGCAGGCTTCATCGCTGTCCGGGGCTTTGGCAGTAATCCGCACAGACACCTCGTTTGGCCGCGCGAGGAAGGCAATGGTAGGGTTGGTAAGCGGCTCCACGATCTCCTGTAGTTCATTTGCCACCATTGACTCTCCCATGCCACACACCTTCATCACTCTGGACTCAATGACACCTTCTCCGGCCTTCTCTGCTATCCAGGCGAAGATCCTATCCTCACACATGCGTTTCATCTCGCGTGGCACGCCGGGCATGGCAATGATCCATTTTCCACTAACGTGTATGATAAGACCGGGAGCCGAGCCAATGGGATTTGGGACAACCTGACACCCGGATGAGAAGACGTAAGCCTGACGGCGATGTATAGGAAGTATTGGATGGTCTACTTGTTTGAAATGCTCTTCTATCTCGGCCATCACCTGCGAATCGTAGACTAATTCCCGATTGATAGATGCGGCGATACCTTCCCTGGTGATGTCGTCAAAGGTAGGCCCCAGGCCGCCGGTTATCAGTATCAGATCTGACCGCTCCAGTGCTGCGTGGATCGCGCCCCTGATCCGATCCAGGTTATCTCCAACGACACTGCTGTGGTAAATATCTACTCCCAGGCTGGCGAGATTTTCACCCAGATATGCCGCGTTGGTGTTGATGATCTGGCCCAGAAGTAGTTCAGTTCCAATGAAGATCAATTCACCGCGCATCTGTTATCTCCCGAAGCAGGCAGCTATCAGTTTTCAGCCTACCTCTGCCAGATGCTGACCGCCGATAGTTGCTAGATGGTTACCATATCCCGCAACATTTTTCGATTGCTATACAGAAATTCCAGCCCGGAGATGAGCGTAAGCAGCACAGGGATGAACATCAGAAAGTATATAGGGCCGTTGCTCTGGCGAACCTGTCTCTGGAGCCACCCATTGGAGAAGAATCTTTGGTTCGCATCGCAGATCGTCAGCAGCAGAAGGGATATTGCGATAACGTACATCTGAGATGAAGCTTTATACTTCCCCAATTTTGAGGCTGCGATCACGTTACCCTTGTGTGCCGCCCAGGCGCGAAGAATTGTGATGGCGACCTCTCGGATCACAATTATCAACACCATCCAGGAGGCTATGAGACCCGGGGCTGATCTGAAGAAAACAAAAAGCGCGGCGCATACCAGTAGCTTGTCTGCAAGCGGGTCCATGAATTTGCCAAAGCTAGTAATATTTCCAGTCTTACGCGCTATTCGACCATCCAGAAAGTCTGTGATGGCAGCAACGATAAAGGCCAGCAAGCTGAAAAATACCCCCACATAGTTAAACAGTATCATAAAGACCGGAGTTAAAACCACCCGCAGCATTGTCAGGTAGTTAGGTGTGGTTTTCAATGAACTCAGTTTCATTATTCTATTCTTCCTATAAGGTCGTAAGGCCCACAAGTATCTATGATTTCTAACTCCAAAAACTCTCCACCCTTGACATTTCCATTAGTTATATAAACAACATCGTCGATCTCTGGAGCCTGCCCCTGAGTTCGACCCACCGCTTCATCTCCGCCGGTATCCACCAGGACGCGTTCCCTCTGTCCTATCAGATTTCGCCGCTTAACTGCTGCTATCTGTTGGTGCAATTGAGCTATCTGATCCACACGCTCTTTCTTGACTGAATTTGGCACCTGATGAGGCATATCCGCTGCTTTTGTACCTTCCTCAGCGGAATAGGCGAAAACACCAAGATGATCGAATTGAATCTGCTCAACAAACTGCATCAACGCGTTGAAGTGATGCTCCGTTTCACCCGGAAAACCGACTATCAGAGATGTTCTCAAGGTTACGTTAGGTATTGTACTGCGAATCTTCGTTATTAGGTCATAAATTTCGACCTGGCTCGTCCGCCGTCCCATTTTTCTCAGAATGTCGTCATGTATATGCTGAACAGGGACGTCGATATACGAACATATCTTCTCCTCGGAAGCCATTAACGTCAGAAGCCTATCGCTAATATGCGCTGGATGACCATAGAGAAACCTGATCCACCCAATGCCGGGTATGCGAGTCAACTGCTCCAGCAGCGACGATAGTTTTTCATCTTCCTTCTGTTCCCGACCGTAATATGTGGTATCCTGCGCTATCAGATTTATCTCTTTGACTCCAGATTGTACCAGAGAACTGACCTCTGCTATCACGGATTCCATTGATCTACTTCGATATTTCCCGCGCACCTGTGGGATAACGCAATAGGAACAGCAATTATCACACCCCTCAGCTATCTTCACGTATGCTAAGTGTTCAGGGGTCGTCCGTAATCTTGGAGTGTCGTGCTGATAGAGGTAGCTGGGAAGGCCAGATACTTGATGGAAGGAGTCTTCCCCGGCCAGTACAGCTTCGCAGGCATCTATAATATGATGAAAATCTCCGGCGCCTACAATGGCGTGGATCTCACCCTTCAGTTCATCTTCCAGTTGATGCTCATAACGTTGCGCCAGACAGCCAGTAACGATGATCTTCCTGCGATGACCATTATTCGAGTCCGCCAACTGGCGAATAGCATCCATTGACTCCTGCTTCGCCGCGTCGATGAACCCGCATGTATTGACGATCAGAATATCAGCCCGTTCCTCGTGCGGTGTTATTTCGTATCCCTTTTCCTTCAGTAAGCCGAGCATCACCTCCGAGTCCACCAGGTTTTTTGTGCAACCTAAGCTTATCATTCCTATCTGAACTGCCAAATCCTGAACACTACCTCCATTCGATAGCGAGTCTTAGCTATTCTCTATTGCTGTTTTGGTACAGTGATGATCTGTACACCCTTTGGTGGCTCAAACTTGAACACTGATTCATCCAGATTCTCGTTAATCTTAACTTCCTTAAAGGAGAGAACAAACGTTGTCTCGTTCTTCTGATCTTTATATTTGAACTGGACTGGCACAGAGTCAACATCTCGTATCCAGACTTGCAGGACATCAAACATAGCGCCTGAACCCAAATTCTGATTCCTGGGTATAAGCTCCACCACATGAATACCAATTTTTTCAGCAAGCTCATCTTCAGCAAGACTCAAAGAGTAATTCTTCTCAATGTTTTCCAGTGACCGACCGAAGCCCGGCATGAGTTCCATTCGACTCTCGTCCTGTATCAGCTCTTGCTTCGTTATCTGGTTGATCAGTGGGGTATAGGACCAGATAATCTTTCCATCGGCAACGATCAACTGTGTCATGTTTTCAGGGTTGGCGGGATCAGAATATTCTTGTCTCAGCAGATTGGGTTTCTGGAAACTCAGCTTACCTCTGGCGACTCGCTTTGTACCGGCGACGATGGTTGTCTGCTCAAAATTCGCGCTGAAGTTCTTGACGCTCTCATACTTTTCCCTGAAGTTCGTGGCTATCTCATCAACATCAATAGCAAACGCACTACCCAGCAATATGAATGTTAATAAAAGAAAGATACCTAACCCGTGTAACAGAGTTTTTCTCATTAGTAATCCCCCTATGCTACCCATTTCCTATCATAAACGAGTATAGCACTTAGGCGGTCTTTTGTCAATGTTTTTTCAGCGCCCAAAGTTAATCGTTGAGAATGCTCTGCAAACGTGCTAAACTGGTTTCATTGGGGTATAATAACACGACTTTTGGGGTAAAGGGAAGCCAGCCGCATGGATAAAACCTCACTAATAGAATGGATTCACAACTGGCGAAAGGTCCTGGTTCAGGATTTATGTATGATGCCAGGTGACGAGGCCCGGATCCAGGAGATCTCTCGAAACGTTCAGCGTCTTCTCTACAAGGCTATCGTCTCACAGATGCTTACAGAGAGAAATATGCCTGATACTGGGCTGGGCCTCAAGTCTCCAGATGTGGGGTCAGATATCCCCAATAGCTTATTGGCGCAGGCTCGAAGGGAACTCTCGGAGATGGGTCTCCACAAACTTCCCTTTGAGGTCTTGAGCGATATATATGAGAGCTACCTCGCGCAAAAACTGACTTTAAGCCAGACAGGAGAACTTGAGTACTTACCGGAGCGAAGTCTGCGAAAAGGTACGGGTGTATATTATACCCCGCCATACGTAGTGCGGCATATTGTAGACCGAACTCTGGGGAGATACCTCTGGGGAACAGGAAACGGCCAGCAAGAAAATGACACGCCAGGCAGAACTCCAGAGGATATCCGCCATTTGCGGGTCTTTGATCCTGCGTGTGGTTCAGGGTGTTTCCTGGCATACGCTTTCGACGTTCTGGCGAGATTTTATATTTCGCACGATCCATGCGCTGATCTCGATTGGCCCTGGCTTATCCTCGAAAAACATCTCTACGGGATGGATATCGACAGCGATGCGGTAGGCATTACCAGCACAATCCTCACGCTCAAAGCATTGGAACGTACCGGTCGTGCTCCCGCCGAGATTCCGAAGCTGAACGTTAAAGAGGGCAATTTTCTTGTCTCAACCGGGCCTGATTTCCCGGATCTCAAAGCTGGAAAATTCACCATGATTCTTGGGAACCCACCGTATGGAGCGAAGCTCTCCACAGCAGAACGGAAGGCTGTCAAGTCGGGATATGAGACGCATAGAAGCTCTGATTCATCGTCCTTGTTCATCGAAAGAGCTGTCAAAATGCTGGAAGATGATGGTATTCTGGGTTTCATCGTTCCGAAATCTTTGAGCTACGTCGTCTCATGGCAACCCATCAGGAAATTCCTCCTGGAAGAGTGCGGGATCGTTGAGATCGCTGACGCCAGAAAGGCTTTCAGAGGCGTGCTTCTTGAGCAGATGGTTATAGTTGCTCAGAAGCGCGGCAATCCGAAACTCTCAACGACCATCTCCATTCTCCGCCCGGAATATTCCGCTGTCTCACATAGTATTGATAGAAGGGATCTGAGTCCCGAACGCTTCTCAATATGGTTCAGTAGCCGGCGTGTCAGGGCAATAGTGGACAGGATATGGGAAAGAAGCGTTCCGTTAGGCCATCTGGCGGAGATCTGGAATGGTCTCGGCCTCCAGGGGCAACTGGTTTTCTCAGACGAGCCTGACTCCGAATATCATCGCCCATGTCTCAGAGGAAGGGATATTCAGCGTTATCATGTACGGCGAGGCATACAGTACGTAAGGATGGCGGATGTCGCGAAAAATCTGTCGCTGGAGACGTTCCACAGGCAAAAGATCATCGCTCAGGACATCGTCGCTCACATACATAGTCCCACGCCCCACATCAAGATCACGGCTACCGTAGATAGATCCGGAAACTGGCTGAATGTAAACACTGTAACGAACATCGCCAGTTCTGAATACCCCCTGGAATACCTGTGTGGAATACTGAACTCGCGTCTGATCTCCTGGTATACTTACGACTTTATATTCAACCGCTCAATACGAACCATGCACCTCCGTCGCGGCTACGCCGACCATATACCGATATGCCGTATGGATACAGGCGATCACCGCGTTCATGAGGAGTTGATAGAGCACGTAAATCGGATAATGGCTCTCTATGATGCGGAAGCGGAGGAGGGGGAAACTGCTGAGGTGGACAGAAAAATTGACAGGTTGATCTATCAACTCTATGGAATCGCCCGGAAGGATGTCAGTTTTCTCAGGGAGCACGCCGGGCTTTATACTCCCTGAAGAAAAAATCTGACTTTCCGATTACTCTCGTCGTGCGATCTATACGCATCACTCCCTTCCGGCGTCCGCTTCCGCGGCCACATTCAATAAGCCGCCATGATGAGCAGGTAAGCGCCGCCCGCTATCTCCCCCAGAAGTATCGCCCAGAAAACCACCTGATTATCCGCTCGTGTTATCTTTTTCCCCTGTCTCATATACCCCCAGCCACGGACGTAACCGTGTTTGTAGTGGTAAATGGCCATACCCATGAGTATAACCCCAAGAACTAAGTAGATAGCTCTCATTTACCCTCCCCTACAAACCCAACTGCCGCGTAACTGAAAAACTCGTATTAATACTCGAAAATGACTGCCCCAATGCTGTAACCCGCTCCAACAGCCACCAATCCCACTAAGTCTCCGGGTTTTACTCTTATATTGCCTGCCTTTCCATGAATGGCCATATCCAGACTTATGGCTACCGTGGCTCCAGACGTATTCCCAATTAAATGGATGGTTCTACAGACCTTTTCCTCGGGGATTTCCAGCTTCTCAATTAAGCCGTCAGTGATCCTGCGGTTTGCCTGATGAGGAATAATCACATCCAGATCTTCGAGCTTGTAAGGACTTTGCGCTATGGCATTCAGCAACGCCTGAGCCATGCCGTTTACTGCCCTCCTTAGAACCTGTGGTCCACCGGGCATACAGATCGTGTTATGAAGCACAAATTCCTGCCCTTCTATCTCAATTCTTTCTTCAGAGCAGGTGGCATCAGCGTTTCTTAGATCGAAGTGATTAGTAGCCGCGGAACCCAGGTATGGTGGGCTGCAAATTCCTCCGCTTTCAGAAGCCTGTAGGATAACTGCCCCCGCGCCATCGGCAAAAAGAACCGCTGTAGTAGGATCACCATAATCTGTTACGCGAGTAAGCATCTCTGAGGATACTATCAGTATGTTTTTGTACATCTCCGCCCTGATCAGGGCATATCCCATAGACAGAGCATAGACAAACCCAGCACAGGCGGTGTTCAGGGGGAATCCACCGACTGGCGCCCCAAGGGAGTGGCCAACTGAAAATGCTAAGTTCGGGATATCTCTTGAAGGAGTAAAGCTGGAAATGATCATGAAATCCAGGTCGGCAGCATCCATTTCCGCTGCTTCCAGTGCCCGGCGCGAGGCATCAACTGCCATGCTCTCAGTGTCTTCATCCTCTACAAAGTATCTGGTTCTTATCCCGGTAACGCGCTCCACCCACTGCGGGAAGGGCATCCCTGCTCTTTCCTGGTCGAAGTTGCGCACCATTTTCTCAATCTCTTCATTGGTAATTTTTCTCTTGGGCAGATATGAACCTGTCCCAATAATTCTGGCACATTTAGCCATCTTTTTCTAACTCTTTCATTCGCATGTTGAAGCGAGGCCCGCCTTCCACTCTTCAGTTGATTACGATCCATAGCTCTTTGACCTATTGACCTATCCACCCATATCCACTCCCAGTTCCTCGGCTATTTCAACTATCTGTCCCCACGTTTCATCCTCGATAAATATACCGTTTTCCAGTCGTTTTTTTCTCTCTTTAGCCTCGATCTCGCCGGGGAAGAGTATTTCATCCACTCCCGGCATCTTGGGCGATGATTTGACGTATTCGATCAAGCCATCTACGTGTGCTTTAAATTCATCTGCGGCTATGAAATTCTCTATTTTTATCACGAAGATGAACACGGCGTTTCCAAATCTGGTCGCGTCAGCCCTGCTGCAACCCGCTCCGCTGAGCGCGCCGGCCAGAATATCCAGAATGAACCCAATGCCATAGCCCTTGTGCCCAACGATGCCGCCAAAAGGCAGTATAGCTCCACCCGGCGGGCCGTAGTAGTCATTGGGATCGGTGGAGGGATTCCCCTGGGCGTCTATTATACAGCCTTCTGGTAGTTCCTCTCCCCTGTTTCGCTTTACCCTAACTTTTCCTTCAGCCACTACCGCCGTAGTTATATCCAGCAGCACCGGGACATCATCCCCGGTAGGTAAACCGATAGCCATTGGATTGGGCGAAAGCCGCCGCCCTATGCCGCCCCAGGCTGCCATACACTGCGCCGCGCCGTGATTATTGACGGTCATCATGCCTATCATGTTCCTTTCAGCCGCCATGACAGGATACTCGCCTAATCTGCCCACGTGATTCGACTGCGACATAGCCACCGAGGCCAGGAAATTAGTTTCTGCCTTCTCTATGGCGATCTCCATAGCTTTCCTCGCCATAACCTGCCCAAAACCCCAGTTCCCGTTCAGAACGGCGGTGTTAGGATTCTCGCGAACTATCTCCATTTCTGCGCCAGGCACGATAGATCCCTTTTTCAGAAGGGATATGTACTGCGGTATTCGTATAACGCCGTGCGAGTCATGACCAGTCAGATTTGACTTGACCAGAGACTCCGCCACCACCTGCGCTTCGTCTGATGGTACACCGGCGGCCTCGAAAATGTTAGCTCCCATTTGATTTAGCTGCTCAACAGAAAGGATTGGCATGTTTCAGTCCTCCAGTGTTCCTACAATATCCCGGCTTCTGACAGAATTCTCTTGAGTTCCTGTTTCTTCTCTGGCGAAAGGCCCTGGACAGGTCGTCTTGTTGGCCCGGCAGGCAGTCCTATCAGGTTCGCAGCCTCCTTGACGACGACGGGGAAGGTCCCCAGCCCAAATGCCTGCCTTATGGGGAACAATTTGTACTGTAGCTCCCGGGCCTTGTCTATATCACCAGACTGCACAGCATCGTAAATCCCCACTATGAGGGCAGGAGCCACGTTAGCTGTGGCTGCCACAGCGCCCTTGCCGCCGGAGAGCAGCGTGGCGAATATGGAAGCGTCATTGCCCACCAGAACTGAGAAATCCATATCCCGCGTGGCGTCTATGTATTTCATCGTCTGGATCAGATCCGCGCTGCTGTCCTTCATACCTGATATATTTGGCAGCTCGGCTAGTGTCGTCACTGTGTTCACGTCAATATTAACCGCGGTGCGATTGGGATTGTTATAAAGTAGAACCGGCATATCACCCGCCGCATCAGCAATAGCTCTGTAGTGATCAATAAGCTCCTCCTGGGTAGGAGTGATGAAATAAGGGGTGAGAACCGAAACAGCGTCAGCGCCCAATTCTCTTGCCACTGCCGTCATCTGGGCGGCCTGTGCGGTTGTGAGCATCGCTGTGCCTGCGTAGACAGGAACGCGTCCAGACGATGCCTCCACGGACACTGTAATTACGCGTTTCTTCTCTTCCAGAGTCAGGGCGAAGGACTCCCCTTGACTGCCCAGTACAAAAATTCCATGCACCCCGGCATCGATCACGTGATCGATAACCACTCGCAGTCCTTCCTCATTTATTGTTTCGTCCTCGTTCATAGGCGTGATCAAAGCCGGGATTATTCCCTCGATCTTTAGTCCATTGTAGCTCATAGCTAGAGCCCTCCTAACCGTTGCTTTTCTGTGAGCAGAAACAGAATTGTTAACAATTGATGGTTACCATTATACACTATTCTCTGAATTTGTCAATGCACGATCATGGGGCAAAAGAGAAAGCCTTGACAGCGGTTACTATTGAAGCTATAATCTACTGGTATGACAATAACTGACCCCTTGTTAGCTTGACCTTATCATATTAGATCGCGATCCAGTCGTAGCCCAACTTTCCAATTTGGCATTCCAGGAATCCAGTGTTGGAAACCAGGTGTTGCCGAGGGAAGTTTCCAACGAGACATCCAATTCTATACTTGCTCCGCTATATTACCATGAGAGAGGATGCAAGGTCTGGTCTCGAAACCAGGAGGATACTATGGGCGGACTGAAAGGCATTAAGGCGCGATACAAGCTTGCCGGCGCTTTGATAGTAGCTGTGGCAGTGATCCTGCTGATCATCATCGCCTGTCTTAGAACAGGAAAGATTGAGACTGTTCCAACTGCTTCACCGCCGGATATGTCTGACCACCCTATCTATAGCAAGTATGAGTTCGGGGAAGCAGACAACGTCATTGATATTGGGATACAGCCTTTAGAGATACCGCCTGGCGTTATATCGGAAGCTGTGCGGCGCGATACTGTGCTGCGGGATTCTCTATCTGAGCTGGATATGGAGGCCCGATTTCATCCCTTTCTGAAAGGAGCGGATATAAACTTCTTCCTCCGACGCGGAGATATGGAAGTGATCTTTGCCGGTGATATGCCAACCATCACTGCTTCAGCCACCTCTGACGTCATCGTCGTGACGCTGACCAAGATGGGATTCAACTCCATTGTGGCCAGAGAGCACATGCTGCTGAAAAACCTGCGCGGGAAGCGTATCGCATACGCCTTCGGCTCTAACGCCCACTACAGCTTATTGGATACCCTTGCGAACGCTGGGCTTACGGAAAAGGATGTACGTCTGGTCCCGCTGGACATGATCGAAATGTCGGACGCGCTGGCTGCAAGAGAGATCGACGCCTTTTCTGCCTGGGAGCCTACGCCAGCGGCGGCTTTGGCAAGACCTGATGGCTTTGTGGCTATTCACAGAACCCTCAGCACGAGCTATATGTATTTTGCGCGCTCGTTCGTAGAGAAAAATCCAGAAGCGGCGCGCCAGATTGTGGCTTCTCAGTTGCGATCCATGACGTGGATGCAACAGCAGAGGCAGAATCTCCTGCAAACCTGCCGCT
>SDBU01010416.1_pt1 | contig 10318 bp, 12 predicted proteins | sample 2277071 | NCBI WGS metagenome assembly SDBU01 (sample SAMN10397929, study PRJNA504765) | marine sediment metagenome | isolation source: marine sediment core GS08_GC12, 126 cmbsf | place: Arctic Ocean: Gakkel Ridge, Loki's castle | collected 2008 | reverse complement strand
ACAGTCCAAGCATCATAAGTGCCTGTTGGAGTTCCGTCAGGAATAGTTATGTCTATATTATAGGTATAGATTCCTTCAGGGTGACCAATATATGCAATAGATGAACTAACAAAAAAATTAAATTCTGTGCCAACTTTTTCTCCATAAAGGGTGTGCAAATAACCGATGAAATCCAAAAATCCATATCAAAAGGGCAACAAGCTGCTGCCCAATCAAACAAATTAAAAGTGCCACAGCTTGTGGCACTATTGTGGCGCTGACGGCGTCTGTCAATTGGGCCACCGCTTGTGGCCCTTTTGAGATCTGGCCGGGATGCGTCGAAGGGAACTGGGTCATGCGCCTGATGCTGCCCAGCAGCGCCGCAAGCGGCTCAGGGCGGTACATCGTCTTCACCATCAGCGTAGCGTCCATCGTCACCCGCCCTTCCCATCTGCTGCCATCGCACGCTTGTGCATACCCATGAAGTACTTCCACGTCGCAGTCAGCCCGTCCTCCAGCTGCGTGGGACACTGGAACTGCACGTCGGGTTGTCCCTCTGCCGTCACCCTACCTTCGTCAACCGGATCCTTCTGGAGTACGCTGACGTTGTCGATGCCAAGGGCTCTGCCAGTCTGAATGACCATCTGCGCCAGGTTATTGAGGGTTGTGAGCTGCCGGGAGCCAACGTAGTGCCACGGCTCGTTATCCCATGGTTCCTGCTGCCTGATTCGCCATGCAATGACGTCAGCCACGTCCTCTACGAACACGAAATCCCTGACCTGATCGCCTCCGTAGACCGCGATCCGGTTGGCGTGCTTGTACAGAATCTGCCGCATCCATTTGGCGACAACCGAACCCTTCTGGATCGAGCCAGGACCGTAGACGTTTGCGAATCGCAGCACTGTCACTGGGATATCGCTCTGCTCGTACCCCATGCGACACCATTGCTCCCCGATGTATTTGGTCCACCCATATACTGAGTCGCGACGGTCGGCTGCCACAGATGACGCGAAGATGATGCGCATGTGCCGCATACGACGCGCTGCCTCAACTACCGCGAATGTCCCCGTTGCGTTCGTGGCGTTGGCACGTGCAGGATCTTTGGCACATTGTGCCACCCCCGGGATTGCAGCCAGGTGAACTATCGTTCCACACTTCTGGGAAGCGCGCACGATGGCCCCGGGGCGTCTCACATCATACCTCTTATGATGGGCGATATCGAACGGCTCGACTCCACCAGCCATCTTGACCATCAGGGCACGTCCGATGAACCCGTTGCTGCCGGTTATCAGAGCTCTCAGGCGCGGTTTTGCCAAGCCGTTGATCACCTACTGCCTCCCACTATAGGTGCGCGACGATAAGCAGCGTGAGAAGTGCGCTCACGTGCATGTTGTCGTTCATGACCTCGGCCACCGAGATCTTGGCAACCCCGCTCTCAGGGACGGGCTCAGCTACCTGCATTTCCGGAACCCATGGCCCCCCGGTGCCTTCGATGCTCATTGTCAGGCGCCGCTGCCATGGGCCTCCGGTGACTGCTGTCTTGAGTTCAGCCACAGAGTGCCCGACGCCGGTTCCGATCTCAGATGCACCTACATCTACACCGACCACGAAGCCCTGATAGCCGGTTGGAACCGGGCGAATCGCTGATTGTGACCGACCGGCCAGCGCCTGGACGACGGCGACGGTCGTTCCGCCGATGGTCAACGTCAGAGGCCCGACGTTCGTCTCAGCTGCACCTGCGCTGACGGCCCAGGCCTCAAAGACTGATGTGAGCTCAACGGCGCTCGCCGCAGCCACCACACCAGTCGGCACCACAGTCCCGGCGACTACTGCCCCAGCTGCATTGAGCCCCCAGAAGCCTACTTGCTGCGCTCCCGTCCCTCCCACCGCATCCTGGCCGCTGGCAGATACAACGGTGACGTTCCCCGCGCCTACGAAGCCAGGCCAGACCCCACCTGCATCCCACACGTCTTCCGGATCTGTCCCCGTGTCGATGTCGGGGTTGTCACCGGGCGCTCGGTAGAACTCGTGCGTCTCCCAGTCGAGCGCCATCGTCACCCGCGGTATGACGGGCAGGTTTGGATATTCGCGTAGGAACTCGCCCTTTGACATTGCCATTGTGTCGCCTCATCTCAGTGATATTGTGTGCATCCGGAGCTGATCCTCACAGGGGCTTGCGGAAGACGCCCAGCTCATAGCGTGCGAGCACGGTGCCGTCAGGTCCCTTCTCTTTCATGGGCTTGACCTCTCCTTCCCAGTGCCCCATGAGCTGCTTCATCTCTCCTGGCTCGAATTCACGCGTGTGGTGGGGATTTCCAGACTTGCCCACGGGCCACGAGAGCACCATACCCAGTCCGATCGTCTCCTGGGCCCTGGCCAGGAACTCCTCAGCCTCGTTCAGGTGCTCCATCACTTCCGTGCACACCATCCACAGGCAGTCTGGCACCGGGATCTGCTCGATGTCAGCAATGCGCAGGCTCACCTTCTCGTTTCCCCTCAGCTGGCCCCTGGCGATTGCGACCGCTTCAGCGTCAATATCGACGGCGACGACTTTAGCTACTGCTGGCTGTCCTGCGAGCATGAAGGTCCCATACCCATGGCCACACCCTGCCTCGAATACCTTGCCGCTGACATTCTCGCCAGCCAGTGCATACCGCTCCTCGAGCAGGCGCCGCAGCTCTGTCGCCTCATGGTTAGCCGGCGGCTGCCAATGGTTGATGCTCGCTCTGGTGCTCATGGGGTACCCTTTCGCAGGGGGGAGATCCCGTCCTTGCTGATCTCCCACAGGTAGTCGGCCTTCCGCTTGTCTGGGTTGTAGTTGACGCGCCGGATGGATACACCGTACTCCATCGGCACCATCATATACCGCTCGGTCAAGAAGCGCGGACGTGCCGCCGGTTCCAACGAGAACACCTTGTGGCGAGCAACCCGAAGCGCCTCCTCCAACCCGACGCGCATGTCCTCGACGCTCGGTAGGATCTCCCACACGTTGCTGACCCACACCCAGTCAAAGCTGGCGTCATCGAACGGCAGCTTCTGCATGAAGCCCAAGCGGAAGTCGCCGCCTGGGTTGTCGATGCGCGCCTGGACGAGGTTGGCCTCCACGGGATCGACACCGACATAGCGCGTCACCAACCCACGGAGCGCCTCGGCGTCCATCGCGTGACCACATCCGACATCGAGGACGCTCTCCGGCCGTTGCCTTTGGGCGACCGCGTAGAACCTCTCCCGCGCATGCAGAAAGTGTTCGTTCGCATGGTAGAAGGTCCGCTTGCCCCGGTAGGGCTCAATGACCCACCTATCCACCTGCTGACGATGACTGCACGTCGTCTCAGGCATCAGACTTCGCCGTGTCGATGAGGATCACCGTCTCATCGTTGTTTTTCCCCGGGACTGTGACGACGCGGGCCCGGCACGGCGCGATGACTTCGTGGATCTCCTCCAATGTGAAGCGCTGTACGCACATCTGGCCACCACCAGCGAACGTGGGCCATGTGGTTTGGTGGACATCCACCATCGGCGTAAACAGCGTGACCGCCGCGCGCACGCGGGCGCTACGGACCAAGCTGGTCAGGACTGGCTTCCATTCGGGAATGTGTTCGATCACGCCGCGCATGTGGATGCCGGGGACGTCGGAGCTATAGGAACTCAACTCGGAGAAGTAGTCCGCCCGGGCATTGCTCGCACCGTCGACGCCCCAGTATGCCTGCCGAGGCGCTATGCACCGCCGGAACTGAGCGTGGCCACAGCCCCAATCCTCCACCAGGTCGATGTCGGGGTGATCCAGCCAACGGGCGGCGACCTCGAACGCGGCGTCGTTGACCATCGGGTCGTGGGTGTCCATCAGCCCACCACGGTTTTTCCAAAACCTGTTCCACTGCGGCACGAGGCTCATTGGATCATCTCCCGCACGCTCACAACCCGGACACCGTTCTCAGCGACCTGCTTGACGGTGTACTCGAACCGGTCAGAGACGTTATGCCAGGAACTGACCACCCACACGCCGTCCGCGATGGCGTCGACGGCAGCGTAACCGGGAATGGGGTGATACACCCGAGTCGTGATCGGCAGCACGTTGTCGCGCCCCGCGGCTCCCCTGACGGCCGTGTAGTACTGGAGCACAAACTGAGAGACTGACTCCGGGCATTGATTGAAGGCGCATGCGTAGGCTGTCACGTTGACGCCGCGCTCCGCGAACACCCTCTTCGACCCGGCTACTTCGAGCTCCAACTCTGCCGGCAGCGCGTGGGCCAGGTCAACGTGAAGCGCCCCATGGCTGGCGATCTCGTGACCACCGGCCTGCAGCGACAGGATCTCGTCCCACGTCAGGATGTCGCTGTCGGGAAACATCCGCTGGCGATCACCTCGACGAATGACGACGTTGCGCAGGCACACGTTGAATGTGCCTCGAAACCCATACGCCTCGAGCACCTTCGCGGCGTCGAGCCATGACCTGTACCCGTCGTCGAAGTTGAAGGAGAACGCGCCCGGGGTGCAGGGCGGCCTGAAGTCACACATCTACTCGGTCCTTTCGAGACAGAACACGGTTTCGCAGCCTTCTATCTTTGTCCGTGGCACGGTCATCTGGTGCACGCAGGTCACGTTGGTGGGGATGAACATGGGGTCGTCTGGGCGCTTCCCGATGATGTCCTCCTTCGAGTACCGCCAGACGGCCATCTCTTTGCCCTCACGTTTGGTCTTGCCCTTTGGCACCAGGGGCAGCCAGATCGTGATCGCGGCGCGCAACCGGAAGCTGTGGTACAGGTTCCGCAGGATCAGCTCCCAGTCGTCGTTGTGCTCCAGGACTCCACGACAGTGGATTCCGTCCACCACCTCCCGAGGCTTTCGCAGATCGTCGACGACGGTGGCAGCAGAGGCTCCACAGGCATCCACCCCTCGCCACTCCTGCCAGTGGCCCACGTAGGGCTTGAAGTGGCCACAGCCACAGCCCCAGTCCTCAACGACCCTGATCTGGGGATCCTTCAGCCAGTCCGCGGCAGCCTGGAAGGCCGCGGGGTTCCCCATGGCGTGTTCTGAGCCACTGTTACTCCAGACGCCCTCCCAGGGCCTGCCGACGGGAGCGGAGGGGCGCTTAGATAGCGTAGGCTGGCTCACGGACCCCCTCCTTCTTCACGATGCGCTGCAGGGCCGGCTGAAGCCACCTACGGGCTCGAGCGTGGGCGGTGTGGTGGGCATGGACCAGCTGAGCCCCGGCCCTCGCTACATGGCACCTCATCTGGTCGTCAACGAGCCATGGTTGCAGCTGCTCTGCGATCGGGCCCGGGCCGAGGGCGATCATGGTCTGGGCCGGTAGGAAGCCCAAGGCCGTCATCTCGGCTACGTGGTCGCTGGCCAGCACCGCGCCACAAGCCGGGATCTCGAAGGTCTTGAGGATCGGGTACCCGTACTTGCTGCACCCACTGATGACGATCTTGCTGTCACGCAGCAGGTTGGCATAGTCTACCCTGACCGGCCAGGGGTTGGCTTGCCCCTCCTCGGGCCGATCCACATTCCGGAACCACGGCATCCCAGACAGCTCGTCGATAACGCGCCCCCTGAGAGGGTAGGTATCAGTGCCGGTGCGACCGACGGCCAGCACCTCATCGGTCTCGCCCTTCCCGGGGAAGAAGACGTCCGGATCGATCGAGTGAGGCAGCCAGCGCGCATCGATGTCCGGGAAGTGGTGGTCGAAGCCATCCCGGTACCGGCAGAAGAAGTGCTCGAAGCCGACCTCGGCAGCCACACGGACGTAGATCGCCGGCAGGTCGCCGTGGCAGTCCTCGACGAGGCAGCACTTCGGTATCTTGACTTGGTCCCAACGCTCTGCCATGTAGCCGAAGGGCGCATCCGTGAAGAGCACATCGAACTCGTTCACCCACACGGGGTCGAGCTGGATGGACCGCGGGGCCGTACCGCGTATCGAGTCCACGCTCCACTGGTTGTGAGAGACAACGGTCACGTCTTCGATCTCGCACATCGCATCTCGCAACGGCTCGAAGATCTGCGCCACCCGGTGATCTCGGTCGACGGTGAGCCACAGAATTCTCACGCTACCTTCTCCATCAGCACGTCGGCATCTTCGGGCCATTCCTCGCGGCTCGACTTGAGGCCCCCCTTGGCCGTTCCCTTGATACTCCTGGCACCGATCTTGTCCGGATGTAGCTGCTCATACAGACGACGGTTCTTGGTATAGATCTCACCCTTCTCGGCGTCGTGGTGCCACATGTGCAGCATCACGTGGGGCATGCTCCATACCTTCGCCACTGCTCTGAGGCGGTGGAACAGGTCACTATCCTCGCAGCCCCAGCCGACGAACCGCTCGTCATGGCCACCGACCCGCTTGTACAGTCCTGACTTGATCCACAGCGCCCCTCCCTGGGACTCAGCGCGCCGGCCGCTGAAGGCATCGAGATTCATGATATCTACGTTCTCGCCGAATCGCTGCTCAATTGCATTCGGTGTCTCTATGCGCTCCAGGTACTTCACCCACCTGTAGGGAAGCGCTGCCTGGGCCGGCCCACCCATCCGGGCAATGCAGCGACGCACGAAATTGCGATCAACTAGCATGTCGGCGTCCAGCAGACAGAGGATGTCGTCCTCGCGGAGCTTGGCCTTTGCCGCACCTTGGTTGAACACCCGCCCTCTGCTGTAGCTGGTGTCTGATTCGATGAAGATGTTGACATCCGCCAGGTCGCGGAGCTTCTTCGGGGTCTGCCGCTTGGTATCTTCCTCAACCAAGTAGATCTGGTACCGCTGCCGCGGTGCAGTCTGGTCGTTGAGTGCCCGCAAACAGTGCATGGCGTTCTCCAACCTCTCGGGTTGGTCTCCTCGCACTCTGATGCCGACCACGATGGCGAGCTTGCAGAAGCGATTAGAATGGACGCCTCCGGTGTCGAGCTGCCAGTCGCAGTCGAGCCCGGCCCAGCTCAGCAGCTTCTTCTGCTCGCTGATGTTGTTGAGCACATCGATCGGGAAGACGCGGAAGTTGTCCGGCCGCGACTCTGCCCAGTTCTCAGCGATGCGGTAGTACTCGTCCCAGTACTGACCCAGTGCTGATTCCTTGTCCCCCGCGAACTTCGGGAACGCAGCGTCAGCCATGGGGTCAACATGGTCTCCCTGCGCGCGCCTGTCCTTCGACCAGTGGTTGCGGTTGTGTGCAGAGGTCATACGCATGAAGCTGTCGACCGTCCCGGCTCGATCGCGTTTCAGGCAGATGAATCGTACGTCTGGGGCGACGTGGTTGATGACCCAGGGGACGTAATTGAGCCAGTAGAATCCCACGTCACCCACCCGCGTCGCATTACGCAGGTAGAGGTTGAACATCCCCCATATCATCGGCCGCAGGTGATGTTGCCACGGCAGGTACGGCATGATGCCCTCGTGGCTCACGTGCGTCCCCGTCTGGGCGTTCAGGAGCTTCGCCAGGGACTTGGTCCCACACCGGCCGCTACCGAGCCCGATCACCAGCTGCTTCTTGGGGGCCATGTCATTCATCCAGTGTTGCCCTCCAATGGCTCAAGCTCTTCCTGGCACAGGCCCAGACCATCCCAGCGTGTCCGCGGTCGGATGACTTCCCGCAGCCCTTCGATGAGCTGCCGGTATGGGATGAGATCCGTGAACATGTCCTCCAGTACGCCACTCATGTTGGCAGTGCCCTCATACCCGAGCTGCGCCAGCGTCCCGTGCTCCACTTCGTACTCGTGTTCCTCGTTTTCCTTCCGGGGGTTTGTCCAGTTCTGGATCGTGGCTTCGATCCCGACAGTGTCAGCAGCGGCCTGTACAGCCAATGCCAGCTCGGTGATATCGTACACTGCTTCGAGCTGGTTGACCGTGCGGTACTCGCCGGCCGCTGGAGGATTCTGTCCCAGCAGCGTAATGCACCGCATGGAGTCGACCAGCGGCAGGAACCCGCGCTTCTGGTGGCCGGCCCCGTACACGGTGATGGGCTCGCCGATGATGGCCTGGGCGACGAACCGATTGATGGCCGTGCCGAAGCACTCGTCTACGTCGAACCTGGTGCGGAGGTCTGCGTCCCCGCGAAAGGCCGGGATACGCGTGCCGTAGACGACGCCCTGCATGATGTCGGTCGCCGTGAGCCCCCACATCCGGCAGGCGAAGTCGACGAAGATGCTGTCAGCGGCTTTCGTGCAGTGATATATTGAGCCAGGCTGCCGGGGGAACTGGAGGCCATCGAGACGCCCCATGAAAGCGCCACCGACATACTCGTTGCCTTTCTTGTCAGCATCGACCTGCCAGAAAGAGGAGTCAGGGAACACCCCCTCCGGGATCGGGATGCCCGGCGTGCCGTAGGTACCCATCGAACCGAGCTTAATGAGATGCGCGTCCGGCGCCACCTCGCGCATCGCCATCAGCACGTTGTAGGACCCGACCACGTTGTTGCAGATCCCCACAGCGCCCGGCTCCTGGTCGATCATGCTGTACGGTGCGCTCGGCTGCTCAGCCAGGTGCACGATGACGTCCGGCGCTATCCCCTTGATGAAGTCCCGCATGGGCCTGTACGACATCACATCTGTCTTGGTGATAGCCAAAGCGCCGTGCTCCGGGAACGCCCTCATGAAGGAGACCTGCCGCTCTGCCAGGTCTCGGATCGGGATTGCCGATCGGGAGCCCACGCGCTCGACCCACTTGCGCCTAAGCCCAGCGTCCAGCCCGCTAACCTGCTCTCCCAGGTCTGCCAGGTGACAGGCGAGCGACCAGCCCAGATATCCGTCGATTCCCAGAATGCACCACTTCATTCGTCTGTCTCCTCTCCCGTTCGTGACTACTGCTTCTGTAGGCAAAGGACGGTCTCGTAGCCTTCCGTCCGTGTCTTCGGGACGCGCACGTGAAGAGCTTTATCAGTCCGTGGATCCCAGTCGGTGGTTGAGCTTGCGAAGGATGTCATTGCGTGGCTTCGCTTTCTCCTTCTCGGCCGCAAGCGCATCCTCCAGGTATTCAGGCGTCAAGGTCGCCTGGAAGGCTTCGTCCTGAAGCTGCTTCCTGAACGCACGAACAGACAGCCGCACCAACTGCTCCGGACTGATGTCCACCACCTCCTCGTCTCCATCCTTACTGGCTTCCTCGGCTGGCTCTGGCTCAGGAGCGTCCGCTATGGGCTCCTGCTCGGTGACCACCGGGACAGGCGCACCAACTCGCAGACTCAGCAGCTCAAGCACGCCGCCACGGGGCGCCTCAGCCTCCAGTTCAAGAGCGATCGCTGCCTCCAGGAAGCTATCAGTGAGCACGTCGTCCATCGCGCTGTCCTTCAGCAGGCCAGCAATGTCATCCTGCTCCTTGGCCAGGAACCTCGCAGCTACGGATGCCTGCTCGTCAGTCTCAGTTGACGTTTCTGCATCCTCAGTTGCAGGGGCAGCGGTCGTCTCTTCCCCTGCCTCAGTCGTTGGTGCCGCAGCGTCGGCTTCGTCCCGAGCCTTGAGGTCTTCGGTGGGATCCGCAAGGTAGGTGCCTGTGCGGGAGCCCTCCTGCATCTCCGACCCGGTCCTGCCTGGGTCAGGCACATTGGGATTGAGAGGGATGGTGTAGATCTGCGGAGGCCGTATACCGCATGAGTAGAGCCCCTGGACCACGTGGTCGCAGCCTTCGGTGACCAGCACTCCAGCAATTTTCAGCGCTTCCGCTCGGTCGATGAGCTTCCATTCGCTCGGGTGGTGGACTTGCAGCGACCGACCTGGCCATCTCTCACGAGCCACTTGCTGTGCTCGCTGGCGCCATTCGTTGTCGTCCTTGGGACCCCAGATGGAAACGATCATGTCATCGGTCTCCAGAATCTTGCAGCCGTGATACCTACACAGGATGCGGCTGGCTGCATCTGCATCCTGATCCGGGAGCTGAAGCATGCCCTTCACAAATGCCCAGCTCGCTATCGTGCCTGTGACACCTGCAAGCGGGCCGGTGGCAATAAATGTCTTCATCGCAGGACTCCATTTGGTGTGCGCTACTCTTGGGTTTCGACAGTGATCTTCGGATCACCCAACACGACACGCGTACGTTCGCTCTTCGTACGCCAGTTCTTGTCGGTGGTGTGTTGCTCCACGATATGGCCACCCTCAGCCTTCTTGATGCTGAGACTGACGGTCTCCCCCTCCTTGGGTGCAGGGACAGTGATGTCCGTACTTGCCGGTGGCTGCTCTTGAGGCTGGGGAGTCTCGGTGGGTCTAGCCCGTGCGGCACGAGGGCGCGTATCACGCACCTCATTGGGCATGGACAGCTTGGGCATGACGGTCCTCTCTCTGCGAGGTTGCAGGAGCGAGGACTCGAACTCCGGATGAATCCGAGCCCACCGCTCCAGAAGTAGCAGATCAGCCGCGCCTCTCGCAGC
>SDBU01010415.1_pt1 | contig 10318 bp, 8 predicted proteins | sample 2277071 | NCBI WGS metagenome assembly SDBU01 (sample SAMN10397929, study PRJNA504765) | marine sediment metagenome | isolation source: marine sediment core GS08_GC12, 126 cmbsf | place: Arctic Ocean: Gakkel Ridge, Loki's castle | collected 2008 | reverse complement strand
GACGGAATCCTTCCAGCTAAAATAGTTAACTCATCTTTATCAGCATTTAAAGCCTCAGCCAGTTGTGATATTACCTTTTCGCTAGGCGGAGGCACCACTCCGCTTTCAATTTTGCTAAGATAACTAAAGTCAATATTAACCCTATCGGCAAGCTCTCTCTGAGTCATGCCAGCCTGGTTTCGTAACTGTCTTAACCTTACTCCAAATTTTCGAGCTTCCATATCCTGCATCCGTAAGTATCTACACAAGGTCAACCTACATCCAAAAGCTGACCTTTTGCCCTAAATATACTTTCTCCTATAAAATATACTATGTTGAATAAAAAGTCAAGTCTTTTTGAAGACAAAAGTAAAAAATTTCGCCGTTTGTCCAACAGTACATACCATGTTGAATAAAAAGTCAAGTAATTAAATCGCACAAATAGCCTAAAATCCTCTATTGGGAGGTAACTTAGTAGGGTGATAATTTTCTCACATGAGATATTTACCCCGTAGAAATAGGGCGCTTGAAGCTTATGCTACTTACTCACTCTTCCGGGCTTCCTTGAGTTGGAATAAGCCAGACCGACCGCATCCATTCATCAATATACACCAAGTAGGGGGGGTTGTAGCGGGGAATAAAAGCAGGTAGAATGCTAGTACCGTTATCGGCAGTAATATCAGATGGTCAGGCTTAGGGATTCTATGAATATCGGGCAAGGTCATATATTTGCCACGCTGAATATTAATGGAGACGGGATATAGGGTATGGATTGGCTATCTCCAATTAGAGAGATATTTGGGCTTGCTCTACCTGTCCTTGAGCGCTTAGCTATCATAAGGGCAATATTAGGAATCATACTTGTCTTCTTTTTGCCTGGTTTTGCCTGGACACTGGTATTTTTCAGTGGCAAGCAGATAAATATCGTAGAAAGGATTGCCCTTTCCTTTGGTCTATCCATCGCTGTGGTAACAATTAGTGTTCTTGCCCTGAATGTGCTGATTGGGATTAGGATTACCGGCTTCAACTCGCTCCTGATTATTACAGCTGTTACTATTATACCTGTGGCATTCTATTACCTCTATAGGCTTATAGGCCGACGCCGAGGTAACGCCGAATAACCTCAACCTTGACCCGTGCTACCCTTTATAGTCAAATGCTGGGTCTATGCCTTAAAACAGTGGGTTTATAGATTACTGAGGGCAAAAATCTGACTTCTAGAGCTGAACTTAAAAAGCAATCCCGGCACCCCAAAGGAGCACGGTAAGAAGCAATGCCCCGATGAAGACAGGCTTGGGTCTCGTCTCAAAGAAGACTATAAGCGACTTACCCAGATGGATGACTCTTTAGGTACGACAACTCGGAGAACCTTTATTTTTTGTAAAACCTACGATAGTTTACCCGAAACGAGGGTGAAGTTTAAGGGGATGACTCTGTGATAGCCACTTCCTAATCTCGTTGAGAGACCACTCAACACAAAGCTCACCCAAAATCATTCTTCCCGTTTGTCAGCCTCCTCCGGCTTGATTATTATATCAATTTGCTTCAATTTTTCGTCCTCTCTCTTAAGGGTATCTATAATCCCCATGATTACCTTCTTAATCACGCTCTGGACATAGGCATTCAGCCGAACCGGTTTCTTATTGATGATAAGTGTAACTGAGCCTTCCGCCCCGCTCTCACCAACAAGAAGCTGCTCAATAAAGTCGGCTATCCCAGATACATCATCGGGATTGAATACGGGCTTATCTGCTTTTATCTCAAAATCACTTACCAGAGTCAGGATATCATCTTGCGGAGATTGGACATAATCACTAATCCCTTTCCTGAGTACCACTATCTTGGCTACTTCTGTCTCTTCGCTAAATCCTTCACCAAACACGATGTCAAAGCTAGAAAAGTATTGGTCGGCAATACTCTTTAGCCCGGGAACCGGGTCTATTTCCTCAATGAGCCCGACCCGACCAGGTGATGTAAGAAACACCCCACCTGCCCCAGCTTGCGTGAAGCGCCAAGAGTCTTTCCCTTCAACGTCCAGAGCAAACCCGCGGGGGCAGTGCTTTACCACCGCCACCCTGTACTTTCTCCCGCCGAGTTCCCTGAGTAACCGTTCTATCAGAGTAGTCTTGCCAGCACCGGAGTTTCCCACCACAGAAACAACTAATAGGTTAAACCTGTTCACAGTCATAACTATAAAGCCACTTAAACGATACTAGATAATCTCTACCCAGTCAACATCTGTTCTCTGCGGCAAGCGTGATAGCTCGGTCCAGGTCTGACTGGCAATTTACATTGAAGAAGGTTAAAAGTTGGGGGTCAAATCTCTGACATTCCGCCCGTTCAACATATCTAACACGCACCGTATCAAGAAAGCGGCTGACTCTCAATTGGTTATGCTCCAACTGTGTTTTAATATTATCCAGGCAGCCCTTGGAATATATGGCGTGGAGCGGCTCTATCTTCTCTTCTCCTAATCGGGGGACAACTGCGTCAAAACCCTGGGATAGTTCAATCATATAACGCAGCAGCTCAATATTTAGAAAAGGCATATCACAGGCGACCACAATGCTGTATGAAGACGGGGAAGCCAGCAAGCCGGTATATATGCCGCCAAGGGGACCCTTGCCAGGGTAAAGGTCTACCAGGACTTCCACCTCACCAGCGACCGGAAGAGCAAGCTGCCCTGGAGAGGTCACTATTAAGGTCTGGGTAGTCACCAGTTTAACCCGCTCGACAACCCGCTCAATCAGGCTCTTGCCACCGATAATCCTTAGAGCCTTACTGTTACCCAGCCGCAGATTTCTACCACCAGCCAGAATAATTGATGTCACCTCTATGTACCTATCTGTCACCTTCTCTGCTTAATGAGGGACTTTAGACTCCTTTAAAAAACTGACTAACCTCCAAGTGATGGTTTCACAGAGCACAGTTATATCCTCAGTCGAGAGGTAATCAGAAATGGTGACGTCAAATATTATGCTCCCTTGAGGAGCAAGCTCATCATCACCTTGCCACAGGACTATAGTTATAGGTACCCGGCTGAAAGCATTAATGGTGACAGCCATATCACCGTAATCTGCCTTATGACCGCCCAGTTTTTCAGCGGCAGCTACTAACAGACCGGGCTCTTTGCCAAAGTAGTCCAAGATGGGCTTTATGGTCCTCTTGTAAAACGTCGGGAAGTAATTAGCCCCTCCTAGCAGTTCCTTGAAGGTAATCCATTTATTGGTGGCAATGGTACCTTTCGCCGAGGTTAAATAGTGAAGTATCAGAACCTTGTCCCTTATCGGAACCTCGTCCCCGCTATCAGTTAATGAAATCTCAATTTCGGGCACAGCGATGAAGTATGAGCGGTTTAGATATTGGATGATGACGACTTTTTTGGAATCTATTACCTGACATCGGGCACCACTTTTGAGACACTGCTGCTCAATATCACCAATCTTGGCTAGTTGTTCACAGGCAAGCTTGTAAGCCAGCTCATAGCCAATACCCATAGTCCCTCTAATCAGTTACTATATCTCAAGCCAGGAATGAGAATAGAGTGATTCACCGGTAAGCACCCTGACCGTTTTCGCATACTTCACCTCTTCTTCCCCTAAAGAGGAAAGGTCAGGTTTCTCGCCATCCATTACCCGATACACCAGGTCAACAATTTCTGGCTTTTCACCCTTGGCTATTTTGACTAGCTCAGGGTCAAAGGCATCAACTATAGCTGAATATAGCCCATACCTCATCAGCATTATCATACAAGTCCGATTAAGATAAGGTCTGAGGTGGGCAGGGGTACCATTGGAGATATTAGATAAACCTATGGTAGATTTACATTCGGGGGCAATATCTTTCAGCATGCTCATAAACTCAAAACAGGCTTTAACCTGGTTTATTTCCACAGACACCGGGGTAAGAATAGGGTCAATCCAGATATCCTGACTGGGGATGCCCTGCTCACCAGCCTTATAGACCAAGTCAACGACAAGGACACACCTTTCGTTAGCATCTCGAGGCATTCCCTCCACACCCCATAGCAGTCCTATCATTTCAGCATTGTATTTTTTGGTCAGGGGTAATCCCCGCTCCAACCTATCCGGCTGAAGGGAGATGGAATTGATTAATGCCCTGCCTTTGTGCGCCTTCAGCCCGGCTTCCATAGCCACCGGGTTTGTCGTATCCAGAGATAATGGCAAATTAGAAACTTCTTGCACGGTGTTAACCACCCACTCCATCAACTCATCCCCCGCCTTTCGAGCCGGACCAATATTAAGGTCAAGGTAATCCACACCAGCCTCAGCCTCGGCCCTGGCCAGTTCGAGAATAGGCTTGGGGTTCCTCTCCTTAAGTGCAGGACCGATAGTTTTCGACATAATATTTATATTTTCGCCGATAAGGATCATTACTTCCCCCTTATGGTTTCCATGCCTTAAGATAGGCTGGGATGTGAGCCCCATCCCTGGGACCAACCAGAATCTCCCAACTAGGTAACTCCTCTTCCAGACCACCACTTTCAGCGGCAGCATAACCGGGAATTATCAGCTTGTGATGCTTAATCTTATCCTCAATCCCACATTTCTTGACAAAGGGAGCAATGGTGTCAGCGACAAACTTTCCCGCCGCCCAAGCAGTCATAACCGAAAGCCCCTCAGTATCCTTAACTAAAAGGCGGCTGGAAACCTTGCTGGCTTCCATTTCGCTGGAGACAATGAAGTAGGTAAGAGAAAAGTTAGAAGTAATAAGCACCGGGGAATTTTCATCAGGACTACCAATCTCGTAGATTCCCTCGGTGGTAGCTAGTGGTCGTTGCGGGTCAGTATAGATATTCATCCTTGCCACGAGTAATGGAAATAGACTCTCTCCCTGAAAATCAGAGAGAATGATAATGCCACCATATTTAGCCACAAAAATGGAAGCAATTACCGCCTCCTTCATCGGGTCATCGGTCATCTCACAGGGAAACACAACAGTAGGAAAGCCTAAGGGACGAAACTTTTTATTTAGGGCGGCGCTTCTGATGACTACCTGGTCTTCAAATGCCTGGCGAAGGGTTCTTGCCCCAGAATCAAGAACAATATCCTTAACCCCAGCCTCGGTTAACCTAGTAGTCAGTTGGGCAAGCTCCTCCAGATTGGAAGCTTTTACCGCTACCGGACACGAATTTTCTTTAGCCAAATCTGCCAGGCGGTCTAGGTTGTCTCCAGTAGCCGGGTAAAGCAACGGTTTTCGGTCGGCACAAGCCTTTAAGCCGGCCGCCAGAATATCGGGGTTGCTGCTCATCAGGATAATGCCGCCATCGCTATTTTGCTTGACTTTGCTAACCAGAGCCTCAAACTTGGTGGCATCTCCTGAATCATCCTTTACCGCTACCAGCTCAGGACGAAGGGCGATCCCTACCCTCTCATATTGAAGCTCGCTGAATCTCTTCAGCCTATTGTCAACCTCAGACTCCTCCATAGTATCGCTGATAAGGATAGCGAAACCGGGAGGGTTCTCAAACCTTTTTTCATGGCGAAACATAACTGTTTCCCCGCCAATCTTCAATGCCCTGTTACCAACACCAATAGTAACCGGGACGATGGGAGGTGCTGCTGCTTCCACTAGTTTAGCCTCTGCCTCCTCAGAGACATAGGGACAAGCACTTAATTCTGCTTTCCCGGCAGCCAGAGCCATAGCGAAGGCAAGGCAAGTAGGCACCCCGCACTCCTTACAATTCGTCTTGGGTAGTAACTTAAATATCTCTATTCCAGTAAGCGGCACTGCTCAAAACTCCTTTCCTAGCCTAGTATTGGCTCCATGGTAAGGGCCGGGTGCCCCTTCTCTTGCAGGAAGGGAAGAATCTCTTCCTCAGTGGTGCCCACCGTCTCATCAGCAATCATGTCAAGCAGGTTGGGAACGCCCATCTCCTCAGCCCTAGCCTTAACTCGGTCGGCAATTTCTTCCTTCAGCATTTTAGGCATCCAGACCACTCTCAGTAAGCCACCATCGGCGAGAATGAATTTTCTCTGGCAGATATTATACTTGCCGTGACCAACAAAGCCGGGGGTGCTCAAGCCGCCACCGATGGTACCAGCAAGGGTGGTGAACTTCATCCCGCAGGGGGTCATTCCCATATACTCACGATTAACCGTCATTACACCATTACACAGGGGAAGGACAGCAGCAATAGCCTCACAACAGCCACAGGTGGTCATGGGGTCGTTTATTATGCTGTAGAAGTTATAGTGGTCTATCTTGCCGCGGGAAGTCTTCAAGATAAAGTCGTTTACACCCTTCCATTGCCCAAGCTTGGCATCAATGACCTCTCCCTTCTCCACTGGCTGATTCGGTCCGGTAGGATTAATCTCGTAGGCAGCTTTACAGTCCATCCAGTTATAGGAACCACACAGGCCAGTTCTCTCCGGACTAATCACACAGACATGGCTCGGTGCGAAAGACTGACACAGGGTGCATGAATAGTATATATCAGTGGTTTCATCGGTCATGCCCTCAATGCGGGTATCTCTAGTCCCATATACTGCTCTGGCTTTTTCTACCATCTCCTTTACTTTATCTTCTTCGGTATAGATTTTTACCTGCATCTTATCGAATATCCGACCGAAATCCTGGTGCAGTTTGGCATGGAGAATGGTACCGATATGAGAGAGCTTAAAGCCTTTTTCCACAGCTGATTTAGCCACTCGTAACCAGGCAATATCCCTCTGCCCGATGTGCATCACCCCTTGAGCATAGTTGATAAGGTGGTGAATCTGTCGCTCCAGGATTGGTTCATAGTCCTCCTGCATTTCTCTGCCAGCAACCTCAACCGCTATGGCCAAGGGCAATCGGGAACCAGCGGGAACATCGGTTATCTCAGGCCCAACCACTTCAACCTTTCCATCCTCTACTTCATCCATCCGCCTGCTGGTAACCCACTCCACCATAGGGGTTCTCCCACCACCAGCCTCCAGATAGATGTCCTCCCCACGAACCCTCTCACCCTCAAAGGCAGCGCCAAAGGCTACCGGAATTGGCACCTCAGCCACAGTAACCTTGAGCCCTCTCACCTCTATCGCTCTGGCTACTAGCTTATCGTGGGGGACATTAGAGACGACATGCTCATAGGTGCAGATTCCCGTAGGTAAGACCTCGGGTATCGGGGTATCGGCAATAACAGGGAAGCCAAAGTTTATTGCCCCGGCGGCATTGGCATACCACTCATCGGTAACATAGCCGAGGGGCAGAGCAAAGGCAAAGATGCGGTCCTTGTTATAAATAAGGTGTTTCCTGTATTCCCCGGGTCCGATACCGCCGAAGGAAAAGCTTGCTCTGATGGCAAAGCCAGCAGCAAATACCGTAGCACTGGTATCAGGACCGAAGGAGACAAGACGAGTTGGCCATCCAATCTGTACTCCTGCCTCCACAAGCTGCTCGGAGAACCTCTTCCCGTTATACTCACCCGACATAAAGACATAGAGGGTCTTCTGCTGGAGCTCCTCAGCAATTTTCTTGGCAATATCAGGGCTGGGAGCAGCACCAAGAATGGCAGCAAAACCCGGAGCAGTACCATCAACAAACTCAATGCCTCTCTTCCTGAGGATGACATCATCGGCAGCACCTAACCAGATATTACTATCAGTCGGGTCTTCCTGCTTAGTGTAGAAATCTGGTTGCTCCAGATATTTTATGGCTTCAATGATTTCCTCGGCAAAGAAGGTTATCATACCAGCATCAAGGGCTGGTGCCAGATAGGGTAGCGGGTGAGTCTCCTTCACCAGTGGTGGCAGTATGGATTTACACTTGTTTAATACCTGCTCCATATCACCCAGCTTTTCAACCTTAATTCCCAAAATCCCATAAATTACCGGCAGGTAATAGGCGGTATTCGGAAAACCAACTGGTTCATTGGCTCCCCATTTATCCATCGCCTGCTGCCACTTCTTCTCAGCCTGGTCTACAATCTTATGAGTCCCTCTAATTGCTGCTGATGCGATTATCTTAGACATATCTTAAGTCCTTCCTTATACTTCTATTAGTACAGCATTTATACTGCATCTAGCTCTCGCCTCATCGTCATGTCATAAAGTACTCTTTCTCCAGCTTTGTCAATGCCTAAGTCTTTGCGCTTCCTATCAATATGGTCAATCACAAGGTGAGCGGCTTTAATCGGGTCAGGTTCAAACGCCCACATTCCGCCATATAAATCCTCCATACCCTTGAACAGGAAATCGGTCACTTCCTTGCTACCCAGAGTAGGCCAGGTAGTACCGAATATAGTGAATACTCCCGAACTAACAAAGTATTGACCGATAGCAATCGCCTTTTCGCTCATCCACTCTAGGGCAACCCCGGCTGCCGGCAGGTCACTGATGTCGTCACCCAAGCCGCCATCCTTTACCATGGCAGTCGCTGCCATCAGGATACGGCTATTATCAATACAGGCACCCATATGTAGCACCGGCGGGATACCTACCGCTTCACATACTGAAGCTAGGCCCTCACCAGCGTACTGAGCAGCTTCGGGTAGCAATAGTCCTGCCTTGCCGCAAGCCATGGCGGCACAACCAGTTTCAAGTACCAGCACATCGTTTTTGATAAGTTCTTTGACCAGAGTAACATGAAGATCATCATGGGTGACCCTGACATTATTGCAGCCGACAACACCGGCCACTCCCCTGATGCGACCGTTAATGATATTGTCATTCAGTGGCCGGTAGGAAGCCCGAAACAGGCCGCCCAGCAGGTAGTTGATAGTTTCGTGGCTGAATCCAGCAATCAAGTCGGTTTTATAGTTGGGAATGATAACGTTCTTGCCTCTATTGGGGAAGTTATCAATAGCGGTTCTGATGATAGCTTTAGCTGACTCAACCGCTTTATGCTCATCAAATTCCATGTGAGTAGCGCCTTCAATCTTAGTCCTGCGGTCAGTGGTAATGACCTTGGTATGATAGCAACTGGCAACCTCAACCAGCCCCTGCATGATACACTGAACATCGACCACCATCGCCTCCACGGCACCGGTAACTATAGCTAGCTCCTGCTGAAGGAAATTACCGGCGATAGGCACTCCATGACGCATTAATATCTCGTTGGCGGTACAGCACATGCCAGCCAAGTTTATCCCCTTGGCTCCCTTAGATTTGGCATATTCAATCAGCTCAGGGTCTTGTGAAACTACAGCGATTATCTCAGCAAGGTAAGGTTCGTGACCATGAATAATAATATTGACCTCATCATCTTTAAGTACGCCAAGGTTTATCTGGCTGGCCACCGGTGACGGTGTTCCAAAGAGGATATCCTGAAGTTCGGTGGCAATCATACTACCACCCCAGCCATCGGCTAAAGCGGTTCTAGCTCCGTGGAGCAGTAGGTCACGGTAGTCTTGGTCACAGCCCATATGAGTACGGTGCATTGCCTCGGACACTTCTCTATCTATGCCTCTGGGGGCAACCCCTAGCTTCCGCCATATTTCCTGACGCTTGAGGGGCGCCCGTTTTAAGAACAGGAGTTCTCCCTCTTGTTTACCAAACTCGTCCCGGAGTATCTGGCCAACATCAACTGCTATTTCATTATTGCTGCGGTCGCCAATATTGACACCGAGGTCCAGAGCCAGCTGTAAGAGCTTCTGCTCATCTTTGATTTCGAAACCCGGTGCCTCCCCTTTGGCTACCTCCAGAAAGACCTTAGCCACCTCACGGCCGTGGTCGCCGTGGGCTGCTGACCCGGCGGCTATCATACGGACGAAATTACGAGCAGCGACAGTCGCAGCAGTAGCCCCACAGACACCCCTTAGCTGTTCCCCTTTAAATGTGACCAGCTGGCATGGTCCCATCGCACAGTGCTTGCAGCAACTGCCGACTGCCCCGATGGCACACGGACTCATCACTTCAGCTCTATCAAAGACGGTACTAGCTCCATCACTCGCCGCCTTCTCTATCATCTCAATACTGGCTTTATCAATGCTCTTGGTTTCTGCTTCTGCCATCTTATCATCCTCCTCTAATCTCTAATTATTTAGAAACTATTAGCTCAGTCACTTTGTATCCGTTACGCTGCTCACTTCCACGAAAGGATTGGGTGTCCATGCAAAATGAGGCACACGGGTTAAGGCATAGTTAGATGGGAGCACCCCTGTAGGACAAAGTGGAAAGCACTCCCCACACTTGGGACACTCCTCACTAGCTATTTCGGGTAAGAACATCACCTGCCGCTCTGCCCCTCTGCCAACAAATCCAATAGCATTCTTCTTTTTTACCTCGGCACAGTAGCGTACACATAGCCCACAAAGAATACAAAAGTTTGGTTGCACCTCAAACTTAGTTCTGCTTATACCGTACCTTATTGCATAGTCCCTTACTGCTTGGACTCC
>SDBU01010414.1_pt1 | contig 10318 bp, 7 predicted proteins | sample 2277071 | NCBI WGS metagenome assembly SDBU01 (sample SAMN10397929, study PRJNA504765) | marine sediment metagenome | isolation source: marine sediment core GS08_GC12, 126 cmbsf | place: Arctic Ocean: Gakkel Ridge, Loki's castle | collected 2008 | reverse complement strand
CTACGGCACCCCGGAGTATAAACAGCTGGAGACGTTGGTGCAGACGCCGGGGGAAGCGGTCCTGATCACAAAAGGCGGGATTAACTTTTCCATCCTCCCGATTTTCCACCCCGGGACGGTGCGGTTTTATCCGCCGGAGGTGTTTGCCGGGCTTGACCTGGGTGACTGGCGGCAGCAACTTGCAGGCTGGCTGGAAGAGAATCTGCCGCCTGGTACGTTCCGTATCCTGCTGTCGCATGCCGGCTTCGACCATGATCAGGAAATTGCAGCGGAATATCCGGGAATAGACCTGATCATTGGTGGGCACTCGCAAACAGTGGTAGAAGTGCCGGCAATTGTGGCCGGCGTGCCGATTGTACAGGCCGGGGGCGGTGCCGGTTACGTAGGCGAAATCCGGTTTAAGGCCGGCGATTCCGGGTTTGAGCTGCTGCATTATCAGCTGCACCCCATGACGCTGGAGCTGCCGGGGCATGCCGAGGTATTGAAGCTGATCGACGGCCTTGAGCGCAGCCAATAGTCGTCCGTTTACTCGAAACCTGATATAGGAAGCCTAATGAATAGAGCCATCCTGTCGCTGATTGCCTGTTGCTCTCTGCTGTCCGCCCAGATCGAGGTCGGGAGTAAGGCTCCTACCTTCTTTCTACCCAAACAGGCCGGCGGATCGTTCTACCTGAGCAAGGTAGTAGGACCAAAGGCCAAACCGCATAAGCGCTCGCCGGTGGTGCTCAGCTTCTTTCAGACCACTTGTGTGCCCTGCAAGGCGGAAATCGCCGAGTTTGAGAAGCTGCAGGAACAGTTCCCGCGGATTCCTATCTATTTGATCGACCTGAGTGAGAAACCGGATTTGGTGGCCCAGTACATCGCCGAATTTGATCTGAAGCTGCCTATGCTGCTGGACAGGTACGGTGTCACTGGTAAGAGATATGGGGTGGTTGACGAGAACGGGCTGGCTCATCTCCCTAATTCGTTCATCCTGGCTTTGGATGGCACCGTCTATTACCATCACCAGGGTTTCAAGCCGGGTGACGAAGCGATCTACCAGGAGAAACTGAGCGACATGGACCAGGCGCTGACAGCCTGGCAGGACAGTCTGGCCAAAGCTGAAGAGGCGGAAGCCCTGGCCACGGCGGCCGCGGCGACTAAATCCAGGACCCAGCAGAGCGGTAAGCTGGCGGTGGGGGATAAAGCTCCCACATTCTTCCTGCCCCGCCAGACGGGTGGTTCATTCTATTTGAGCAGGACGGTAGGCCCGAAGGCCAAGGAGAAAGAAAAGCGGCCGGTAGTGATCAGCTTCTTTCAGACTACTTGTGTGCCCTGCAAGGCGGAGATAGCCGAACTGGAGAAACTCCAGGAGGAATTTCCGGGTGTCACCATTTTTCTGGTGGACCTGAATGAACCGGCCGAACTGGTGGCGGAATATATCGAACGCTTCGACATCAAGCTGGAGATGCTGATGGATCGCTACGGCGCGGTGGGCAAGAAGTACGGCGTCGTGGACGCCAATGGACTCGCTTACCTGCCCAATTCGTTTATTGTAGCCCCCAACGGCACATTATATTACCATCACACCGGCTTCAAGCCAGGTGATGAAGAGGCTTACCGTCAGAAATTTATCGAGTTAACGAGTTCCGGTTCCCAGTAAATTTCCACCCGATTATTGAACTCCTGTTGTTGTCACGGGTAGCGGTAGATGCCCCCGTATCGGGAGTGACCGGATATAGCCGGCGACACTCACCGCATCACACAGGCCCTAATCCCAGAATAAGGTCGTAGTTCCATGCCATCATCTAATATCGCTCCCCACGGCGGCCGGTTGGTCAATCTGCTCCTCCCGCCCGACCAGGCCCACACGCTTAAACGGGCCAGCATCAAATTCCCCTCGGTATTCCTCAACGAACGCCAGCTATGTGATTTGGAACTGCTGCTCAATGGTGGTTTCTCTCCCTTAACAGGATTTCTGGGGCGGGAAGACTACGAATCGGTGCTCTCCCGGATGCGTCTGGCGGACGATAACTTGTGGCCCCTACCTGTCACCCTGGACGTTAGCGAGCAGTTCGCCCAGTCCATCGCCGCAGGCGCCCAGGTGGTGTTGCGCGACAAGGAGGGTTTCCCGCTGGCGGTGCTGACGGTGACCGAAATCTGGCGCCCCGACCTGGAAGCGGAGGCCCGGCAGGTGTTCGGCACTACCGACCTGCTGCATCCGGGGGCCTTTTACCTGCTGGATACCTCGCACCCGGTTTACCTGGGCGGCACGCTCCAGGGCATCACCCCACCCAAGCACTATGACTACCAGCTGCTACGGCATACACCGGCCGAGGTCCGGGATCAGTTCGTACGACATGGCTGGGATAAAGTCGTGGCTTTCCAGACCCGCAACCCGTTGCACCGCGCCCATCTGGAGCTCACCCACCGGGCCGCCGGCGCGCTTGGGGCCAACCTGCTGATCCATCCGGTGGTGGGCCTGACCAAACCGGGCGATGTGGACCACTATACCCGGGTGCGCTGCTACGAGCATATTATCGAGAAATATCCCGTCGGGACCGCCCTGCTGAGCCTGCTGCCCCTGGCCATGCGCATGGGTGGCCCCCGGGAGGCATTGTGGCACGCCATTATCCGCAAGAATTACGGCTGCGGCTATCTCATCGTCGGTCGTGATCACGCCGGGCCCGGCCAGGATAGTGAGGGTAAGCCTTTCTACGGTCCGTATGATGCCCAGGACCTGCTCCGGGAGCACGAAGAGGAGCTGGGCATTCAGATGGTCCCCTTCAAGATGATGGTCTACGTGGAGGACCGGGACGAATTTATGCCCATGGACGAGGTTCCTGAGGGTTCACGCACCTTGAATATCTCCGGCACCGAGCTGCGTCGCCGCCTGGACAAGGGGCTGGATATTCCCGACTGGTTCTCTTTCCCTGAAGTGGTGGCGGAATTACGCCACGCCCGCCCACCGCTGTCGGAGCGCGGGTTTACGGTCTTTTTCACCGGCCTTTCGGGCTCGGGGAAGTCGACCCTGGCTAACGGCTTGCTGGTCAAATTAATGGAAGACGGCCGCCGCCCGGTTACCCTTCTAGATGGCGATATCGTGCGCACAAAACTGTCCAGCGAGCTGGGCTTCTCCCGGGAGCACCGCTCCATCAACGTACGGCGCATCGGGTTCGTGGCCAGCGAGATCACCAAGAACGGCGGTGTGGCCATCTGTGCCCCCATCGCTCCCTACGAAGTGGACCGCCACTTCAACCGGCAGCTGATCTCCCGCTACGGCGGCTATATCGAAGTTTATGTGAGCACACCCCTGGAGGTGTGCGAGCGCCGGGACGTAAAGGGGCTCTATACCCTGGCCCGGGCGGGGAAGGTCAAGCATTTTACCGGCATTGACGACCCTTACGAGCAGCCCCGGGATGCTGAGATAGTGGTCGATTCCAGCAGCGAGGATCCGGAAACCCTGGCCCAGTCCATCCTGTTGGGCATCGAGAGACTCGGCTACCTGTAACCGGCGGCCATAGCCACCTGAAGCTCAGTCCTCCCGGTCCACCAGGCTCGCTTTCACCCAGTCGCAGTTGATCTGGCCTATCAGCAGATGGCACTCCTGAATGCGGCTCACCGCCTGCATGGACAAACATATCTTTATTGGATAGTCATATGAAGCCATCTTAGATTCGCCCCAATCAATCGAAGGACTAGTTCATGGAGTCAATTGTCAGAGCAGTTTCCACCCATCGCCGGGCGATAGTCATCGACATGTTTTTTGTCCTGGCGATCGTTTTCCTGCCCAGCCTGTCACATTTACTGGCTTTCCCCCTTTACCGTCTGGAGCCCATGCGCCTGCTGTTGATCCTGGCGCTGCCGTTCGCTGCCCGAGGCAATTCGTACCTGTTGGCCCTGATCCTGCCACTGGTTTCGCTGATCACCAGCGGGCATCCCCAGCTCGCCAAGGCCCTGTTGATGACCGGCGAATTGCTGCTCAACGTCTGGCTCTTCTGGTGGCTGGCTGGGCGGCTCGGTAGCCGTTTCGGTGCCATGCTGGGCGGTATCGCAGGAAGCAAGCTCTGTTATTATGGGGTAAAGTTGCTTTTGATCCGGATGGCCGTGCTCAATCCGCCCCTGGTGGGCACTGCACTCTGGATCCAAGGGAGCCTGGCGCTGATCTTCAGCCTGTATATTTTCATCGTTTTCTCGCGCTCTGAAAACCGGCCCGCACAAGTAGCCGCAAAAAGCTGATGCGGCGGCGGCAGTTCATCCGCACCTCTACCGCTGGTCTGGTGGGGTTGGCAGCAGCCCCGCTGGAGGGCAGCGCCCTGCTCCGGACCTTGGTGGGTGGATCACCACCGGAGGCGGTCTGGGTTGAAGGGGGCGAACCGAAAGAGCTGCTGGCCGCTGCCTTGGCGGCCTACGGGGGGATGGGCAGCTTCATCCAGCCCGGGGATAAAGTGCTGGTGAAACCCAACATTGGGTTTGACCGCACCCCGTCCCAAGCCGCGACAACTAATCCCGATCTGGTGGCGGAAGTGGTCCGGTTGGCTTTGGCGGCCGGGGCCAGGGAGGTGAAAGTCATGGACCGCTCCGTGAATGACCCCCGCCGCTGCTACGACAGTAGCGAAATTCGCGCCAAGGCCACGGCCGCCGGGGCTAATGTGCGACATATCAGGAAGAAACAATTCAAGAAGATCGAGCTGCCCAACGGGCGCAATCTCGAGAAATGGTCCATTTCCACGGACTACCTGGCCGCCGATAAAGTGATCAACATCCCGATTGCGAAGCATCACTCATTAGCTCGAGTTACCGCGGGCCTCAAGAATTTGATGGGCGTATTGGGGGGTATACGGGGTAGGATCCACTACGGTTTCTCGAAAAATCTGATTGACATTACCAGCGCAATCCTGCCCACGGTAACTATTATTGATGCCTATCGTATTTTAGTGGCCAACGGCCCCAGCGGTGGCAATCTGGCGGATGTGCGCCAACCGCGCACCCTGATTATGAGTAGCTGTACCGTGACCGCCGACTGCCTGGCGACCGGGCTATTCGGTCTGCAACACACCGATCTGGGCTACCTGCGAGAGGCGATCAGCAGGGGCATAAACCGCTTCGATCCGGATAACCTGAACCTGAAAAAAATCGTTCTCTCGTGACCCTGGTCCGCTGGCGGCGGGGAGTGCAGCTGGCTGCACTACTCTTCTTCGTAGTCTTATTCTTCAGAGCGCGATATCCCTACACCGATGTCCTCCCGTCGGACTTGTTCCTGCGCTTTAGCCCCCAGTTGCCCCTTTTCAGCCTGATCGAGGACCTGCAGCTGCCGCTTAGATACTGGCCGGCGGTGGCTATCCTATTTCTGACCCCCTTACTGGGACGTTTCTTCTGCGGTTGGCTCTGCCCATTGGGCACCGTCCTGGATGCCGCCGGCCGGGTGATGAAAGCCCCCGATAACCGGGTTTCTGACCGTTGGCGCCGCTTCCGGCCGGCCAAATTCGCCGTTTTCGTGGGAGCTCTGCTATTAGCGCTGTTTTCCATCAATATATGGGGTTTCCTCGATCCCTTGTCGTTACTTAACCGGGCCTTTACGGCTGTCGTTTACCCCATTGGGACCCTGGTGGTGGAGGGAATTTTACTAGGGACCAGCACGCTACCCATCGTCGAAGCCCCGGCCTACGCCGTTTACGACGGGTTCAAGGTCCTGCTGATGCCGGAAGAGCAGGCCTTCATGCAGCAGGTGGTATGGATCGCGTTGTTCTTTGGCATTATCGTGGGCTCGGAGAAAGTCACCCGGCGGTTCTGGTGCCGCTATATCTGTCCGGCGGGGGCATTACTTGGCCTCCTGTCCCAATTCCGGCTGTTTGAACGGGTGGTGGGGGAGTCCTGCACCGATTGCGAAATCTGCGCCCGGGCCTGCAAAATGGACGCCATCCCCGAGGGTAACGCCCGGGAAAGTAATAAGGTGGAATGCATCCAGTGCTTCAACTGCAGCGCAGTATGCCCACCCAAATTCGACGCCATCGCGTACGGTGTGAACCGCCGTCCATACCGCACCCCCATCGATTACTCTCGGCGGCATTTCCTGCACACCACCATGGGTAGTTTTGTCGCCCTGGGGCTGATGAGCATCGGTTTGAGTAATACAAACAAAACCGCAACCCTGATCCGGCCCCCCGGTTCATTGCCGGAGCCGGATTTTCTGGCCAAGTGCATCCACTGCCTGGAGTGCGTTCGTATCTGCCAATCAAACGGGCGCACCCTGCAACCCGACGGCATCCGCAATTCGTTGCTGGAACTTTGGGCTCCGGTGGCGGTCATGCGCATGGGCTACTGCGAATATAACTGTAATCTTTGCGGGCAGGTATGTCCCACCAAGGCGATATTGCCGCTGACAGTGGGGCAGAAGCAGAAGACGCCCATGGGGTTGGCCTATTTCGATAAGGACCTATGCATTCCATATGCCAAGCTGCAAGACTGCCTGGTCTGCGAGGAACTCTGTCCCACGCCCGATAAGGCCATAAAGATCGAGCCGAAGGATACACTTTTTCCCGATGGGACTATCAAGCAGGTCAAGTATCCCTACGTGGTGGAGGAACTATGCATCGGTTGCGGTATCTGCGAGACCAGGTGCCCTATTCCGGGGCGGGCGGGCATATTTGTCACTATTGAAAACCAAACGCGGCCTGTTCCGGAAGACCTGCTGGCACAGGCCTGAGCAGGTCGACAGTGCTGCCTTCCGTTGGTGAGCCGGCGGTCGGCTAGATCAGCACTCCTTCTTCCCAGCCCAATCTCAGTAGCTCAATCTGGGCCGGATCGGCCACTCCCAGGTGGTGGCGGGTGTCCGCCAGGACGATGTGCTTGGGGGGTGGGTTCAAGGGGCGTTCTTCACCGAAGTATTCCCGGCGCTTAACCTGCAACAGGCGCACACCGGTGGCATCCACCGCCACCGGGTCGGTACCCACCAGCAGCCCTTTGTAGGCCCAGGTGTAGCGCGGGTTGAAGTGGTGGGGCCCGGAACCGTGGAACAGGGGCGTCAGTAACACCAGGATGTTGAGCCGGGTGCGCCCCTTCACGTGGGGCAGCCGCCAGATAGTGGCCAGGTCGGCGCAGGTATCGCTGTGGTAATCGCTGGGCTCAGGTACGAACATGATATAGTTTTTTATTAAGCTGCCCACGCCGGCCCAGTAGTGGGTGCGTAGCGGCCGGATGTTGATCAGGGCTGTGGCGTTGCGAAAGACGCGATCGGATAGAATGTCCCGGTCCCGCACCGAAATGTTCCGGCGGCTGATCCCGGCGCCCAGCACTCGCTCCCGCAGCAGCTCCTCGAGTATTTTGGGCGTCCGCAGGTAGGTCCAGACGTTGGTCTTGATACCCACCACATCCTCAGGCTGCACCAGGGATCGCCAGGCCTCCGCTGGGTCGGGAATATCGAGCAAGGTGGTGACCGCTTGATCCAGCATCCGGCTTAGCACCTCCCGGTTGGGCCGATATAGCCGGTCCAGGACGTCGCGATCGCGCACCAGGACCACCCGCGATCTACTTGGTCCGCTGGAAAACAGGCGGGCTGGCGTACCCAGGTAGAGCGCCCCGGCCAGGGCGGCGGAAGTGCTGCCTTTGATGAAATCGCGACGGGTGATTCCTTTGCCCTGCATACTGACTATTCCTCTCGGCCGGTAATTCCAGGGTCGAAATTATGCTGCACCTGCTCCGCTACCGAACTGAGCAACGTTAAAACCTGACCCTCACTTTTAGGGGCGAAGACCACCGCCAGCAGTGTACCAAATGCTTGCGAGCCCACCCAGCTGCCGTCCTCGATCTGCGCCGCCGGGCCAGTGGACTCCTCCGGCAGGAAACGCCGGTTGAAACCGGCCCGGGAAGTATGCGCCTCGGCTACCGAGGGATAACTCACCAGCAGCAGCAGTCGGCGATCGTCCGCCGCACCGTATTTTGCCAGCAACGCCTCCCTCCCTGGCCCGATGTTAAGGATATTGTCATCGGCGATGAAGTAATGGGAGTTCTGCCAGATATAGTGGTGAAAATAACGGATGCTGGCCTCAACCAGGTCTTTCGGTGGTAAGCGGTCCAGGATGGCCGGTAGGGGACCGTCGTGTCCGATCGCCTGCGCAATCGCGGTGGCCAGGGCCGGCAGCGCTGGCCGTGACTGCTCGGTCTCGGGGCTGGCCAGGATCGATACCAGGTACCGGTCGCGCCAGAACAGTAGGTAGCCGGGGTCGTGCTGGGAGCCCTGGCCGAAATCGACCGCCACCGATTCCCGGGAATGAGTGAACACCCCGTAGGCGTTGGCCGCGTTGTCCATATCGAAGATATCCACCACTATATTGGGTTGGTCCTCACGAGTGTAGGTCCGGCCGAGCATGCCGCGGAAACCGTAGGACCGGTACAACTCCGCACCACCATTGATATAATCGTGGAGGTTGTCAGGCCCGTAAACCCGGTCCCGGCCGGTCTGGCGCCAGCCGGCTACCTCGGTCGGGAGCAGATTCGCTATTCTGGTTGTCTTCTCATCCACCGTGCAGCTCGCCAGGGCCACGACCAGCACGGCAGGCGTTAGTATCCTGATAACCACGGCATCGCGGGGGAATTCCAGCCTAATTCGGGCCGCTAGCGAAGGACAATCCTACGGTGTGAGCCCCTGGGTCAATAACACCACGGTCAGCATGCTAGTGAAGAGGGCAATGCTATCGGTGAAAGCTTTCCTTATGTCGACTCGATCCTCGGGCGGAATATCTTCCTTGGCAGTGATCAGGATGGTGGCCCCTTCATCCACCACCGGATTCTGCCGGAAAATCAGAAGCCGACGGCCCAATTTGAAGGTAGCGCCGTTGGCCTGGGTCAGCAGGATATCCAGAGTGTTTTCCTGTACCCCGCCAACTTGATCAAGGTAGTAGGTAACCTTTTTCCCCCGGCGGTACTTGATCAGTCCTTCGATACCGACGTTACCACGGACTGCCACCGTATTTGGCTTCCTGGGAATGACAACCCGGTCACCGTTGAGCAGAATTACGTCGGAGCGTGTATCACCTTCCATGATCGCCTCGAAAGAGACCACTACCCGCTGGCCTTCCCGGATCAAGCGACCACCCTGGGCAAAACCGGTTGTCAGAATGCCCCCGGCCCTCTGTACCAGGTCCGACAGGGTTTCATTCTCTTTCTGCAGAACGTAAGCCCCGGGGAACAACACTTCCCCTTTAATCTCCACGTGCTGTTGGGGAATGAACTCTGGATTCGAACGAATGTACAGGATGTCCCGGTGCCGCAGATGCACGCGGCGGGCATCGTCATTTTCGCTGTAAGCGAATACACCGTCGCCCGATTCCGTCCCCACCAGGGACAGTTCGATAATCTCAATCCTTTCGCTTCCAGAACTGTTTTCGGTGTTCAGACGGCTCGACTGTGCCGATTGGAAGAAGACATTCTCCTCGAAACCTCCCGCTTTGAAAATCAGGTCCTCTACCGTCATGTTTCGCTGCAGAGGATACTCTCCGGGCTGCTTGACCGACCCCATTACAGTAACGAATTCTCCGATACGCAACTCTTTGAGAGAATAGATGATTAAATGGTCCCGTACTTGGAGTAGGCGGTTGTGCTCCGGATCATGCTGGATCACTTTCTCAATATCGATCGAGATCAACACCTCGGTCGAATCGTCCAGCGTTCGGACCAAGTCACCCTTGCCCAGATAAGCGTCGCCGGCCAGACTGTCGGCCGCGACAATCAAATCGTTCAATGTGCGAATCGAAGCCCCCAGCTCATATGTCCCCGGTTGGACTACTGACCCGGAAACGGTGACGGCATTATTAACCACGTCCAGGATCGAGAAAACATATACTGAATCCCCGTCCCGGAGCTGCTCCGTCCGCTGGCCGGTGATAATCGGCTCCAAATCAATATCTCTCAGCTCCCGGGCAATGGAGGGATCATTGCGGTCCGGGAAGGGAATTATCCGCTCGATCTGGAGACGCTTAGTATACGCTTGTGGTGTGAGGCCACCGGCATACTCCAGTAAATCAGCCAAAGACTCGTTCTCCTTGACTTCGTAAATAGAGGGGCGCTTAACCTCACCGGCAATCTTGACCGTTTTGCCACGGAGGGGGATGAAAATATGGTCGTTTTCCGTCAGCCGAACCTGGTTGCTATCAAATCCTTTCAGCAGGTAATTGTAAAAATCGACGTTGGCTCTTGGTTTGCCGTCCCGGATTACCTGGATCTGCCGGAGAGATCCACTGATTAAGGGGCCGCCCACCCGGTACAGGGCGCTGAAAACGGTCGAGGAATTAGGTACCGTGTAGCCCCCCGGTCGGGCTACCTCCCCCAGCACGAACACCTT
>SDBU01010413.1_pt1 | contig 10319 bp, 8 predicted proteins | sample 2277071 | NCBI WGS metagenome assembly SDBU01 (sample SAMN10397929, study PRJNA504765) | marine sediment metagenome | isolation source: marine sediment core GS08_GC12, 126 cmbsf | place: Arctic Ocean: Gakkel Ridge, Loki's castle | collected 2008 | reverse complement strand
CGCCCCTTTTATCTGCAGAAGCTCCCTGAGCAGACCTCCCAGCATAAAAAGCGGGCAGCTCAGCTCCAGCTCCAGGCCATAAGGGCGCAGGCCATCCTCGCGTTTCTCGGCTGTATAGAGCCGGAGGAGCGACACCCCGCCTATCTTGTGCTCTACCGCCGGCTCCGCCTGGCCGAATGGCCAGGAAGGGCATTCTCCGATCACGGCTCTCTCCTGAATCATGTTTGGTCCTCTCTCGACTGGGGGCTAATTGATCTGGCACTCGGGATCCGTGGTACTCGTTCACTTTGGCTGGCGCTCAGCTCGCCGCTCACTGTTCCTCGCGCTCCTTGTTTCTATGGTTGTTTCCCGGCTCGACGCTCTGTTTCTGTAGCACTCTCCTTATGGCCTGGCTCGAGCTCCTTTGCGGTTTTCGAGCCGCTCAGGCTTTTGACGCCTTGCTTAACCCCGGAGTTAAGCGTTTTCGCGTTCCCTCAATTTTTACGCAATATACGGCCTTTCCTGCTGTCTCAAATTACGACGGCGGCCCGCTCTGGCACCCGCCTGAGCTCCACCCGTAGCTCGTGCAACCTGGGTATCAGCATGCTGACCTGCAGCGAAACGCCGAGTGAGACAGGAGCCTGCGGCTGCTCGATAGCCCGTGTATGCTAGCCCCGCACAGCGCCAGCAAGGCCCACGTAGGCCCGCTGTTCTGCGCCACAGCCCTAAAAATGGTGTTCTTGCCATGCATAGGCGGCGTGTGCGCCTCAACCCCCACTACGGGCGGTGCTGGCGCTGCTGCGCGGCTTGCTGGACCAGGTAGTAGGCCTGCTGTGTGTAACTGTCCAACCGCTCGGCCCACCACTTGCCCTTGACAGCGCCAAGGGCCCTTTCTTGTGCCACGATTCTGCGGGCGCGGGCGCGGCTTCTGAAACGCCAAGGCCACAGAGGACAGTGCGTCACCGTGCACAATGCCACTTCCTTCACCGAGTCTTCACAGCAGCCAAGGCAATGCGCCCGAATTCCTGTCAGGGGTGTCGGCAGCTCGCCGGGCTGCCGCTCGAGACTCATCTTCCTGCTGGATTGGGGTTTTGGCGCCTCCAGAGGCTCTTTGGCTCTCATTCTTCTACCTCCTCTAAAACCCGCGGCTTTGCAAGCGGGGGGTACTCCGGCGGCACGCCCTTGCTCAGGTCTAGCAGCAGCTTGTCCGCCTGTTCCATACACTCGTCCAGGCGGTTTAGCCCGGCAGCCCGGGCCCTGCTACGCAGTAGGTCCCGCTCGTCCTCCTTGATCTGGCGCCAGGCGATCTGCCCGTCATTAACCGTGTTGCCCGCCTGACCGGCATGCTTGAACTGCACCCGCTCAGGATGCAGCTCTACCAGCAGCTCCTCCGGCTTAACCTGAGTGACGAGCAACCAGTAGACCAGCCGGCCTACCGAGATGGGTGGGATCCAGCAGGACGAGTCCCAGCTGCCGAGCCTCTGGCTTGTGCCAGAAGGTATGGGCTCGCCGTTAAGCGCACTGAACACCTGGTCGACCTTCCGCTCGAACTCCTGGAGCTCACGCTGGCGCTCCTCTGCCGGGAAGTTGCGCGGTGAGTATTTAAGCCGCTCACGCACCCCATGGCTGATAAGGCCGGGGACCCCGTCCTCCCAGTTGGCAGTGCCATCCAACATCCTCTGGGCCACAACCGTCACCTCAGCATTAATGACCCACAAGTTTTCCTGCCGTAGCAGGCCGTCTTTCTCCAGCTTGCCGGCCACGGCTCGAGCACGCCTGCCGGTGTCCAGAGGAGCAGGGAAATATATCTGCTGCTGCAGACTGTCAGGACTGTCAGACTGTCTGGCAGTCTGAGTGCCACAGGTCTTGCTGTCCTCTGCTTTTGCTGTGCTGTGTTGCCCGGCTGGAGCAGCCTCTTGCTGCTCGGGTTTTACTGTGCTGTTTCCCTCGCGCGCGTTATCATCAGCAACAGCAGGAGTCGTAGAGTCATTAGTAGAGGGATCTATGGGCTGAACTCCAGTTCGGGGTGACCCTGAACTCTGGTTCGGGGTTGGGTCCTGCAGTTCCCCCCTTTTTTCATGCTCAGGCCTGCTGAGCAGCCGGTCCAGCACCGCGGGGACAAAGCCATAGTACGTTCGCTTGCCGTCCTGGAGGTGGAAGGTCAGAACTCCGACGGTCACAAGCCTTGCAAGCCGCAGGCGGAGGCCACGGCGTGTCCTGATCCTGAGTATGGGCAGGTCCTCCAGCACGGTCTGCATGTTGACCCAGTAGTAGGTGTTGCCGGCTACTGTCGCCCTGGTCATCTTGCCCGTGTGGGCGAAGTCCACCAGCCACCGCAGCAGCGCCAGGTCTGCCGTATCCAGCCCCAGCTCGAAGGCCAGCGCCTGGTTAAAGCCCTCTACCGTGTATTTCACGCTTCCTCCTCTGTCTTAGCAGCTGTTTCAGGTATGCTGGGGAGATTATCCCCGCTACCCATGTTTGCAACGCTGATCGCGTCTTCTGCCAGCTTCAGCCTGTAGGAATATAGGACGTGATCTTCGTCCCTTAGGTTGTATGCCAGCCTGACCTCAAGGAGGTCCTGGTCTATAAGCTGGTTCATCCCGTGGACTACTGTGCTCTCGTTGCATCTACACATGCTTGCCAGCACAGCCAGCTCGGGCTGGCAGTAGCCCTCCTCATCGGCGTAAGTGGGAAGCGCCAGGAGAATAAGCTTTGCCGTCGCCGGCAGGCTCTGCTGCCATGCCCAAGCTAATGCCAGGACACTCATGTCGTGCTCCTCTTCTTCAGGTCCTCAAACAGGCACAGGCTGGAGGAGATGCCCGGCTCAGGGACCTTCGGTACAACGAGTTCTGTATCCAGCCTCATACTGCTTGCTGTCCCAATTTAGGACGGCTTCTTGCCTTTTTACCGGCCTGTAGGTGTCTTTACAGCTACTGCCTGTCCTTCCGGTGCCTGGCCATCAACGGGTGGGGTTTCATCGCCTCCTGCGCCGCTACGGGCCGGATATGCATGCTCAGCCACCTTCTTGTCGGACTCTGGTCTGCCCGGACCATGTTTCCAGGGCCACAACCAGCAGCGGTGGCTCGGACATTCATTCACGAGTGTCGCGCTATAGGCCATGCACTCCAAACAAGAGTTGCGGATCGCGCAGCCAGGTCTCGCCAGCTCGTCGGATTTTCGCGGCCTCTCTCGGCGTACATAGGGTTCTCTCGCTTGAACAACTTAGCTTTTGCCGTCAATGCTGCAGGCCCTCAATATTGCCTGGACGGACTCGTCCGTATAGAAGATCCTTCGGCCTATCTTGACCGCAGGAATGTCGTGAAGGCGCCGCAGTCGATGCAGAGCTCTTACAGCGCCTTTCATTCCCGTTGCGCGGTGCTCTGCAAGGCGCAGTCGCTCAGCGACTTCCTGCGCAGAAAGTAGGGGTGTTCCTTCGTCCATTATGTCCTGAATGATAAGACGCGTTCAGAGCAAAAACCTGACATCAAACCCACGGGTCGGAAAGTTGACCATTCCATGCTTCTCGATGTCTTCAGCTAATCCCTTGACGTCGTCATCCCGGCCTTCCCGCTCGCAGAATTCGCTCACGACGATGTCATCCAGAGCGACATCGATGAGTTGCACGGTCTTGGCACTCTCGTTTCGCTCGGCGCCTTCTGTGCTTACGCTTTTCTTCTGTATCAGGTTTCCTCCGTTGGTGTGGTAGGCAAGTCGTGTTCATCGGCTACCGATGAGTCCGCAGCTCCACTGAGCAGACCCCCAGGCACGGTTTGGTGCGCGCAGCCGTTCGGCAGAACTTCCTGCCAACTGCTGGGACACAAGCGCGCGTGGTGGCCCGCTTCGACATATGACGGGCGAGCAGGTGATTCCTGACAGGCTATCCAAGGTCCGACCGACCCTGCCCGAATTGGCGCGTCCACCGGCTGTTCATCCTGATGGCGCACAGTTTTCGAACTCACCTCACCAGGAATAGACGATGGGACAGCAAAATCCTGACAAGTTCACGCAAATGCTGTCATGACACGGGCGCGCCGGATCCCGACTAGCGGATTTAACTCCGCCTGTCGGGAGCAAGCTACGGACTGTGCCTTGGCCTCTGGTGCAGCCGCACTGCTGGAGCAGGAGCGTCGGTCCTCGACAGCTATGGTCGGGTGGAGGTTCCCAGTTCTGCGGGCACACTTCGGGCACACCCGGGGTGGATCTGTGTTGGTTTGACTTGAGCTGAGTTGTGGTGTATGGTTGTTGTTAGTCCGTGGTTGACGGGCGCTTAAAAGGCACAAACGGCGAACTGTTTGGCAGGCCAGAGTTTACAAAAAAGGGCTCTTTACGGACTTTTAATCCGTAGGTCCAGGGTTCGATCCCCTGCGCCCTCACCACCCCGATTGCGCACGCGCTGGCCGTGGTAATCCCTCAGGTGATGGGTTGGGTGCGCCGCGGCCGGACGCAAGGGCCATGCTCGCGCGGTGCCATCCCATGTGTAGGAGCAGGCGGGGCGTTCTTCAACCTGGGTGCACGCGCGGAAGGGTGTTGTGGCCGTGATGGAGGATAGCAATCTCCTCCTCGCCTTCCATCAGGGCTGGTAGTTCGCCCGGGCCGATGGGCGCGATGAACTTGGCCAGGTCCGGATCACGGAGCTCGGAGATGAGATAGAGCTCGGCCACCCGGCGCTCCAGGGCAAACCAGTAGAGCTTGTGGTAGCCCATGCGGAAGTAGCGCTTCATCTCCCGCTCGACCTCCTGGAGGTCGTTCACTTCGGCGGCCCAGCGTCTGAACTTCTTAGAGCCCCACCCTTCGGCACATTCAGCGATCAACACGACCTTGCCCCCCGGCCGCACCATCTTGACAGCGTTCTCGACCGCCTTCTGCGCCTGGTAGAGGTTGACGTCCCGCGGGTAACCGCCACAGTCAGCGATCACCATGCCGTAGCGCTGAGGGACATCGACCCCGTAGAGCTCATCTACCAGCCTCACTGCCGCGCGAAAGGCTTCGACGATATCGCCGCAGAAGGCTTCTATGATCTCCCCCTCAGGGCTGAGAACTACGTTGAGGCTGAAGTCCACCCCGACCATCCTGCCAGCCTCATCTATCTCGGTCCTGACGGGATTGCGCTCCAGTATGCCGGCTGAGGCGTTCTCTTCATCCAGCCTGGAATGGGTCTTGCGGATGGTCTCGGCATCGCAGAGTCCGGGCAGGATGCTCTTCGCGCCGCCGCCGTAGCCGGTGATCTGGTGGAATTCGACGTCCCCGGTCACGATCTTCACGTCAGCTTCCGCGAAGGCCCGGTTGATATAAAGAGGGGTTCCCTGAGACGTGGCGCCGATGTGGGTAAGCTCCTCGAGCCGGTCGGCGCGGTGGTTCTTTACCGCGATTTGCGACGGGACGTCGCCGACGAGCGAGCCCATCTCCTCCGGGCTCGCCTCCCTGTGCAGGCCGGTGGCCACGATGATGGTGATCTCGCCGTTCCTCACCCCGCCGTCGCGCAGTATCTTCAGGAGCGGGGGCAGAATCAGACGACTGGGGACCTGGCGCGTAACGTCCTCAATGGATATGGCGACGGTGCAGCCGGGACTGACGATTTCCTCCAGTTTCCGGCTGCCTATGGGCCGGGCAAGCGCACGCTCGATGCACGCGACGGGATCCGACGCCGCCTCTCGCTCAGCCGGCCCGAACTCACCCTTCAGCTTTTCGTCAGGCAGATCGAGCGTCAGCTTTCGGCGGCCGTATGGGAAATCAATCTTCATCTGGCACGCTCAATGTTCATGCGGCCCATGCGGCAATGATCTTGTTCCTCTACGGCGCCCCGGCCACGAAGCCGTTCGCTATTGAACCCTCTTGCCCACGCCAGGAAGCATCGTATTTCAGTATTGCCGGCAAAAGGCGGCGAAAGCAACTCACCACACCCCGGATCGCGCCAGGATCGCGTCGTAAGAAAGCTGTAGGAGCCGTGAGCGCCTTCCAGCCCGCCCGTATCAGTCCGCCAGATAACCTGGCCAGGGAAACGCCGCGGACCCGAGGGCCGTGTGGGGATGCTTGAAAGAAGGGCTTCGCCCTGTAGAATGGGGCCTGCTGCGTCCCGCTGCGTTTTACTGGCCGAGGAGAAATTGAACGGCTACGAGAGGATGATGACGGCCGTCCGCGGCGCTCAGCCGGACCGGATCCCCATCTGGGAACTGATCATCAACCGCCCGGTGATCGAGGCGCTCTATCCGAAGATGTTCAGGGGCGCCAAGAAGGCGGCATACGAACGGGGCTCGCAGGGCGCGTTCCTGCTCCAGGCCGACTTCGTGGAGATCGAGGACCTAGACGGCATAACGGTCTTCGAGGACAGCCGCGTGCAGAAGTGGATTGACGAGCGCCACTTCGTGGACGAGTGGGGCATCACGTGGCGGATCGGTGAGCAGAACATCCCCTATGCGGTCGGCCACCCGATCCGGAGCGAGGGGTACCTCGACAGGTGGCAGCCGCCTGACCCCGATGCGCCCTGGCGCCTGGAGAGCCTCGCGGCGGCGGTCGAGCGGTTCAAGGGCCGGAGGGCGATCGTGTTTCTTGGGCACGACGCCTTCGAGTTCTCCCACTACTTGCGCGGGATGGAAAACCTGCTGATGGACTACGTCTTGAACCCCGAATTCGCACACCGGGTGGCCCGCAAGGTAACGCACTACAAGATCCGCGTGCTGGAAAGAGCCGCGAAGGTCGGGGCCGACATCCTTTGCACCGGCGACGACTACGCGCACAGGCTGGGGCCGATCATGTCGCCCGAACACTTCAACGAGTTTGTCCTCCCGTACCTCCAGCAGTGCGTGGACGTCGCCAAGAAGTACGCCCTGCCCTTCCTGAAACACACCGACGGCAACCTGTGGCCGATCATAGATCAGATCGTGGAGACGGGCATTGACTGCATAGACCCGATCGAGCCTATCGCGGACATGGACATCGGGCGGGTCAAGGAGCGCTACGGGGACCGGATCGCGCTGGCGGGGAACGTGGACTGCGGCCAACTGCTGCCGCGAGGCAGTCCCGAACAGGTCGTCGAGGCCGTCAAGGAAACCCTGGCCAAGGGGGCGGTGGGCGGAGGGTTCATCCTGGCCTCCTCGAACAGCATCCACCCGTCCGTTAAGCCGCAGAACTACAAGGCCATGGTTGAGGCCGGCCGCGAGTTCGGGAGCTATCCGCTCGACGAACAGATGGTGGAAACCTACAGGACCAGGGACTACATGGCGCGCTACAGGTGAGCGGGGCACGGGCGCGAGACGGAAAAAGCGCTGCGTCTGCGTCCGTTGCGGCTTGAGCCCTGCCAGAATGCCCACTCCAGGCCGAGTTGATAATCAGGGCACCTTGACAGCCTGTCCGGGGATGGTGTCTAGTCTAATGTGAATGAGTGCGGCCTAGCCGGGCGATTCACAATCGTGAAATCCCGGCTGGCCGATCTCGATACCGCAGGTTCTCGCGTGTGAGAGTGCGGAACTTGCGCTCGAAGAACCGAGAGAGGGCTTTTCTTTTCTCAGGAGGACACGCGAATCATGGCAACCGTGCTTATGGCCATGGGCTCTCTGGTTTTCTATTTGATCGCCTATCACACCTACGGGCGGTGGCTTGCGCGCAAGATATTCGCTCTTGATCCCGAGGCGAAAACGCCTTCCGTAGCCCAGCAAGACGGGGTGGACTATGTGCCTTCCCGCAAGGAAGTGGTCTTCGGCCATCACTTCACCTCGATAGCGGGCACGGGGCCGATCGTGGGCCCGGCCATCGCAATTATCTGGGGCTGGCTGCCGGCGCTGATCTGGGTGCTCGTGGGAAGCGTGGTGATGGGCGCGGTGCACGACTTCGGCGCCTTGGTGCTCAGCCTGCGCAACAGAGGCATCTCCATCGCCGATTTGGCAGGGTCGGTTATCTGCCGCCGGGCGAGGGTGCTGCTGATGGCCGTGGTGTTCTTCGAGTTGCTGATCGTGGTGGCGATCTTCGCCATGGTCATCGCGTCGGTCTTCGCCATCTATCCGCAGTCGGTGATCCCGGTCTGGCTTGAGATCCCCATCGCCCTCGCCCTGGGCGTGATCATTACGCGTGCCAGGGGTTCGCGCGCGGTCTGGCTTGCATCAATAGGGGCTGTGGCGGTGATGTACGCAACAGTTGTCGTCGGCGCTTATCTGCCGCTCGAGATGCCGTCCCTGCTAGGTTTTCCCCCTACCTTCGTGTGGGCCATTGTGCTGCTGGTCTACGCCTTTGTCGCCTCGGTGCTGCCGGTGCAGAGGCTGCTACAGCCGCGCAACTTCATCAACAGCCACCAGCTTTTCATCGCCATGGGGCTGCTGCTGCTCGGGGTGTTGGTGGCGCGTCCCGCCATCGTAGCCCCTGCGATCCACGGCAACATCGCGCAGACGGGCGCCCCTCCGTTTTTCCCCTTCCTGTTCATCACCATCGCCTGCGGCGCCATAAGCGGGTTCCACAGTCTGGTCAGCTCGGGCACGAGTGCCAAGCAGCTCTCAACAGAGACCGACGCGCAACTGGTCGGCTACGGCTCAATGCTGGTGGAGGGTTTCCTGGCGGTGCTCGTCATCATCGCCGTCAGCGCGGGCATTGGCCTGCACTACGAGCGGAACTTCGTGCTGCCCGCCGGCCTGGATGCCGGCAGTGGTGTGTATCGGGTTGCCGAGAGACTGGCGCGCCCGGCCGCCGAGGGTGCGGTCGAGCTGCCCGAACCCGAGGCGGCGCCCGAAGAAGCACTGGCCGTTCTGAAGTCCATGCAAGGATTCCGTGAGCGCAACCCCGAAGTGCTAATGCAACCACGCGCAACCGGCGAGCCCCAGAAGACCTTGCGTCACTTCACCGCCAGCCTCGAGGGCAAGACGGCGTGGAACGAGCACTACCGCAGTTGGGGTGCGGCAAAGGGCCTCGGCCCGAAACTCAAGGCCTTCGTGGATGGGGCGGCCAACATGATGGCTGCTTTCGGGATGCCGGCCGTCGTGGGACTGGCGATCATGGCAGTGTTCGTGGCCAGCTTCGCAGGGACCACTCTGGACACGGCCACGCGCCTTCAGCGCTACATCATAGGCGAGTTCGGCCGCGCGGTGCGGGTCCCGCTCCTGGAGAATCGCTACGTAGCGACGGCGATCGCTGTGGGCACGGCCGGTGGCCTGGCGTTGTGGGACGGCAAGGGCACCGGCGCCCTGATCCTCTGGCCCTTGTTCGGCGCCCTCAACCAGTTGCTCGCGTCGCTGGCGCTGCTGGTCGTTGCCGTCTACCTGCACCGCAAGCAAAAGCCCACGTGGATGGTCGCGGCCCCGTTCGCATTCATGCTTGTCATGACCGCCTGGGCTATGGCCATCAACATCCGGTCCTTCAGGGCCGCCTTCCAGTGGCACCTGTTCATCATCGCGGCCATTGTGCTTGCGCTCCAGGCATGGATAACGCTCGAGGCTGCCTTCGTCTGGCTGCGCATCCGCAAGGAACGTCGGCACGGGCCCCCGCAGGGCGCGGAGGCTGGTGGGGAAAGCGGCTGACTGAAGCGATCCTCAACGGTTCTCGCACGCAACTGTTGATCCCACCGGCTTCGCCCCCTGCTTGCCGCGCGTGCCGGACGCCGCTATGATGAGGACGTGAGGTGACGCTCTTGCGTATTCGTTGATCCAATCCCAGGGAGGTGTGCGTATGAGTAAGACAGCGGAGAACCTTCAGACGGCGTTCGCGGGCGAGAGCCAGGCCAACCGCACATACCTGGCCTTTGCGAAGAAAGCCGACGCCGACGGCCTGCCGATGGTGGCCCGGCTGTTCCGCGCAGCGGCCGCCGCCGAGACGGTGCATGCCCTGAACCACGCGCGTGAGATGGGCATTGTGGGCTCGACAGAGAAGAACCTGAAGGCCGCGGCCGCCGGCGAGGCGGATGAGTTCAAGAAAATGTATCCCCCCTTCATCCAGCAGGCCGAAGTGGACGGCAACCCCGGGGCGAAGCGGTCGTTCGACTACGCGAACCAGGTCGAGCAGATCCACCACGGGCTCTACACGCGGGCCATCGAGACAGTGCAGAAGGGCGAGGATCTGGCCGAGGCGAAGATGTTCGTCTGCCCGGTATGCGGGAACACCTTCGTGGGCGAGGCGCCGGAACGATGCCCCATCTGCGGCACCCCGGCATCGAAGTTCATCCACATCGAGTAAGCCGCTTGTGGCGGCCCGTCGGCAACAGAGGGCAGCGGGATGAGAAGGGAAATCGAGGGCGCAACGCTGGAGCTGGTGCAGGGGGACATCACCGAGCAGTCGGTTGATGCGATCGTCAATGCGGCCAACTCCGGGCTGAGGGGCGGAGGAGGAGTTGACGGAGCGATCCACCGTGCCGGCGGGCCGGATAT
>SDBU01010412.1_pt1 | contig 10319 bp, 10 predicted proteins | sample 2277071 | NCBI WGS metagenome assembly SDBU01 (sample SAMN10397929, study PRJNA504765) | marine sediment metagenome | isolation source: marine sediment core GS08_GC12, 126 cmbsf | place: Arctic Ocean: Gakkel Ridge, Loki's castle | collected 2008 | reverse complement strand
GCCTTGGCTTCGCCCAGGCCTCGCTCGGAACAAAGCTCGCCAAAGCCAGCCTTTGCCAAGCCGTTAAGGCCGCCGAATCTGGCAAGCAGCTTTGCCGAGAGGTTGAGCACGCTCTCCGAGGCGGCACCGGTACGCAGTATAATTGCTAGAAGCTCGGCATTGGAGAGCGAAGTGGCGCCATGCTTCTTAAGCCGCTCTCTGGGGCGCTCCTGGGCGGGCAACTCCCTGATAAGGGGTTGGTATTCGACAGCCTCTTGCCGACCCATGGTTACCTCCTGGTTGGCACTGATGGCAAACTGTTACTTAATCTCGATAGTGGCGCCGGATGCCTCCAGCTTCTCCTTGAGGGTGGCTGCCTCAGCCTTATTTACGCCTTCCCTTACTGGCTTGGGAGCGCTATCCACCAGATCTTTGGCCTCTTTCAGACTCAGGGTGGTTACCTCGCGTACGGCCTTTATTACACTTATCTTGTTAGCCCCTATGTCAGTGAGGATGACATTGAATTCGGTCTGCTCTTCCTCTTCGTCAGCAGCGGGCTCGGCACCAGCAGCGGCGGGAGCGCCGGCGGGAGCGGCAGCTACCATTGGTGCAGCGGCGCTGACACCGAACGTCTCCTCCAGGGTCTTAACCAGCTCTGACAAGTCGAGGACGGTCATTTCTTTGATGGCAGCTATGACGTCATCTTTGCTCATTGCCTTGGTTTCTTTCTTGGCAGTCGCAGTGTGTTTCTTGGGGGGCTTTTCCTCTTCTGCGGTTATCTCACTAGCCTCCTCCTCCTCCTTAATTTCTGGTGTATCCTTGGCGGTCGCCTTCTCTTTAGGCATCAGTTGTTCCTCCTAATTGCTGAATTCTGGCGTTTAGCACTGTGTTAAGGCCACGCAGGTTGGCGCTTAGTACATTTTGCAGTAATATGATGGGACTAAGTAGCAACCCGAGTAATCTGGCTCTCAATACCTCTATCGGGGGCAGGGTAGCGAGGCTTCTTATTTCATCGGCTCTTATAAACCGGCTGTCAAGGAGCCCTCCCTTTATGCTGATGGTGGTTTTCGAAATGCGGATGTAGTCGATCAAAGCCTTGGCCAGTTGAGGGATATTTTCATGGCCGAAGGCAAGCGCTGTCGGTCCCGTTAGCAGTTGGGAGAGTTCTTGTTTACCTGAGTTTTCGGCAGCGAATTTTGCCAGGGTGTTCTTGACCACGTGGTACTCAGTGCCTATATTGCGTAGCTGGTGTCGCAGTTCCGCCATCTGGGACACTGTTAGCCCCTGGTAGTCTGTGGCGATTATAAATTTGTTCTGGGAGAGCAGCTCAGTTATCTCCTCTACAATCTGCGGCTTTTTCTTGGTTGTCATTCCTTCTGTCCTCCTGCAAAAAAGAGTCCTCAGCGCCTGCAGCACAAGGACTCCTCTCGTTAAAGAAGAATTGCCTCGGCAGGCACAGGTTTAAGCCGTTGTGGCACCTGCTGTCTTCGGCTTTATTCAGTTATTATAGGAAGTATAACATAGATTGAGGCCCTTTAGCGACCGGGCACACCGAAAATGCCCATGCTACACATAAAGGTGCCTGGATGTCCTCCCTGGTTATGTGCTATTCCCAGTTCGACGTTCTTAAGCTGTCGGGATGGCTCCTCGGCTTTGCCCTGGATCTGCTTATATATCTCGTAAACCTCTCTTACGCCACTGGCCCCAACAGGGTGGCCGAACGACTTCAAGCCGCCACCAGCATTAAAGGCTACCTCACCGTCCAAAGCGAATGTTCCGGCTTCGATATCGTTCTTGGCTGTTCCGCGCTCGCAAAAGCCCATAGCCTCATAGCACATGAGCTCAGCGATAGAGAAGCAATCGTGGCATTCCACGAGATCGATCTCTTTACGCAGGTCTTTGATGCCGGCCTGTTGATATACCTGCTGGGTTGCTCTGTAGGTTTCCTCCCAGTGCACAAAGTCATAATTGGTCATCATCTTGCCGCAGCCGGGACCTGACGCATTGCCCAGTGCTTTGACGGTGATATAGTCATTCCTGAATTTCGGCGCATCCTCGGCACGGCAGAGTATGGCAGCGGCGGCACCATCGGTCACCCCGCAGCAGTCAAAGAGCCCCAGAGGCCAGGCGATAATAGGGGCACCTAGAACCTGCTCTAAGGTTACCTCTCGGCGAAGGTGGGCCTTGGGATTGCGAGCACCGTTGTAATGGCTTTTGACAGATATCATAGCGAGGTGCTTTTTCTCTGCTCCATATACGGAGAGGTACTTGGTGGCGGCCAGAGCATAGCGCCCCGGTGGGGTCCCTTGGATTCCAAATACAGGATGCACTCCTCCCATGGGCTCACCGGAGCCCAGGCCTCCAACACCTCTGTCTTTTGTTTTCTCAAAGCCAACGCAGAGTACAAGGTCGTAGGCCTTGGCGATAAGTGCATAGGTCGCGCCCCTGATAGTCTCCAGTCCGGTGCCGCAGAGGTTCTCCACCCTGGTAATGGGGATATAATCCAGTTTGAGGGGATAAGAGAGGCTTTGGCCACCAGCGAATCCCAAGGTTCCTGACCATGCCGCCTGCATATCCTTAGGCCCGACCCCGGCATCTTCAAAAGCTTCGTAGGCTGCTTCGACAACCAGGTCCCAGACGCTGCAATCCCAGCGCTCCCCGAACTTGCTACAGCCCATGCCTACAATGGCGACTTTATCTTTAATGCTTTCCATCTTTCACCTTCCTTAGGCCACCCTCAGGGGACGGCATTTCCAGTAGTAGTTGCGAATACCGCGTTCGCTGTGCATCCATCTGAAGGTAAGCTCTACTGGCATCCCGTCTTCAATATTGTCAGGGTCGCGGTCTGTCAACTGGGCGTAGAACCTCCCTCCCTCCTCGAAGTCGAGGATGCACAGGATGATCGGGGAGTCGAGGCTGGGCCCCAGGAAATCTTTGCTGTAGGTGAAAAGCTTGGCTTTTCTGTCCGCGAGGCGGACCTCTTCGAACTGGTCTTTACTCTGGCAGTACATGCAGATTCTCTGTGGAGGGAAGTTGATATTGCCGCATACCAGGCATTTCCCGCCACGGCAATTGATATTCCATCTGCGATCACGCCATGAGATTGTGGCTGAGGACTGGTTCTCGAAAAAGGCAAACCCTTGGATGAGGCCGCGATAGCGCAGGTACTTATCGTAGTTGGGCAGGGGCAGCTTGGAAGGCAGATGGTATTTTATCCCTCTTCTATCTCCCAGCTTGGCTATTTCCTCAGTGACGGTGAGTATAAAGGCGTCTGCTCCGTCGCCGTAGTTAGCGACCAGAATTTTCTCACCGGCCTTTGTTTCCTCCAGGGCAGCAACCAGCATCATAAGTGTATAGGCAGCGCCGGTATTGCCTATAGTAGAGAACATGTTATCTTGAAGCTGAGTCGTGGCGTCAAAGTTGAGTCTTCTTGCCAGCTGCAAATGCCTTCTGCCATCGTGAGCATATAGGACAGCCCTGGAGAAATCAGATGGCGTTAGCCCGTGTTTCTCCATGATGTCATTGACAGCCTCTTGAATATTCTCCATATAGCCGTGGTTGATGATAAAGCGGTCTTCCCATGATCTTACGAATGTATCGCTATCCAATCGCCAGAAGTCCAAGATATCGTCGTAGTGGGTATGGCTTCCATCTACGCTCGCAATTATGTTGGAGTTACCGAGAAGGATTGCGGCGGAGCCGTCTCCAAAACCCTGTTCGTACTCAGTGGAAGGATGACCCAGCCGGCAGTCGGCAGCAACTACGAGGACTTTTCTTGCGGTGCCAGCGGCAATCGCATCCAGAGCAGCTCGTATTGCTATTGTTCCTGCTCTTAGGGAGTTGGTAAAGTCGGCAGTCATGGTGCTGCGTTTGAGGTCAAGTGCCTCCGCGACCAGACTGGCACATTGTTTCTCCTTGTAAGGGGTTGTAGTAGAAGCTAAGAATAGGCCGTCGACATCTTCCCGGTCGATGCCGTGTAGACAATTGTTCCCGGCCTCGACTGCCATGGTAACAGTGTCTTCATCGAAATTAGCAACCGCTTTTTCCCCTGAGACAGGCATACCGCCCCATGTTTGCCAGATCAGGGCTCGGTCGAGTCTGTAGACGGGTATATAAGCACCGTAGGAAACAATCCCTGCCATTTAGCTCTCCTTTCGCAAGGTCATACCTAGCTGTATGCTGTTGCCGAACTGGGGATAAAGCCAACAGTTAAACGGTGGTCAGAGAAAGAGTTGGGGCTAGATCAAGCCTGATTCCGGGTCCCATTGAGGTAGTCAACGAGATGCTTTTAATGAATTGCCCCTTGGCACCGCTGGGCCTTGCCTTGACCACGGCATCAACTACAGTGGCTAAGTTTTCCAACAGTTTCTCATCATCGAAGCTGATCTTGCCCAGTGGAGTATGGATGATGGCGGTTTTGTCCAATTTGAATTCAACGCGGCCTTTACGAGCGTCTGCAATAACCCGAGGCAAATCGGCTGGCTGTGAGACCGTGCCTGATTTTGGGTTTGGCATCAGCCCTCGGCGCCCCAGGATTTTTCCAAGCTTGCCGATCTTAGACATCATTTCCGGCGTAGCAATCGCGACATCGAATTCGAGCCAGCCATCCTCGATCTTCTTGATCAGTTCATCGCCGCCGACGTTATCGGCCCCAGCGTCTCGGGCTGCCTTTTCTGACTCGCCTTGGGTGAAGACCAATACGCGTACTGCCTTGCCGAGGCCGTTGGGCAAAAGGGCTACGCCACGAACCTGCTGGTCAGCGTGGCGGGGGTCAACCCCCATACGCATGTGGACTTCAACTGTCTCGTCGAACCCGACGTGGGCCACCTGCTTGGCAAGGCTGATCGCCTCTTGTGGAGTATATGTCTTGGTCCTGTCCACAGTATTCAACGCTTCAAGATGCTTCTTACCTTGTTTTCCCATGCTACTCCTAGTTTGTGATGTCGATACCCATACTTCGTGCTGTACCCTCTACTATCCGAATAGCCCCTTCGATATCAATGGCATTTAAATCTTTGAGCTTGAGTTCAGCGATCTCGCGGACCTTCTCCTGTGGAAGGCTGCCGATCTTATTTCGCCTCGGATTGTCACTCCCCTTTTCAGCGCCCAGCGCTCTTTTCAGCAAGTCAGCGGCAGGCGGAGTTTTGGTGATAAAGGTGAAAGAGCGGTCCTCATAGATGGTGATTTCCACGGGAACGATCGCGCCTGCTTGGGATGCAGTCAGGTCGTTGTATTCCTTGCAGAAGGCCATGATATTAACCCCATGTTGTCCCAGAGCGGTGCCTACTGGTGGGGCTGGGGTAGCTTTGCCTGCCTCTATATGCAGTTTGACTATCGCTTTTAGCTTCTTCGCCATTTTTCGCTACCTTCTTAACCTGCTATTTATAGTAATCTTTACAAGGGTTGAAGGGATATAGGGTTTGCTGGCAGGTCACAGCCTTTCCACCTGTAGAAAGTCCAATTCGACAGGAGTTTCCCTCCCAAAAAAGGACACCATGACCTTTATTTTGCCCTTCTCCTCGTTTATGTCGTCCACTACTCCGATGAAATCAATGAAAGGACCATCGACTATGCGGATGCTCTGTCCTTTGTCGAAACCTGTCCTGACCCTTGGTGTCTTGGACTCCATTTGCTTGAGGATAGACCCAACCTCTCCTTCATCGAGGGGGACAGGTTCGATTTTACCTTTATCATCCTGAGTACTTACGATACCGGTGACACCTGGGGTGTTGCGCACAACGTGCCAGCTTTCCTCATCCATGACCATCTCGACCATGATATAACCTGGAAATATCTTCCTGGCGACGGTGCGTCGTTGGCCATCCTTTATTTCCATTTCATCTTCCGTAGGTACTACCACCTGGAAAATTTTGTCCTTCACATCCATGGATTCGATGCGATGTTCCAGGTTTGTCTTGACTCGGTCTTCGTATCCCGAGTAAGTGTGGATGATAAACCATTGCCTTTCGTTTTGTCCCATAGATATCTGCCCAATCTTATAATTTCAAGGAAATAAGCCTTTTGCGGCGGAGGTTGGTATCACGGTGATACTGATCTTTTATTTCCTGGCCATGGTATCTGGTTGTGTCATCTAAGCAGGATTACGTTCATCAGTTCGGAAAACCCAAGGTCGACCACCCAGAGAGTCATGGCTACTGCGACGGTGACGACAATCACAATAGTAGTCAGATAGGTGGCTTCCTGCCTTGTGGGCCAAACTACCTTTCTTAGCTCTGCTACAGTTTCACCGACGAATTTGAACCTTTGTTTTCCCTGTCCCTTTGTCGAAACCTGACGCCTCAATTTACTCTCGGTGTTTACTTATTTTGTCTCTCGGTGTAAGGTATGAACCCGGCAACGAGGGCAATACTTGCTCAACTCCAGTTTTCCTGGGTCGTTCCTCTTGTTCTTATTGGTGGTGTAAGTCCTCTCCTTGCATTGGCTGCAGGCGAGATGGATAATAATTCGAGCTTCGGCTTTCTTTGCCATTTCTATTCAATTACGGCTGTGACCAGACCTGCTCCCACTGTTCTACCGCCTTCCCTGACAGCAAACCTCACTCCTTCCTCCAGGGCGATCGGAGCAAGCAGCTTAACTTTCGCTTTAATATCATCGCCGGGCATCGCCATCTCTACTCCGCTGGGCAGTTCGATTGACCCGGTGACATCCATGGTCCTAATATAGAACTGAGGCTTGTATCCATTGAAGAAGGGTGTATGGCGGCCACCCTCTTCTTTGGTCAATATGTACACCGCAGCATCGAAGGTTGTATGAGGTTTGATGGAGCCGGCTTGCGCCAGTACTTGTCCCCTTTCGACCTCGTCGCGTTCAACTCCCCTCAGCAAGCAGCCAATCGCATCTCCTGCCTGACCGTCCGCTAGCGTTTTGTGGAACATCTCGACACCGGTGACTATTGTCTTCCTTGTTTCCTTCATACCTATTATTTCAATCTCCTGCCCTGCCTTTACGATGCCTCGTTCCACCCTGCCAGTGACCACGGTGCCTCGTCCCTTGATGCTGAAGACATCCTCCACGGGCATGAGGAAGGGCTGGTCTGCAAGGCGCTCGGGCATGGGTATGTAGTTGTCCACGGCGTCCGTAAGCTCGAGGATTTTACCACACCACTCACACTCCCTCTTGCCACATCCGCACTCAAGAGCTTTGAGTGCGCTCACGTGTATGATGGGAATCTCATCACCGGGGAATCTGTAGTGGGGGAGCAACTCTTCCCTCAGTTCAAGCTCTGTCACTTCGAGCAGTTCGGGATCATCCACCATGTCTATTTTGTTAAGAGCTATAACTATCGCGGGGACCGCTACCTGACGAGCGAGCAGGAGATGTTCTTTTGTTTGCGGCATTACACCATCATCAGCAGCCACCACCAGTATAGCCCCGTCCATCTGGGCGGCCCCTGTTATCATGTTCTTGATATAGTCAGCGTGGCCCGGGCAGTCCACATGGGCGTAGTGGCGTTTCTCAGTCTCGTACTCGATGTGCGCGATAGCGATGGTCAGTCCTCTTGCCTTCTCCTCAGGGGCATTGTCTATGGAATCGAAGGGGCGAAACTGAGTATTTCCTGTGTTGGCCAGACATTTAGTGATCGACGCTGTCAACGTTGTCTTGCCGTGGTCAACGTGCCCGATTGTGCCCACGTTAACGTGGGGTTTGGTCCGCTCGAAAACTTTCTTCGCCATGTACTTTCCTCCCGATAGGTTTAAACTAAGCTGGAGCCCACAACCAGATTTGAACTGGTGACCCCGTTCTTACCAAGAACGTGCTCTACCACTGAGCTATGTGGGCAGGCTAGTGGTGGAGGGGGTAGGATTCGAACCTACGTAGCCATCTCTGGCGGCAGATTTACAGTCTGCTGGTATTAGCCGCTCACCCACCCCTCCGGACCCGTCCCGAGCCCGAGAGCGGATTCGAACCGCTACCCTACCGATTACAAGTCGGTTGCGCTACCATTGCGCCACTCGGGCCTTATTCGACCTTTATTTGATTCTAGAAAATAAGTATAGAAATAAAAATAAACAAAGTCAAGGTTTACTGTATCGCCACACCGTTCCCTGAGGAGTATCCTCGAGGCTGATATTCAGTTCGTTGAGATCGCTTCGGATTCCATCGGCAAGCTGCCACTCCTTCGCTCTTCGCAGCTCAGCTCTTTTTTCTGACAGTAGGCTGATGATGCGATCGACGTCGGTGGTCCCTTTTGTTGCCAAACCATACTTGGCTAAAAGGCTAATTAAGGGTTTAATCGAAATCTCTGGCGTTCTTGGTTCAGAGAGCAGATTCAACCCCAGCACTTCAGCAAGTTCCAGGAGTATCTTGTGTGTTTCGGCTATCCCCAGCCCTTCGTCGTGGCCTCGATTTATCTCCCGTGCGAGGTCAAACAGGACAGCTAAGGCCTGAGGAGTTCCGAAGTCATCATCCATGGCTTCGATAAACTGCTCTCGACAGTGTTGGACGTCTATGCTGGTTCCCGCGGGCTTTTCAATATCAACGCGGGCTGCCCGGCGCAGCCTTTCTATCCCCTTTTCAGTTGAGGCTAGAACTTCATCCGAGTAAGTAATTGGGCTGCGGTAATGGGAGTTGAGCACCCAGAGCCTCAGAGCATCGGGGCTATACTTAGAGAGTGCCTCGCTTATAGTTACCAGCTTGCCGGAGGATTTACTCATCTTATCCTCGCCCAGTTGCATAAAACCATTGTGCAACCAGTAGCGTACGAAGGGTGTGACTGAGGTGAAAGATTCGGATTGCGCGATCTCGTTTTCATGATGAGGGAAGATAAGGTCTTCCCCGCCTCCATGAATGTCCAGGGTTTCACCGAGGTATTTGAGGGACATGGCGCTGCACTCGATGTGCCACCCGGGTCTTCCTTGCCCCCAGGGGCTTTGCCAATGTGGCTCCCCCGGCTTACTTGCTTTCCATAGGGTGAAGTCTAGGGGGCACTCTTTTGCTTCACTGACCTCGATGCGGGCTCCCGCCATCATGTCGTCCAGATTGCGATGGCTGAGCTTGCCATAGTCAGTGGCGCTCAACACCCGAAAATAGACGTCGCCTCCCATCTGATAGGCATGTCCCTTTTGTATCAGACCTTCGACCATCTCTATAATCTTGGGTATTTCCTCTGTGGCTCTGGGGTAAATGTCGGCCCGTTTGATGTTGAGGGTGTCCATATCTGTGAAGTACTGCGCAATAAAGCTATCTGCCACCTCCTGAGGAGGGATTCCTTGCTCATTGGCCCGTGCGATGATTTTGTCATCAACGTCAGTGAAGTTCTGCACGTATTTCACTTTATAGCCACTAAATTCGAGGTAACGCCTGATGGTGTCGAAAGCGATATAGCTCATGGCATGGCCCAGGTGGCAGGGGGCGTAGGGGGTGACCCCGCAGACATACATTCTTACCGTATCACCCAGCGGGAGGAAATCCTCTTTCTGGCCGGAAAGGGTGTTAGATATCCTGATCATAATTAATCCAACAGAGCAACAGCATAGGTGGCGATGCCCTCTTCTCTTCCGGTGAAACCTAACCCTTCGGTGGTGGTGGCCTTTATTCCCACCTGGCTTTTACTGATAGACAAGGCTTGACTGATGTTCTGCCTCATCTGGTCTATGTAGGGGTGAAGGGGAGGGCGCTCAGCGACTATTGTAGCATCGATGTTGCTAATACGCCAGCCATGCTCGCTAAGCAAATTCCTGGTGCGGTCCAGGAGAACGATGCTGGAAATGCCCTCGTAAGCAGGGTCGTTAGCGGGGAAGTAGCTCCCGATGTCTCCCAGGGCAGTGGCGCCTAGCAGAGCATCTATTATGGCGTGCACGACAACATCGGCGTGGGGCCGAAGAGGCTGGCGTGGCAGTCCTACCGGGGCGCCTACCTGGCGGGAACGCGGATCGCGGGCGAGCTGATTTACGAGACGGTCCAGCGTAACTGCGTTGTCTATGCGGCGGCCGCTGTCGAGGCGGACCAGGAGTGTTCAGCGCTTCTTGACGCGTACCACTCGGGTATGAAGGTGTGGGTGAACGGTGAATTGGTGCGCAACGAACCCTACGGGATGACCAAGGGCCTGCGCGTTACGATGCCCAGCAAGCTCATTCGGCTGCGCGAGGGCCGCAACCTGCTCCTGATCAAGTTTCGGCCCGGCTATATTGCCGACGGCATCGATTTCTGCGTGGACGGGGTGCGCGTATCGCCTCTGGCCGCGGCGCAGGGCTCACCAGTCGCCGTTGGCCGCGTTCGCGCGCTTGCGCGTTTCACGGGGTCCATCGCCGAGCCGCGGCAGGTGATCGAAGCGGCCGTTGTGAACACGTCCCAGGTCGCGGTCAAGGTCGCCGTCTCCG
>SDBU01010411.1_pt1 | contig 10319 bp, 7 predicted proteins | sample 2277071 | NCBI WGS metagenome assembly SDBU01 (sample SAMN10397929, study PRJNA504765) | marine sediment metagenome | isolation source: marine sediment core GS08_GC12, 126 cmbsf | place: Arctic Ocean: Gakkel Ridge, Loki's castle | collected 2008 | reverse complement strand
GATTTCATTTTTGACCGTTTCACGTTTCAGGATAAGGTCTTCCGCAATGTATTTTGCGGTGACCTGCTTGATGGTCTCCTGGACGGCCGGAGCGGCGATTCTAGCTATGTACTCCTGCCCCAGTGTCCGGTAAATCTCGGCGGTCATGGTTGGGTCCAAACGCCAGTTGAGGGCAATGGTAGTGCTGACATCTTGAAGATCACGGGATGCCGAGGCCGCACCGATTTCATATTTCTCGGTCTGAACTGACATCTTTACTACCGAATCTAAGAACGGCAATTTCATCTGGAGACCCTCACCCAGGATTGTGCCAGTCACCGCGGCAAACCGGATGACCACCCCGCGATGACCGGCGGGGATAGTCGCAAATGAGCCAGCAATAACACTGATAACGATCATGAGGACTCCGATGATGCCGGCAATTTTTCCCCCAAGTCGACTCTGAGGATCTCCCCCCCTTCCCTTGTTTGTCTGCATCAGGTATAAACCAATAACAACAACAATGATACCCAAAACAAGTAGTCCAATCATCTCTCAACTCCTTCTTAAGATTTCTTGGTAAGTAAACAGTCACTTGCATATTAGGATATATCTACACTAAAGTCAAGTATATAAAACCTTTCGAAAATTTTCTCAGAGCCTCTTCAAAACCGCCTAAAAACATCGGTAATATGTATTGCTTGACCCTTTTGTTACTAATAACCTATAATTCAAAACAGCAATGATAAAGCAGCTTGAAGAATTAAGACAAAATGCCCTACAAGAGTTAGGTAGCATTAGCAACACTAAGGAGCTGGAATCCTGGCGAGTTCGTTATTTGGGTAGGAAGAGTGAGCTAACCAAGGTTCTGCGTAGCTTAGCCACCCTACCTCCAGACGAAAGGAAAGCTGTTGGTGCTTATGCTAATGAGGTTAAGGCATATCTAGAGGATAGTTTGAGGCAAAAGGGTCAGGTTCTTCAGGAGGCGCAGCTAGGAGTATTTGCTAAAAAAGAAGCTATTGATATTACTCTGCCTGGTCATCCTTTTCCAATAGGTCGGTTGCATCCGATTACTCAAACGCTATATGAAATATGCGACATATTTGTCTCTATGGGTTTTCAGGTAGTTGAAGGACCGGAGGTAGAGTGGGACTACTATAATTTTGAGGCACTGAACATTCCTGAGGAACACCCGTCTCGTGATACCATGTCAACATCCTGGGTTGATTTTGTGACAGATAGCGGTGTAAGCCCCATGCTACTACGCACCCACACTACTTCGGTAAGTGCTAGGATTGTTGAGACTATGCAGCCCCCGATAAGAGTAATTGAGCCGGGCAAGGTTTATCGCTATGAGGCTAGTGATGCTACCCATACCCCTATGTTCCATCAAATTGACGGTCTGGCTGTAGATAAAGGTATCACTATGGCTGACCTGAAGGGGACACTTTACGAGTTTTCTCGCCGTTTCTTTGGTGAGGATAGGAAGGTGCGCTTCCGCTGTGACTACTTTCCCTTTGTCGAGCCCGGCGTTGAAATGGCTATAGAATGTTCGGTTTGTAGTGGTAAAGGTTGCCGCCTCTGTGGTAATACCGGCTGGATTGAAATATTAGGGGCAGGGATGACCCATCCGCAAGTTCTTCAGCGTGGAGGTCTTGACCCAAAGGTTTATACCAGTTTTGCCTTCGGTATGGGTATAGACCGTCTGCCCATGCTTCGCTATGGGATTGATGACATCAGACTATTCTATAGTAGCGACCTTAGATTCCTAAGGCAGTTCTGAGCGATGAAGGTTTCACTTAAGTGGCTCCAGGAATATGTGAATATTACTCTGCCTCCGGCTGATTTAGCCCACCGGCTGACAATGACTGGCACTGAGGTCAAGGGGACGCAGGTTATTGGTGGGAATTGGGAAAACATCGTTATCGGTCAAATAATTGCCATTAACCCTCATCCTAATGCTGACCGCCTTACTTTAGCTACCATAGATTTAGGCACTGAGCAGGAAACTGTTGTCTGCGGGGCGCCGAATCTTAGGCTTGGTGATAAGGTAGCCTTTGCCTATGTCGGTGCTCAACTTATTGATGGGCATAGTGGGCAGGTATTCCGCTTGGAACCAGCCAAAATTCGTGGCATCGTATCCAATGGCATGGCTTGCTCAGAAAAGGAGCTGGGTGTTTCTGATAGTCATGAAGGAATCATGGTTTTGCCGGCGGAAGCACCGGTAGGCACTCCACTGGCTGATTATCTCGGTGATGTTATTCTTGACTTAGATGTAACCCCTAATCGACCTGACTGCCTGTCCGTAATTGGAATAGCTAGAGAGGTTGCCACCCTGACTGGGCAAAGTCTGCATCTTCCCGAGGTTAGCTATAAGGAAACGGCCTCCCCTATAGACCAGCAAATATCAATAGAAATTGTTGCTCCTGACCTATGTCTAAGGTATTGCGCCAGTCTAATTATGGGGATAAGGGTGGCTGAGTCTCCAAGGTGGATGCAACAACGATTGCTAGCTTGTGGCATGCGCCCGATAAATAATATTGTAGATGTTACCAACTATGTCATGCTGGAACATGGGCAACCCCTCCACGCCTTTGACTATAACCAAATTAGGGGTAGGAAAATTATTGTTCGCCGAGCTGCCAATGATGAAGTTATGGTTACTCTGGATGGGGTAGAGCGGGTTCTCTCTAGAGATATGCTAGTTATTGCCGATGAGGAGGGGGCAGTGGCTATCGCTGGGGTTATGGGCGGTGCTAATAGTGAGGTGACCCAGCAGACTACCTCAATACTTCTGGAGGCAGCTAATTTTAACCCAGCCAGCATTCACCATACCGGTAATACCTTGCGTTTGCCGAGCGAAGCCTGTGCGAGATTTGAGAGAGGCATTCGCCCTGAGCTTACTCTACCAGCCCTTAAACGGGCGACCCAGTTAATTATCCAGCTAGCTGGTGGTGAAGCAGCTAGGGAGGTGGCTGATGTTTATCCCGGTAAGCTGGAGCGTGAGCCTATCTTGCTATCAACGGGCAAGGTAAATAGCCTCTTAGGTATTGACTTTAGTCTTGACCAGATAGTAGGTGTCCTGGCTTCCTTGGGCTTTGATTGCAAGCAAGCCGGCTCAGCTTCAGAGGTTTGGGTTACTGCTCCTTACTGGCGGAGTGATATACATCTGGCGGTTGACCTTATAGAGGAGGTAGCCCGTATTATTGGCTATGATAAGATTCCAGCTACTATGCTCAGCCAACCACTACCCAGACAAAACCCTGAACCCATCCTTAGCCTTAAACAGAAAGTAAGGCGTAGCCTTACCGGTTATGGCTTCCAGGAGGTGATTACATATTCACTAACTAGCTTGGAAATGCTAAACATGCTGCTACCTGAAGCTTGTCCCCTTGAACCTATGCCCCTTCGAGTGGCTAACCCTATGACCGCTGATCAGGAGTACCTTCGCCCTAACCTGCGAGCTAACCTATTAGCTGCCCTTTTGGCAAATCGAAGGCATGAAGACGGTGGTATTAGGCTTTTTGAGTTGGGCAAGGTATATCTACCGCGACCCAAGGACTTACCCGATGAGCCTGAGATGTTGTGTGGTATACTAAGTGGCTCAAGGCTTGAAAAGTCGTGGCAAGTTGAGGATGATTTAATTGATTTCTTTGATGCCAAGGGGGTGGTGGAAGGCTTGCTCAACCAGTTGGGTGCGGAAGCCGGTTTTGAGGAGTGCTCAGACAAAAGCTTACACCCCAATAGACGGGCAGCTATAGTTATCGCCGGTAATAGACTGGGCGTTGTTGGTGAATTACACCCTAAAGTATCGCAAGCCTTTGAAATTTCTGGGGCTGTCTATCTTTTTGAAATTAACCTGACAGCGCTGTTGCCCTTTACCATCGGTCATAAAATGTTCCAGCCAATACTACGGTTTCCTGCCATAGTCAGGGATATGGCTCTAGTAGTTAATGCCGAAATAACCCACCAGAAAGTGCAGGATATTATTAAGAGCTTCCCATTAGTGAGCTGGGCTACTATATTTGATGTCTATGCTGGTGAGCAAGTCCCACCGGGCAAGAAATCCCTCGCCTACAGGGTTACCTTTCAATCACCGACGCACACCTTGACTGACGAAGAGGTTAACCAGGTTCAACAGCAAATCCTGGATAAGCTATCTAGTGAGCTTGGTGCTACACTACGTAACTGATTTCGGCCTGAGGTCTTTGGTTAAGTGAAAGTACCCCTCACCCGCCAATATGGTATAATGCGAGTGAAGGTAAATAACTTCGGGGTGATTAGAAATGAGGAGAGAAGAAATAAAGAAAGTGGTAAGAGAAGGCTATGCCAAAATTGCCAAACAGGATAGCTCCTGCTGCGGTCCGGTGAGTTCGTGCTGTGGAGGCGCTGATTTAGCCCAGAATATTAGTAAGAGCATAGGATATGCTGAGGAAGAACTTAGTTCGGTTCCTGAAGGGGCAAATTTAGGCCTTGGCTGTGGGAATCCGGTTGCTCTTGCCTCTTTAAGAGAAGGGGAGACCGTTCTTGACCTTGGTTCGGGTGCTGGTTTTGACTGTTTTCTTGCGGCTGACAAAGTTGGTGAGAATGGAAGAGTTATCGGTGTAGATATGACGCCAGAGATGATTGAAAAGGCGAGAGAAAACGCCAGGAAGGGCAACTACGGAAATGTGGAGTTCAGGCTCGGAGAGATTGAAAATCTACCGGCGGCTGATAATTCGGTTGATGTCGTCGTCTCAAACTGTGTTATCAATCTCACGCCTGACAAAGGAAGGGTCTTCAGGGAAGCGTTCCGGGTGCTAAAACCAGGCGGTAGGCTGATAATTTCAGATATGGTTTTGCTAAAGGAACTTCCGGATTTTATAAAGAACTCTATTGAGGCATATATTGGCTGTCTTTCCGGAGCGATAATGAGGGACGAATACATAGGAGCCATAAAAGTGGCCGGATTTCGGGAAGTCAGGATAATTGATGAGACATCTTTCCCTATAGAGTGTATGGCCAATGATCCGACAGCAAAGGTGATCATTGAGAATCTAAAAATACCACCGGGAAAAGTAGAAGAGATTGCTAGTTCAGTTATAAGCATAAAGGTTTCTGGTGTCAAGCCGAACTAGACAACTTGGATAAAGCCTGGCTAATAAGCTCCTTAAGCCTTTCTGCTATCCTCTCTAATGGCACAAGCTCAGATTCTTTCTCGGAGCGCTTTTTTATCTCTACGCTATTCTTCTCCAGGGTTCGGGGGCTAATGGTAACCCGAATAGGTATTCCCAGGAGGTCAGCGTCATTGAACTTTACCCCCGGAGATTCTTTACGGTCATCAAAAAGCACATCTAAACCCTGTGCCTCAAACTCGGCATAGAGATTTTCGGCAACTTCTGAGACCTTAGAATCTTCCCGATACAAAGGGCAAAGATAGATGTGATACGGGGCAATAGTTAATGGCCAGATAATGCCTTTATCATCATGGTTTTGCTCTATAGCTGCTACCAGTAATCTACCCATCCCAATGCCATAAGACCCCATGACAATAGGGTGAGATACACCGTTGGGGTCAATAAAAAAAGCTCCCAGTTTCTCACTGAGGAAAGTGCCAAGCTTAAAGATATGCCCGACCTCAATTCCGTGTGTGGATGATAACTTACCGCCGCACTTAGGGCATCCTTCTCCGGCACGAGCCCTGGCTATATCTGCCATAGTGTTAACCTTAAAATCCCTGGGGTAGTTGACATTTCTGAAGTGAGTATCGGGTTTATTGGCACCAGCAACAAAGTTTGTCCCTGAGGTTATGGAATTATCAGCAATAATTTTGATGCCACTTATACCTATCGGTGAGGCTGAGCCAGCGACTATACCGGCTTCTATCACCTCGGCTTCGGTAGCTAGGCGAAGCTCAAAACAGTGTAGTGTGTTCTTCAGTTTCACCTCATTTACCTCAAGGTCACCTCTAATAACTACAAAGACCGCTTCGCCGTCAGCGATATAGAACACGGCTTTAATGGTCTTACTTTGAGGCACTTTCAGGAAACTTGATACTTCTTCAATTGTAGCCATGCCAGGGGTATCCACCTCTTCTAGTGGTAATGGCTCCTCACCTTCTATCTTACTTATAGTGCTCTGAGCCTTATCGGCATTAGCTGCGTATTGGCAACTGTGGCAATAGATAATCTCATCCTCACCGTTTTCAGAGATGACCATAAACTCGTGGGAGGCCTTGCCACCGATGGCGCCGCTATCAGCTTCAACCAGTAGGGTAGGGAGGCCGCAACGGCTACAGATATTCTGGTATGCCTGGAGCATCTTAGCATAGCTCTGGTTTAGTCCATCTTCGTCGGTATCAAAGCTATACAGGTCTTTCATAATGAATTCGCGAACTCGCATTAGTCCGGCTCTAGGGCGAAGCTCATCGCGGAACTTGGTCTGGATTTGATACAGGAGTAGTGGCAGGTCACGGTAGCTCTGCACATTGTATCTTACCAGCTCGGTGATGACCTCTTCATGGGTTGGTCCCAGGCATAATTTGCGCTCCTTGCGGTCGGAGAGAGTAAACAGTCCCTTACCAAAAGCCAGGTCTCGCCCGGTTTCCTGCCACAGCTCCAGCGGTTGGAGAATCGACATGTGTAGCTCCTGTCCGCCGGCTTTATCTATCTCCTCGTGGATTATATTTTCTATTTTTTTTAGCACCCTCCAGCCTAAAGGCAAATAAGAATAGATACCAGCCGCTACTTGACTTATCATTCCGGCTTTTATTAGTAGCTGGTGGCTAACGATATCTGCCTCAGCCGGTACCTCTCTTTGTGTCTTACCGAATAGCTTTGATATGCGCACTTTTTACCTCCATTTATATTTATCTACCTCACCCCCTCGGTCCCCCTCTCCATGATATGGATATATCTTCCTATCATGAGGGGGAGGGTAGTTTATGAAGGGGCTTCGCCCCTTTAAACTTCCCCTTTATCCTCTTGTTTTTCTTTCCTGTTTCTGCTCCTCTAGGCTTCTTGGGCGAAGTTCGTTCTTTTCCTTTACAAGCTTTGTTAGTTCTCTTACCAATGCTATTTTGTCATTCTCCCAGTCTAATCGGAGCCATATTTCTATTTTTTCGTGATGGAAATGGTCAAGAGAGCATCTCGAAAAGTCCTCAAAATTTCCGCAATAGAAGCCTCGTCTTTTCTGTAACTCCCTCATGAAAAGTGTCAGTTGGTACCAGCACCGCAAAGCGGGAGGGCCAGCGAAGGCTTCTATTGCAACCTCCTTATCAATAATATCTTTGGCTACTAGAGCGCCGAGCATGTCGAACCTGTTGACGACCTGTTCGATTTTGGCTACCTCGCTCTTTTTTTCGTCATCATCAATAAAGTCTTTAATAGCTTCACGTCTATTTTTATAAATAATATCGCGAAGTATTTTTATGAGATCGGGATCACGTAATTGCTGAAATAGCTCAACCGCAAGCTGTGCATTGGTGCTTCGTCTCATTTGCTGCACTTGCACAATAGCAAACACCACACCCATAGCCAACAGCCAAGTAGCAATGGCTGCCACTATTTGCCAAGTATTAGCATCCCACCAATATTCAACTCCCCAATTCTTAATAATGACGTATATTAGAACCCCAACCAGAAACCAAAAAGCTACTTTTGACCCTGTTCTCCAATCCATGTTTCACCCCTATTCCTAGAACCTCTCCACCTCTGCCATCAGGGCGCTGACGAAGTCCTTTTCCTTGACCACCCTAATCTTCTCACCTTTTTTGAAGAGGACGGCTCTGCCTTTGCCGCAGGCGATGCCTATATCGGCGTCTCTGGCTTCACCCGGTCCGTTGACCACACAGCCCATAACGGCTACCTTTATCGGTTTGTCAATCTTTAATAGCTGTTCTTCTACTGCCTCAGCTAATTTTACAATATCAACCTCAGCCCGACCACAGGAGGGGCAACTAACTAATATCGGACCGTGCTGGCGCAAATCCAGGCTCTTTAAGATTTCATAGCCAGCAATTACCTCTTCCCTGGGGTGAGCCGTCAGTGACACCCGAATAGTATCACCAATACCAAGGTAGAGAAGGGTACTGATGCCCACAGTGCTGCGGATGATACCTGTTCTGGGTGTGCCGGCTTCGGTAATGCCGATGTGCAGGGGATAGGGTATCTTTCGGGCAATGTCTTGATAGGCTTCAATAGTAGTCGGGACATCAAAAGCTTTAAGGGAGACCTTAATCAGGTCAAAGTCTAGGCTTTCCAGTAGTTTTATCTGCTGTAAGGCAGCCTCTACCATCTGCTCAGCGATTGTCAAGTTTGGATTAGCTACATTAGGTAGGCTGCCAGCATTTACCCCGATGCGGATAGGGACACTTCTTTCTTTAGCTGCCTGGGCTATAGTCTTAACCTTTTCCGGTTCACTGATGTTGCCCGGGTTCAGCCGCAGCCCATCGCAACCAGCTTCCAGTGCCATTAAAGCCAGGCGATAGTCAAAATGAATATCGGCAATTATCGGTATGGAAATGCCTCTTTTGATAGCTTGTATAGCCTGCGCCGCCTGGCTATCAGGTACAGCTACCCGTACCAGCTCGCAGCCACAATCTTCAAGTTCCTTGATTTGGTTGATAGTTGAGATAACATCACGGGTATCGGTCTTGGTCATAGACTGCACTGCGATAGGAGCATCTCCACCGACAGTTACATTACCAATTTGAATAGGTTTACATACTCGTCGGGGATTCATGGTATTAAGCTCTCTCCGCTTATAATGCGTATAATATCCTGGTAGGTGATTAAAGCGATTACTCCCATTAGCATAGTGAAGCCGATAAGATGCACTAGCCCCTCTGTCTTGGCTGGGATGCGCTTACCCCGGCGAACCCACTCCAGGAGAACAAATACAATCCTGCCCCCATCTAGGGCGGGGAGTGGGAAGATATTGATTATAGCTAAGTTTATGCTGAGAAAGGCAGCAAATTCTAGTAACGGGCTAATCCCAGCCTTAGCCACCTCTCCGGTGAGCTGGGCAATACCTACTGGTCCGGCCACTTCTACAGGTATGGCACCAATAATCATACTGATTATTCCGTTCTTGAATAAAACGAAGGTTTCTATACATGCACTTACTCCCTGAGGTATCGCCTTCCAGAAAGGATAACTTTGTCTTACTGTGGTTTGATTTGCCATATTAAACAGAACAATACTTGTCCCGTCATCTGGAGAAGGCTTCCATTTTGGGGTTATTGGTACTTCATCTGTGGTTGAATCGGTGTGCTCAACAAACAGGGTAATTTCTTTGCCCAGGTTCATGTAGATATAACGGCTCAGTTCTAACGTATTGTTCAACTTTCTACCATCAACACTGATGATGATATCTCCAGATTGAAGTCCAGCCTTAGCTACCGATGAATTGGGAACTACTTCTTCAACGACTATATCTCCGAATACCGAGTTATGGGGAATCATAAAAGCAATTGAGAACAGGAGGAGAGGCAGTATGAAATTCATTAGTGAACCGGCACTGAGAACTAACAGCCTGGTGGCAATACTCTTACTGGCTAAGCTTCTTGCCACCTTGGGGTCTTCTTCACCAGCCATTTTCACGAAGCCGCCCAGTGGTATGGCATTCAGCGAATATAGGGTTTCACCCCTTCTTACCGATAATAGTCGTGGGGGAAAGCCAAGACCAAACTCGTCAACTCTTACCCTGGATGCTTTGGCAGTAATAAAATGCCCAAGCTCGTGGGCAATGATTAGCACTACTATAACACCGAGGAAGGCTACTATTGTAATTAGCATGGATTATCTCCAGTGGCTAGCTGCAGGACTTTTTCTCTAGCCCAGGCATCAGCTGCCATAATTTCCTCTAGAGTAGGCTGGGCTATGACTTGATGCTCTTCCAGTGCCTGCTCTACAAGCTTGGCAATATCAGTGAACTTGATGCGCTGAGACAAAAAGAGTTCAACGGCTACCTCGTCAGCGGCGCAAAGCACTGCCGGATAAGTTCCTCTCTTCTTCCCCGCTGCAATAGCCAACTTGAGGCAGGGGAAGGTATCAAGGTCAGGTTGTTCAAAGGTCAGGCTACTAATACGGCTCCAGTCAAGCCTGGGGAGTTGCGGGTTAGCCAGGCGTTCAGGGTAGGACAGAGCATATTGAATAGGTAAGCGCATATCGGGGTAGCTTAACTGGGCTTTAATTGAGCCATCTATAAATTCTACCATAGAGTGTATAATACTCTGGGGGTGGATTAAAACCCTGATATTATCAAAAGGTATGTTGAACAGCCAGTGGGCTTCAATTACCTCAAGCCCCTTGTTCATCAGGGTAGCCGAGTCAATAGTGACCTTTCTTCCCATTTGCCAT
>SDBU01010410.1_pt1 | contig 10320 bp, 8 predicted proteins | sample 2277071 | NCBI WGS metagenome assembly SDBU01 (sample SAMN10397929, study PRJNA504765) | marine sediment metagenome | isolation source: marine sediment core GS08_GC12, 126 cmbsf | place: Arctic Ocean: Gakkel Ridge, Loki's castle | collected 2008 | reverse complement strand
CCATCGATGCGGGGATTTTCTAGAATATTGTGCTGAAGCTCCTCGCTCAGTAAGAGTGACGAAACACCGCCGCGTGGCTCATTGTTGCCGTATTTGGGGCCAATAATATAGTTGCGATAACCGCGAATTGTTGTCTCACCACCGAGGTAGAATCGTTCGCTGAGCGGTAGTGTAACGGGCGAGGTGCCACCATAGGTGTGGATGAACTGCAGCTCTGCTTTAAATTTTATGACATCCTTTTTGGTAAATGGATAGTAGTAGGCGTTTAGATAGGAAAATTTCATGAATTCAAAGTTACCACCCAACCCTGCCAACTCATAGACAAAACGAGAGCGAAACCCACTGGTGGGGTATCGGGGATGGTCGGTGGAGTCATAGAGAAATGAAAAGCCAGCAGCCGAGAGAAAGCCTGAGATGTTCGCCTCTTGAACGAGTAAGGTGTTGGCATCATCATCTACGGAGTTGTGTGACTTTCTAGCGCGGTAGTGGAGATCAAACTTGAGGTAGTCATTGAAAATATAGGTCGCGTGTACTGTGCCACCATAGGTTTTGAGTTCATAGGCTCGAGAGAGCGTTCGGTTGTCGGTTTTGTCAGCATCGACACCCAAGATCCAGGGTGTATCGAGGAAATAGGGTTTTGACCACTGCCCAAGATAGCTAGTCTGGTTTTTACCTACATTGAGTTTAAAGTGCGCATACTCGCCGCCACCTCGCAAAGCTCCTGGACCGCGAGAGAGAACTTCAGGGATGCCGCCGAGGTTGAAGTTGCGTTCAGTCAATTCGACTCCACCGAAGATGCTGTCGAGAGAGTTGGCGCCTAAGAAAACTCCAACGTTGCCGGTGTCGGTCTCCTCAACTTCGATGTAGACATCGCGATAGCAGGAATCTTCGGAAGTTTTGACTGCGTAGACATTGACATTGTTAAAAAAACCAGTATTGGAAAGTCTTGCCTCTGTTCCTTCCAGTTTTTTGATGTTGAACAGCTCTCCAGGACAGATCAAACTTTCGTTTAAGATCACCCGGGTTTGTGTGCAGCGGTTGCCGAAAACTCGAATCATTCCGACACAGTACTGTTCCCCCTCTTCTATCGTTACTGCAACGTCGTAGACGGGGCAGTTTTCACGGAGAGAGAGCCGGACGTCCACTGCAGCGTCGATATAGCCGCAAGATCCATAGAGGTCGCGTATCGCCTTCACTGTGCACCGCAATTTGTCGGGGGAGTAGAGCTGCCCTCGAGCAAACTGGAACTGTGGCCAAATTTGGTCGTCTGAGTAGAGAGTGTTGCCTGAGAATGAGATTTTGCCGAAAGTATAGAGGGTCCCTTTTTCGGCGCAGACCACCAAGAGGATCATGTTTTTTTCATCGGTTTTTTCACGGATGGTAATCGTGACCGACGCGTCTGCATATCCTTCGTTTTGTAAGTAATTTAAGATCTGACGACGGTCGTGTTCTACCATCTCGGGATGATAACGGCCACGTCCAGTAATTATGCTAAGACCACAGATGTGCTGCTTGGTGACCATGAGCGCTTTCAGCTCTTTCTTTTCACACTTGGTGAACCCCTGAAAAATAACCCCCCTGATCTCTCCAGCGCGCCCCTCTCTGATATGAATCTGAATGTCTACCACATTTGTTTCGTGATCTGAAGAGATGTCATAGTCCAGTTCAGACTCGAAATATCCTTTCTTGACGTAGAGGGCCTTTACTTTGTTGAAGGCTTTGATAAACTCCTCGCGATCAAAGAGAGAACCCGCAGTAATCCCTAATTCATTCTGGAGTTTTCGGGTCTTCATTTTCTCATTTCCGCAGAATTGCAGTGATCGGATGGTGGGCCTAAGCCATACCTTTAGAGTGATATAGAGTTTATCTTCTCTCACTTTTAGCGATGGTTCCACTTTGTCGTATTCTTCAGAAAGAGATTTAAGGTCTTGATCGAATTCACTTTGCGAGAAAAAGTTTCCAGCTTTTGTCTGCAGTCGAGATCTCACAGCGTACGGATCAAAAGGAGCATCAGGTGAAACACCTTCAGGAACGAGGTCGATTTTGGCAATACGCATCTGATCGTATTGTTGGGCCAATACGATATTGGACATCAGCAGCAGAAGTGAGAGAATCCAGTAAAAAGGTTTGCCGTACATTGTCATCTAGAATTTAATGCGTGCATCGTAAGAAATGAGAGCTATATTTGCAATAGCTTTAGGGCCTGTCGTCAATTATTTATCATCTCTCACAGGATCTTTTCTGTTAAAATCACGTATCGGTAGCTCGGAAAGGGCCTTTGGCCATTCCCTTCGCTAACGATACGTGATTTTTCCTCGAAAATCTCTCTGAGGGAGATGATAAATAATTGACGACAGGCCCTAATAGCGTAATCGTCCAGCGAAAGCGCGGGCAAGAGTGCCGCCATCGATGAGGTCGAGTGAGCTGCCCATGGGAAGTCCGAGAGCTAAGCGGGTGGTTGTGACATCCAGAGAGGCCAGCTCTTTTTTTATGAAGAGCGCCGTAGCATCGCCTTCGAGCGTAGAATCGAAGGCGAGAATTACCTCTTCGATAGCCAGAGTTTTAATGCGCTGCTTGAGTTTTTCGATGATATTGGGATCGGGTTTTTTTCCTTGAAGAGGCGAAAGGAGGCACCCAAGCACGTGATAGAGGCCACGATATTCCCGCGTCTCTTCAATAATGAAGACATCTTTAGGCGAGCCGACGACTGACAGAATATGCGTTTGTCTTTTCGAGGGGTCGCAGTAATGACATTGGTTGAAAGAATGATTTGCAATACTCTCGTCAACGAGAGAGCCACAAGTTGAGCAAAGCTTCAAATTTTCTTTTATGCTTTTGATGGAATTCCCCATCTCTCCCAGCTTTTCCTGTGGCCAATCGATTAGATGAAAGGCAAATCTTTCAGCTGTTTTACCCCCAACGCCAGGGAGTTTTTTTAAAACTGAAATTAGTTTTAATAGGTGTTCTGGATACCGCATGTTACCAATTGTCTTTAAATTTATGGGCTGTTTTTGTAAAATACTTGAATCACATGGTGAAATAAGAGGCATATGAAAGCAAGAATTATTGGCACAGGATCGTATCTTCCCGAGAGGGTTTTGACTAACCGTGACCTTGAGCAGATGGTCGAAACCTCTGATGAGTGGATATTTACTCGTACAGGAATGAAGGAGCGACGTATTGCTGCTGAAGATGAGTTTACTTCCGATATGGGGGCGGCTGCAGCGCGAAAAGCGCTGGAAAAGGCAAATCTGAAAGCAGAGGAGCTTGACCTGATCCTCGTCGCGACCCTGACCCCAGATTACATATTTCCTAGCACGGCGGTGTTGATTCAAAATGAGCTGAAGGCTCCCCAGGCTGCGGCATTTGACTTTCAAGCTGCCTGCACCGGCTTTCTATACGGACTCTCGATAGCCAAGGGGTATATTGAGTCCGGCTTTTATAAAAATATCTTAGTTGTTGCCTCGGAAAAGCTCTCATCCATCGTTGATTATAAAGATCGCAATACCTGTATTCTATTCGGCGATGGCGCTGCTGCAGCCGTCGTTAGCGGGAATGGATCGGGGTTGGCTATCCGTGAGATCTGTCTGGGTGCTGATGGAGAGGTTGCTGAGCTGCTGATGCTCCCAGCAGGTGGTTGTCGTGAGCCGGCCTCCATCGATTCGGTTGCAAAAGGCAAGCACTTTATCGCCATGGACGGGAAAGAAGTCTTTAAACATGCTGTCCGTCGTATGGAGGGCGCTGCCAAAGAGTGTCTTGAGAAGGCCAACTTATCCGAAGATGCTGTTGATTGGTTGATTCCTCACCAAGCGAATAAACGCATTATTGATGCAATTGCCAAGCGGTTCTCAATTGAGGATGAAAAGGTTTACAAAACGGTCGAGAAATATGGCAATACTTCAGCTTCTGCCGTTGCGATTGCCCTTGACGAGTTGATTTTGGAAAAGACAATTAATGAAGGAGAGAATATACTCCTCGTGGCCTTTGGGGCTGGATTTACATGGGGCGCTACACTTCTTACGATGGAATCAGATGGATAAACAAGATAAGTATCCGTTCAAGCGGTGTCCCGTCTCAGGGAATCGTCCTGCTGCGACAGATCCGGAAGTTTGCGACGAGTCAATAGCCAAAGCGCTATTGGCGAGGAGCAAAGTTTCGGAGATGGCGTGTCAGGGCGAGACAAGGAGACGGGCAAACCCCTTGAACGGATACAAAAAAATAACCTTTCTCTTCCCCGGCCAGGGGGCTCAATATGTGGGGATGGGAAAAGATTTTGCTGACAGTTATTCTAGAGCTAAAGAGACCTTCGAAGAGGCAGACGATCTGCTTGGGCGCAACCTTTCAAAGATCATTTTCGAAGGGCCAACAGATCTTCTGACTGAGACGATCAATAGCCAACCTGCCATTTATGTGACCAGCATGGCTATTCTACGAGTTTTGGAGGAGCAATTTTCTGCATTAAAACCCACTTCCTGCGCCGGACTTAGCCTTGGAGAGTATACTGCTCTGACAGCCAGCTTGCGCCTTCCTTTCGCTTCCTGTCTCTCTCTCGTTCAGTATCGAGGTGAGTGCATGAACGAGGCCTGTGAGACGACGTCAGGGACGATGGCTGCGATCTTCGGCCTCTCAGCTCAAGCGCTCGAAGAGCTTGTCAAAGAGCTCAATCTACCCCAGGATTTATGGGTAGCCAACTTTAACTGCCCAGGCCAAACGGTGATCTCCGGCACTCTTAAAGGTGTGGAAGCTGGTATTGAGGCGGCAAAAGCCAAGGGAGCGAGAAGGGTGATTCCGCTTCGAGTCCATGGTGCGTTTCACAGTGGACTGATGGCGCTCGCCGAAAAGAAGCTTGCACAGAAGATTGCAGCGGTGCAGGTCAATGATAGCTCCATCGGCTTAACGATGAATGCTGCTGGAGGTTATGTGCGCGAGCTCGAGTCACTTCGGCGCCATCTGATTGAACAGGTGACTCACCCCGTTCGCTGGGAAGAGTGTATCCGCGCCATGCAAAATGATACCGATCTCTTTATTGAGATCGGATGCGGGAAAACCCTCACAGGGCTCAATAAACAGATCGGCTTGTCGCAGCCGACGCTGACTGTCAATAAAATCACTGATTTAGAAACACTATCAGAAATTCTCTAAAGATATGGATAAGTTACTTTCAAATAAAAAAGCCTTGATCACAGGTGGTACGCGTGGGATTGGAAAGGCGATTGCCCGCTGTTTTGCTGAGCATGGAGCCTCACTGGCTCTCTTTGGTATAAATGAAGTGAGAGGCAAGCAGGTAATTAAGGAGCTCCAACCTCACCTAGAGTCTGACCAGAAAGTTCTCTTCTTTCCAGTCGATGTAAGCGATTCTAAAGCGACGATGAGCGCCATCGCGAAAGTCTATTCTGAGTTGGGTCAAATTGATATCCTAGTAAATAATGCTGGGGTAACTCGCGACAATCTTCTGATGAAGATGAGCGAAGAGGAGTGGGACAAGGTTCTTAATACCAACCTGAAATCCCTCTTCAACACCTGCCGCCAGGTCATTCGTCCAATGATGAAGGGCCGATCGGGAAAAATTATTAATATTGCCTCTGTTGTTGGTTTGATCGGCAATCCAGGGCAGACCAACTATGCCGCTTCGAAGGCCGGGATGATCGGATTCACCAAATCCCTGGCCAAAGAGATCGGCTCTCGCGGGATCTCTGTCAACTGCATCGCTCCTGGGTTTATCAAGAGCGATATGACAGAGGTTCTCAGCGATATTCAAAAAGAGACTCTACTTAAACAAATTCCCATGAAACGTCTGGGAGAGCCTGAAGAGATTGCTCATGCCGCCCTTTACTTGGCGAGCACTCTATCGAACTATGTAACCGGTCAGGTGCTTACAGTGGACGGGGGAATGATATGTTAGCTTTACGTTGCGAAAAGAGTTAATGATTGTTATCATAGCAATTTGACTTTTTAAATTTTTTTTAGGAGAAAACATGGGAACTGATCAAGCTGAGGGCATGACAATGAGTTTGGAACAAGAAGTTATTGATATTGTAGTCGAACAGTTGGGTGTAGAGGCTAAAGATGTCACATTGGAAAAATCATTTGTCGAGGATCTGAACGCTGATAGTCTCGATCTTACAGAGTTGATCATGACATTTGAAGAGCGCTTTGGATCTGAGATATCCGAAGAAGAGGCCGAAAAGTTGAAAACTGTCGGCGACGTTATCAGCTATCTCAAGGGAAAACAATAAATTCGACGGGTATCCCTTCTCTAGGGATACCCATAATTTTTCTACCACTCGACTATATTTTCAGGCCAAGCTCTCGTAGACAAAGCACGAGTCTGTTGAGGGGCAGTGCAGTCAATAAGTTGCAATTTCCCTCGATCCGGTGAGAGAATCTCGCTATTCCTTCTACCTCAAAACCGCCTGCTAATTTTGTGACCGGATAACGGTCTACATAATCGTTTATTTCATATTCTTCTAAAGGACGAAATTCGATATTTAACGATTCTACAGCTGTCTGCATTTTGTCTGCGCCGCTATCATAGACGGCAAGTCCCGTAATAAGTTCAAATGTTTGTCCAGACAGGCTTGATAGCATCGCAGCTGCTTCTTGTTTGTTGTTTGGTTTTTCAAAGATGGAATGCCGATAGACTATGAAGGCATCGGACGAAATAATAATCGCATTGGTTTCTTTTTCGCCAACCTTTCTAGCTTTTGCCTCAGAAAGTAAAGAGGCAAGAAGGAGGGGATCATCGTTGCGAATCGATTTCTCGTCGAAGTAACTAGGTATAACCACATAGTCAAGCCCCAATATATCCAAAGCTTTTTTTCTGAAAGTGGACTGAGATGCTAGAATAATTTTCACAATCTCTCCTTGTGGTTGTTGTAGTTGATTAAATCTAAGAGGATAAAAATCGGACGAAAGATTTTTATCCTCTTAGATTTAATCAACTATATAGTTAGCGCTTGCGGAAAGTGATGTTTGCGGTGTAGGCCTCAAGCAGATTGAGGGCAACTGATGGACACTCTGCAATAATGGTCAGCAGATGGGAACGAGATAGCGAGAGAACAACGCACTCAGTCACGGCAATGGCGGAGTAGCCTTGAGGCTTTTCGGTGAAGATTGCTTCATCTCCAAAAAACTCGCCTGGTCTGAGTTCAGCAAGGGTTGCCTGTCCCTTATCTTCTATCTTCACCCTTCCTTCAACTATTAGATACATGTGATAGGTCTCCTGGCCTGAGCAGAAAATAGGCGTGGATGGACTATAAGTTGTGAGTTCCAACTTATCCGCGATAGTCAGAACTAAGTCGAGATCAAGCTCCCGAAAGAAGGCTGTTTTCTTGAGCAAAAAGGCTTTTTCAATAAGATTTAGAGGTTTCATAATGTAAGCAGTTGGTGAGCAAAGTTTTGGAAAGTTTTTTCATTTTTTTTCATTTTCTCTTCGAGAGCCCTGCGCCAGCCAGGAGCGCCTAGACGAGCTTTCAAGGTGATCGCAACGATCTGTTCTGCTGGGATCGGGGAGTGCATGAGGACTTCCAGCAGCTGCGAGAAGTTTAGGGGAATTCTCCCTCCTTTTAGATAGTCATGGACCTTCTCATCGGGATTTTTGTTTTTGATTAGAGGAGATAGTAGGGAGAAGATCCGCGGGTCACAGGTTTTTTCGAGGGATTCATGGGCTTGAGCCTGGATTTTCTTATATTTGCTTCGGAGAGTGTGGGAGAGGACATCGCTCTCCTCAATCGATCCAGCCACTCCAAGCAGCTGCACGATAAAATCAATGGTAGATTCATAGCCGGCCAAGAGGGTATTCTCCAAAATAAATAGATCGTGTTCGGGCACCTGCATCTGAATGTTGTGCCAGTGGTAGAAGTAGAAATAGGCTTTTTCAATCTCGTTTCGGACAATAGGATAGAGGATGGCTTTAAGGTCAGATAGGGAGAGTTTGCCAAGGATTTTTCCAGCCAATAAGCGGCACCGAGCATGAACATCCTTCTCTTGCGTCATGGCAATCAGTGTGGGCAGTGCCTTTGCGCCCATCCCCCAGACGATGCTTTCGACCACTTTTCTCTCCTTGGGGCGAAAGTGGATAGTGGTCATGATCAATGCACGAATAGAGTCGACATTCTCTAAATTTTCGAGCGATTCAAGCGCATACAGGCGGACCTCGCTGTCTCGCATTTGAGGCAGGAGCGAGATAATCTCTACCACGACTTTCTGAGAGATCTCATCCCGGGTAGAAGCTGACAATGCCCTAGCTGCTGCGCGGTTTACCAATGGAGAAGAGTGTTTTAAAAATGAGAGAATCAGTTCTTGATTTGAGGGATGCTTTTCGCACTCTAAGATACGCAGAGCCATGCAGATTTCATCGCTATCAGATGAGTTAAGCAATCGATTCAATTGTTCATTAGCTTGATCAGCGTACCGTTCCTCCGTTTTCAAAGAGAGAATGGCCGCACCGCGTAAGCCAAGATGGCTGCTGCCTAGGTTATCAATCATTTTCTCAGGACGAATTAATCCCTGCCTGGCAAAGTAGAAGTGTATGGCGCTATTTAAAGAAGGGTGAGGGGAGGTTACTCTTAACCGCTCAAATCGCTCGATGACCACCTTCTCTCGAGCCCATGGACTATCACTAATTAACTCAATGGCTTTCAACTTTCCAGGAAGCGTAAACCTTCCAAATTCAGCCAAAAGACGACGAAGTAGCCTTGCATTACCTATTTTCAGAAGATACTCGTAGGCGAGCAACTGAATCGGCTCATCGACTTTTCTTAGGTTCGAGAGGAGAAGCAGCTCTACCTCCTTTTTCTCGCGCTTAGAAAAAGAAGAGAGCCATTCTGCCGCTCTCTTCTCAAAACGGATGGTTCCTGCCACGAGATTGCTGAAAATAGCTTTTGGATACTCAGCGCGCAGCAACAAGACGATGGCTAGAGCTGCCAACGAGAGGAAGAGCCCCAGCAATTTACTCTCATTTCGGAAAAGAAGGAGGAGCGCGGCTGAGATAAACATGCCCGCAGGTTCGAAGAACGATTCAATACTCACCCGCACCTGATTTTTCACCTTCGAAGGTACACCAGAGATGAGAAGGATTAGATTGTTGTCATCAAAGGTGTAGGCCATTCCTTCCCGAGCGATTAATCCTAGGAGCGCGATGGGCAGGGCATCACGATAAAACCATGAGAAGAAAACCACCATGAAAAAGGCAGGGGCGATCAGAATAATATTATTGAGTCCCATCTTCTGAACGAGACGGCTGTATAAGAAAAAGCCAAATACCATATTCCCTAAGGAAATCCAGAAAGTGCAACTTCCCAGAAATTGAGTCACTACATGTGTAGAGCTCGGTTGAGCAAATATTCTCTCAAAGGTAGTCATGTAGTTGTATTCGGTTGTGATGGCTAGAAGCTGCATGACGAAATAAAAGAGCATCAAGATGATAGTAAAGCGGGAGGAGAGAATGCTCTTGAAGAGATTACTAGCCGTTTTCTGTCCCTTTTTTTGGATGCTGTGCTCTTCAGGAATCGTGGCGATTCGCTCTTTGATAAGAAAAATAAAGGGGAGAGAGACCAACATCGTGAAGATGAAAAGAGCTAACAAACCAGATACTCCGAGTGGTTTGAGAGCTAGGGCGATGATACCTCCACTGCATGCATCTCCCAGAAAGATAACAGAATTAAAGAGACAGAAGAATCGTTTACCGTCTTGGAGATCAAAATATTGATCGATAAATGCCCAAAAACAGATATAGGTCGAAATAGGGACTATCCAAGAAACCACTTTGAAGGCGTACCAGAAACCAACCAGCTCTCCTGCGGAGGACGAAGTTAGTAGAAAGTAGAATACCAGTTCGGCAAGAGTAGAGCCAACAATGACATAAACGAGAATGTGATGGATTGGGAGGCGAGCAAGACCGTAGATCAGTAGGCCAGAGAGAAGGAACATTCCCAGGGCTATAGAAAAATAAGCTGCCGGCAGAGCGTGTGCCCCTACATTTTCTAAAAATAATCCTTCGGCGAGAGTGAACCCCCCATATCCCCCTAAAGCCCAGAGAAATCCAAGAATAAGAAAGAGTGCTGCCTTTCTTATTTCCCCAGGATATAGGTTAAATAAGCTGCGTATGGCTTTTCCCATCTCTTCATACCAACCTATGGGGTGATTTAAAAACTAAGTAAGTATAACTAATAGATACGATTATTAGCCATCTTTAAAATGGGGTCAGACGTGCACGTCTGACGTAAGTCCTTAAAAAGTCATGGCAAAGCTCGTTCCATCCCTTTTCAATCTCATGCAAGTGCTGCTTGATAACGATCTCGCACAAGCTGCGCCAAATCC
>SDBU01010409.1_pt1 | contig 10320 bp, 10 predicted proteins | sample 2277071 | NCBI WGS metagenome assembly SDBU01 (sample SAMN10397929, study PRJNA504765) | marine sediment metagenome | isolation source: marine sediment core GS08_GC12, 126 cmbsf | place: Arctic Ocean: Gakkel Ridge, Loki's castle | collected 2008 | reverse complement strand
CACCCCTGTCCGCCGACAGGCGGGCATTGAGTGACATCCCGCCGAAGCAGGGTATCCTGCGAAGGCGGGATGGAACACCCCTGTCCGCCGACAGGCGGGATAACGAGGGACGGGACCGCAATTGCTGCACTGACCTTGTCGCTTCACTTGCCTTATAGGTCCCGTCCCGAGACTGCAGGGGTAGGTCGCGTCCGAGACTGCTGATTACACAATCAGCATGGCGTCGCCGTAGCTGTAAAAACGGTACTGTTTTGCCACCGCCTCGCGGTAGGCCCGCAAGATAAAATCACGGCCGGCCAGGGCGGCGACGAGCATCAAGAGCGTCGTGCGCGGCAGGTGAAAGTTGGTGATGAGCCCCTCCACGACGCGAAAACGGTACGGCGGATGGATAAAGAGCGCGCTATCTCCTTCAACGGGAGCGGACAGGCGCCGCGGACCTAAGATGAGCCCGGCCGCATCTTCCAGGGCCTTGCAGGCGGTCGTCCCCACCGCGATGACGCGGCCGCCTGAGCGGCGCGTCCGGCGAATCATGGTCACGGTCTCCGGAGATATCAGGTAAGACTCCGCCGAGGTCCGGTGCGCGGCTACCTCCTCGCTGCGGACCGGCGCAAAGGTCGCGTAACCGACGTGCAGGGTCAAGGTCGTCACCCCCACCCCGCGCGCCTTAAGCATCTTAAAGAGCCGCCGCGTAAAGTGCAGGCCGGCGGTCGGCGCGGCCACCGCGCCGGGCGCGCGCGCAAAGACCGTCTGGTACCGCACGCGGTCGCGCGGCCGGTCCGGCCGGCGGATATACGGCGGCAGGGGGACGTGGCCCACCTGCGCCATCGCCCGCTCGGCCTCTCCTTCGCGAAACGCCACCAGCCTCTCCTTGGGGTCGAGGAGACGGCAGGAAAATCCCCTTTCAAAAAATATCTCTTCGTCCCGGCGCAGACGCTCCAGGGGCTTGATCAGGGCGCGATAGACCGACCGGCGCGTGCGCCCGGCGACCTTATCGAGGAGCAGGACCTCGACGCGGCCGCCCGACGAACGGCGCCCCAACAGCCGCGCCCGGACGACCTTCGTGTCGTTGAGGACCAACAGATCCTTCGGCCGCAGGAGGCGCGGCAACTCCAGAAAACGGCGGTGGTCGATCGACCGCGCGTCGGTGTCCAGGACCATCAGCCGGGAGCCGTCCCGGCGCGGGGCGGGCGCCTGGGCGATCAGCGCCTGCGGCAACCTGTAATCAAAGTCCGACACCTTCATGACGCGTCTCCGCGCCGTGTTGCAGTGCCTGGACGCGTCATGAAGGTGTCCAGGGACTGCAACACGGCGCCGGGATAATAAAAGTCGAGGATCTTCTCGTAGTCGTGGCCCTGGCGCGCCATGCCAAAGGCGCCCCACTGGCAGAGCCCCACGCCGTGCCCCCACCCCTTGCCGCTCAGGACCACTTTCCCCTTCTCCAGGGTGATGCTGAAATTCGTGCTGCGCACGACGTCGGACCCCATGAGATGCCTGAAGTCCTTGGCCGAGATCTCCATCGTCCGGCCCGCATTGTCCTCCAAGACGAGCGTCCGCACGCGGCCGGTCGGGTTGCGCTCCTTGATCGCCAGGCCCGCGGGTTCGCCCTTAAGTGTGCATCGATCGCCCAGCTTCTTGCAGACCGTCTTCAGATCCAAGGCCTTCTTCCAGAAGTAATGCGGCGAGTTGGAACAGAAAGAGCACAGCCGCCCGCCGGCTAGCGGCTCGATGTCGATCTTCCACAGCTCGGCGGCCTTCTCGGTCACGCCGCCGCACGTCGCGTGGAAGTACGCCGGAAAGACCTCGCCGTCATAGGCGAGGACCTCTCCCGCCGTAAAGTTCACGGCCCGGTTCGTGCGCCCCTTCTCGGCCTTGCACCCGCCGTAGACCTGTGAGGAGACGTCCGCGGTCACGTCGTACAGCTTCTCCTTCATGACCCGCCTCTGATAAAAGGCGTACGTGCGCGCCGCCACCGCCTGGGCCTTGATCGCGGCGAGCGGCCACTTGGGCGAGATCTCGTGGACGAGGACGCCCTTGATATATGATTCGATGTCCAACACGTTGACGAGGAGGAGATCGTTGTTTGCATCCTTCGCGATAAGGAGGTCCCCGCGGTACGGCCGCTTGTTGACGCGCAGCCCCGCCTTGCGGCGGACCTTGACGAGGATCCGGTCCCCGGGCCACTCCTCTTTGCCGATGCGGATCCCTCCGGCCGTGGCCGTTACCCTGGAGGTCCCCAGGTTGCGGCCCTTTTTCAGGAGGGCGCCGCTCTCTGCGTCCGCCATCTCATAGCTCCCGACGACGGCGATGACGGCCTGCGCCTTGCCCTGGACGAGGGCGACGCGGATGAGGACCGGCTCTCTCGCGAAATCGGCCTCGGCGCACGCAACGGCCAGGAGAAGGCCTGCGGCCATGAATACGAAACGTCTCAGCGTCTTTTCAATAACCATAGGAAGAGAAAAAGCAGGATGCTTACGACGAACGACGTCGTGATGGGAAAATAGAAGGTGAAGTGTTCTCTCCGGATCAGGATGTCGCCGGGCAGATGGCCCCACGGCCCCTTTATCAAAAAAGGCCACAGGAGGCCCATCAGGACAAGGACCGCGCCGGCGGCAATGAGTATTCTCGACATGGCGCTACTCCTCACGGCCTGCAGAACCACAGGACGATATCCTCCTGGCCCCTGTCCTCGGCCGGGGCCAAGGAACACTCCGAGAGTCTTTTATTGACCAACGTCATGAGGTCGCGCCGCCGCAGCGGCTGAAGCGGCAGGAAGACCCGGAATCCCGCGATCTCGCCCAGGATGCGCGCCATCGTGACATCGAGCGCCCCGCTGTCGTAGAGCCGGCGCACCAGGCGCTCGGCGCTGCGTCGCGTGAACTGCGTCCTGGAACGAAAGAAGTCCGGCGGACACTCCTCCTGAACCCACCTCAGCGCCTCCGGCTCGACGGCCTCCTCCGGCTCCCACGCCCCGCCGCTCGCCGCCCCCAAAAGGAAAACGGCCACGGCAACCACACAGCTCCGACATCTCATATCAACTCGTGAGACTAGAATGAGACTAGAGGCCAGGCCTTCTGTCTCAAGGCCTTCTGTCTCATTTTTTGAGACTAATAGGGCAGGCCTGTTTGTCTCATTTTCGTGAGACTAAAAGGCCTGGCCTTTTGGTCTCATTTTTGGGCGCGGGAGGCGGCGCTCTCCTGCTCGGAGGTGAGGCAGCCGCAGTAGTTCTGATGGTACAGCTGCCACTCTTTGGACTGGCGGTGGCTGTCGGCAAAGCCCCGGCGGAAGTTATGGAAGAGGAAGGCCGCGCCGGCCTCCTCGCCGGCCTGCCGGCCGATGCGGCCGATCGCCTCGATGTCCTGGTAGGGGCTCGACAGCAGCGTCGTGGTGAAGGCCTCGATGCCGTTATCACGGGCCACGCGGGCCGTCTCCTCCAGGCGCAGGCGCCAACACGCCTCGTGCTGCCGGCCGCGGTCCTCCAGCGCAGCCACGCGGCGCAAAAACTCTCCGTCGTCGTAACGGGGATGGATGACGTCGAACTCCAGGCGTTCGCTCACCGTCACCACGGCCTCGTACCGGCGCCGGTACTCGGCGTAGGGATGGATGTTCGGGTTATAAAAAAATCCGCTGACCTGGTGACCCTGTCCGCGCAAAAAGGTCGCGGGGGTGATGGCGCAGGGACCGCAGCAGATGTGGAGGAGCACCTTCATGGCGTCCGGATATGCTCACGGGCGGCCTCGGTCGCCTCCCGGCCGCGCGCCGTCCTCTTCAAGAGGCCGATCTTCAACAGAAACGGTTCGATCGTATCGATGATGGTGTCGGACTCTTCGTTCAATGTCGCCGCGAGCGCCTCGATGCCCACCGGGCCTCCGCGGTAGGTCGAGAGGATCGTGCGCAGGACCTTGCGGTCCATCTCGTTCAGGCCGATGGGGTCGATGCCGAGGCTCGCCAGCGCCGCGTCCGCCGCCTGGCGGGTGATGGCGCCGCCGCCCTTCACCTGGGCGTAGTCGCGCACCCGGCGCAGGAGCCGGTTGGCGATGCGCGGGGTCCCGCGCGCGCGGCGCGCGATCTCCGCGGCGCCCTCCCGGTCGATGGAGAGGCCCAAGAGCCTGGCGGAGCGCGTGATGATCCGGCACAGATCCTGCTCGGCGTAGAAGTCGAAGTGCAGGAAGATACCGAAGCGCGAATGCAGCGGCGCGCCGATCAGGCCGCTGCGCGTCGTCGCCCCGACGAGGGTGAAGCGTTTCAGGTTGAACTTGATGGTGCGGGCGTACGGCCCCTTGTCGATGACGAAGTCGATCTGAAAGTTCTCCATCGCCGGATACAAGAACTCCTCGACCACCTTGGAGAGGCGGTGGATCTCGTCGATGAAGAAGACATCGCCATCCTCCAGGTTCGTCAAGATCCCGATGAGGTCGCCGGCGCGCTCGATCGCGGGCCCCGAGGTGGCGGTTATCTTCGTGCTCATCTCGCGGGCGATGATCGTCGCCAGGCACGTCTTGCCCAGGCCCGGCGGCCCGCACAGGAGGACGTGCTCGAGCGGCTCCTGGCGCTGGCGCGCCGCCGTCAGCGCGACGCGCAGGTTGCCGACGAGCTCCGCCTGACCGACGAACTCGTCGAGCGTCGCCGGCCGCAGGGAGAGGTTGAAGATCGCGTCGTCTTCCGTCTCGACCCGCTGCGTCAGCCGGCCCGGCGCATCGAGGGGGCTGTTAAAAGACGTAAATTTTTCTTCCATCTGTTCCAATACCCCTTAAGATGTCTCCTCGCCCACCGCCTCGGGCTCCGGCGCCCTGGGGGCTATCTTCTCTCTGTTGCGGAAGACCTCGATGTCGCCGAAGACCGCCTTCTGGACGACAAGGACCTCCTTGAGACGGATGAGCTCCAAGACCGCCAGGAACGTCACCACTACCTCCATCTTGCTGCGCGCCCGCGTGAAGAGGCTGGTGAGCCCGATGCGCGGCGTCTCCATGAAGAGGTGCAAGAGCTCATGGACCTTGCCCTCGACGGTGAACTCGTCCTTGATGACCTCATAGAAGAGGTCCTTGGGGATGTCCTTGAGGGCCTTGGAGAAGGCGTTGATCAGATCAAAGAGGCTCGCCTCGAAGTAGCTCTCCCCGCTCTCCTCGTCCTGGATCACGGACGGACGCTTGAAGACGTCCTGGCGGGCGCGTTCCTTGTGGCGCAGCTGTTCGGCCGCCTCCTTGAACTGTTTGTACTCCAGGAGGCGCTTGATGAGGTCCGCGCGCGGGTCCGTCTCCTCCTCCGGGGCCTCCTCGAGGGCGCTGGGCTCCTGCGGCAGGAGCATCTTTGATTTGATCTGCATCAGGGTCGCCGCCACCACGATGAACTCGCCGGCGATGTTCAGGTCCAGGAGCCGCATCAGCTCCAGGTACTGCAAGTACTGTTCGAGGACCGTCGCGATGGGGATGTCGTAGACGTTGATCTCATCCTTCCTGATGAGATACAAGAGGAGGTCGAACGGCCCCTCGAAGATCTCGAGTTTTACTTTATAGGACATGAGACAAAGCCTAAGCTGTCGCGCACCGCCTCGAGCGTCGCGTGGGCGCGGGCCCGCGCCTTGCGGCGGCCCGCCTCCGTGATCGCCTCGAGCCGGCCCTTATCCGATAAGAGGACCCGGCGCCGCTCCTGGATCGGCGCGAGCATGCCGCACAACGCCTCACCGAGCCTCTTCTTGCAGTCGGTGCAGCCGATGGCGGCCTTACGGCACGCCTCGGCCACCTCCTTCTCCTCATCGGGAAAGAAGACGGCGTAGGTGCTGTGGACGTTGCACGTTTCCGGGTGGCCGGGATCCGTCTTGCGGATCCTCTTGGGGTCCGTGAACATGGTCTGGACCTTCTTCCTGATCGTCTCAGGAGGATCAGAGAGGGCCACGACGTTACCGTAGCTCTTGCTCATCTTGCGGCCGTCCAGACCCAAGAGCTTCGCCACGGGGGTCAAGAGCGGCTTGGGTTCGGGGAAGACCGTCTTATAGAGCCCGTTGAAGCGGCGCACGATCTCGCGCGTGAGCTCCAGGTGCGGCAGCTGGTCTTCTCCGACGGGCACGACGTGCGCCTGGTAGAGCGCGATGTCCGCGGCCTGGAGGACCGGATACCCCAGGAAACCGTACGTCGCGATGTGGCGGTCCTTCAACTCACGCATCTGCTCCTTGTACGTCGGGCAGCGCTCCAGCCACCCGAGGGGCGTCAAGACCGAAAAGATCATGGTGAGTTCCAGGTGCTCGGGGACCTGGGACTGGATGAAGAGGACGGACTTCTCGGGGTCGATGCCGACGGCGAGCCAGTCGGCGATGTTGTCCCAGACCGACTCGCGGATGACCGCGACGTTCTCGTACTCGCTCATCAGGGCGTGCCAGTCCGCCACCATAAAGAAACACTCGTAGTCATCCTGGAGGCTGACCCAGTTGTTCAGCGCGCCGACGAGGTGTCCCAGGTGCAGGCGACCCGTGGGCCGCATGCCGCTCAATATGCGTTTTTTGTTCATCGCCTTTTCACCGTAGGTTACTGCCGGCTTACCATTTCCCTCGCCGGGACGCTCTCCGGACGGCGGGTCCTGTCCGAGGCGTTCGCCCCATCCGCCATCCACACATCAGTCGGCTGGCCGCGGCCAAAACCTTCACACGTTCAGCTTGCGGGTGACCTCTTCCAGTTGGAAGACGTCGATGATGTCGCCCTGGTGGATCTCCTGGAAGTTCGCGATCGAGATGCCGCACTCGTAGCCTTCCTGGACCTCGCGCACGTCGTCCTTGAAGCGCTTGAGCGCCGCGATCTTGCCCTCGTGGATGACCTGGCCGTCGCGCACGAGGACGACGTGGGCGTTGCGCACGATGCGCCCCTTCTTCACCATGGAGCCGGCGACGATGCCGTGCTTGGTCAGGTTGAAGACCTTCTTGACCTCGGCGCGGCCTAAAAATACCTTCTTGATCTTAGGCGCCAGCATCCCTTCCAGCGCGTCCTTCAGGTCGTTGTAGATCTCATAGATGACGCGGTAGGTGCGAATGTCGATGTTTTCCTTCGCCGCCATCTCGCACGCCGGCGGGTCGGGCTCGACGTGGAAGCCGATGATGATGGCGTCCGAGGCCGCGGCCAGCACCACGTCCGAAGTGTTGATGGCGCCGACCCCCTTGTGCATGATCCCGATCTTGACCTCGGTCGCCTTGAGCTTGCTCAGCGAGTCCTCGATCGCCTCGAGCGACCCCTGCATGTCGGCCTTGAGGATGATGTTAAGCTGCCTGACCCCGCCCTGCTTGATCTCCTTATAAAGGTCTTCGAGGTGGATGTGGACCTTCTTGGCCGTCGGCTCCAGGCGCTGGCGGCGCTGCTCCTCCTGCCGCTGGGCGACGATCTGGCGCGCCTTCTTCTCGTCCGCCACGACAAAGAACCTATCGCCCGCCTCCGGCACCCCCGAGAGGCCGATGATCTCGACGGGCCTCGAGAGACGCCCCTCGGTGATGGGCTGGCGGAAGCTGTTGTGCATCGCCTTCACGCGGCCGTGGCGGTATCCGGCCACGACGAAGTCGCCGAGCTTCAGGCACCCGCTCTGGACGAGCAGGGTCGCGACCGGGCCGCGGCCCTTGCTGAGCTTCGCCTCGATCACAACCCCGACCGCCTCGGTATCGGGGGAACCTTTGAGCTCCAGCATCGCCGCCTCCAGGAGGATCATGTCGAGGAGCGCGTCGATCCCTTCGCCAGTCTTCGCGGAGACGCCGACGGTGATGGTCTTGCCGCCCCAATCCTCCGGCACCAACCCTAATCCATTGAGTTGCCCCTTGAGCTTCTCCACGTCGGCCGAGGCCTTGTCGATCTTGTTCATCGCGACGACGATGGGGACCCCGGCCGCCTTCGCGTGGTCCAGGGCCTCGACCGTCTGCGGCATGACCCCGTCATCCACCGCCACGACCAACACGACGATGTCCGTCACGTTGGCCCCGCGGGCCCGCATGGCCGTGAAGGCCTCGTGGCCCGGCGTATCCAAAAAGGTGATGCTGCCTTTGGGCAGCTTGACCTCATAGGCGCCGATGTGCTGGGTGATGCCGCCGTGCTCCGAATCGACGACCTTGGTCCGGCGGATCGCGTCCAACAGCGACGTCTTGCCGTGGTCGACGTGGCCCATGAAGGTCACGATGGGCGAACGCGGCTTAAAGCTCGACGCGTCCACCTTCTTGATGACGCCCGCGAAGGGGTCCTCCGCAGCCGGTGGCAGCGTCAGCGCGTAGCCGTAGATCTTGAGTACCTCCCGGACGATCGGTTCGCTCAGGCTCTGATTGATGCTGACAAATATCTTGAACTGCGTCATGAGCTTCTTGATGAGGTCGCTCGCCCGGAGATGCAGACAGACCGCCAGATCCTTGATGGTGATCGGACAGGGGACCTCGAGCGGCTTGAGCTCCCGCTCCGGCTCCGGGGCCTCGGCCGCCTGCGCCTCCGAAAGCGGGGCAGCGGCCGATGCCGAGGTCGTCTCTTGCGGGACAGGCGGCGCCGGCTCGGGCCTGCGGGACTTTCTCGCGTCGGGCCTGCGGCCCTTTGCCTTCCCCGCCTCCTCTTTCTTTCCCTTGAAGGTAAAGGGCGTGTGTGTCTTGGCGGCCCGCTCCTCCAGGAAAAGCTTCACCACGTCCTCGTCGAGGCTCGTCATGTGGTTCTTCGCCACGATGTGGCGTTCCTTGAGACGGACCAGGAGGTCCTTGCTCGTCAACCCGAGTTGTTTGGCTAATTCATGAACTCTCATCAGTCTCTTCGCTCTCTTCCTTTTTCTCTTGCGCGGGCGCCGCTTCAGCGGATGCCGCGTCATCTTCGTTGGGTGCCCCTTCCTCGGCGGCCGCGTCTTTGGCCGCCTGGGCATCAAGCTCTGCCTGTTTCGCCAGGACCTGCGCGTCCTTTTCCGCCTGGGCCGCCTCGATCTCTTCCCTCTTCTTGCGGGCCGCCGCGTCCTTTTCCGCCTGGGCCGCCTCGATCTCTTCCCTCTTCTTGCGGGCCGCCGCGTCTATTACCGCCTGGGCCTCGAGCTCGGCCCGTTTCTTCTTGGCCGCCGCGACGATCTTCTCGGCCTTCTTCTGGCCGAAGCCTTTAATGGTGGTCATCTTTTCGATAGAGGCGTTCTCGATCTTCTCGAGAGAATCCAGGCCCGCCTCGATCAGGGCATCGAGGAGCTTCTCCCCCACGCCCTCCAGGCTCATCTCGGCGCGCGCCTTCTTCGCCTCTTCCTTCACCTTGACGATCTCGGTGCGCGTGCGGATGTCCAGGTCCCAGGTCGTGAGCTTGGAGGCCAGGCGCACATTCTGGCCGTGCTTGCCGATGGCGAGCGACAGCTGATCCTCGGCCACGATCACCAGCGCCCGGTGGCGGGCCTGGTCGAGCCGGATCTCCGTGATCTTGGCCGGCGAGAGAGCCGCCGTGATGTACTCGCGCAGGTCGTCGCTCCAGCGGATGATGTCGATCTTCTCGCCCTGGAGCTCTGAGACGATGTCCTTCACGCGCGAACCGCGGATCCCCACGCAGGCGCCCACGCAGTCCACCTTCTCGTCTTTGGAGCGCACGCCGATCTTGGTGCGCTCCCCCGCCTCGCGCGAGATGGAGCGGATCTCGACGATCCCCTCGAAGATCTCCGGCACCTCGAGCTCAAAGAGCTTCTTGACGAAGAGCGGGCTCGTGCGCGAGAGGATGATCTGCGGCCCCTTGGTGTCGCGCCGCACGTCGGCGACATAGGCGCGCACGCGCTGGCCCTGGCGGAAATCGTCGCGCGGCGACTGCTCGCGCTTCAGGAGCAACCCCTCCGCCCGGCCGAGCAGGTCGACGATGATGTTGCCGCGCTCGAAACGGTAGACCGTGCCGCTCACGATGACGCCGACCTTGGCGCTGAACTCCTGAAAGATCACGTCTTTTTCGGCCTCGCGAATCTTCTGGATGATGACCTGCTTGGCGGTCTGGGCCGCGATACGGCCGAAGTCCACGGACTTGATCTCCTTCTCGTCCAGATAGGCGCGGATCTTACCGTCCTCCTTGCCGATCTCGACGCGGATGTTCTCGGCGGTCTTGGCGCTGATCGCCTTCTTCACGGCGCTCACCATCGCGGACTCGACGGCCTGGATAAGGATTTCGCGCTTGATCCCGCGCTCGCGTTCGATATGATCCAAAATAGCCAACAACTCACTGCTCATCATGCCACCTGTTTTGCCTTGTTGATTTTATCGTAAGTTATGTCGATCGTCTTATGGAGCCCCTCACTCACGCTCCCTGGCGACATCCCCGGAGGGGGATGGAGCCCCTCACTCACGCTCCCTGGCGACATCCCCGGAGGGGGATGGAGCCC
>SDBU01010408.1_pt1 | contig 10321 bp, 8 predicted proteins | sample 2277071 | NCBI WGS metagenome assembly SDBU01 (sample SAMN10397929, study PRJNA504765) | marine sediment metagenome | isolation source: marine sediment core GS08_GC12, 126 cmbsf | place: Arctic Ocean: Gakkel Ridge, Loki's castle | collected 2008 | reverse complement strand
GTATCTCTTGTGTCGCTTGCTCTGGATAAACTAATAAATCCTTGTTCATCTTCCCCTCGACGGACATTAGCACATAAATATTCAAAGTGCAATGACTTCAACTGCAAGATACTCGACCGGCAGAGTATGATTTCCTGGCGTTATCAAATCTCTACGCTGAAGCTGGACTTATAGGTTTCAAGGTCCATAAGCGGGTCGGCGGATATTGCATCCGACCAGCCAACAAGAGCATCGTCCTGCTTACTGAACACGCATAGTGAGGGCATAGCAAAGTGAACGAGGAGAGTGGCCGTATAGTCACTCTCCTCTCTTTGATTATACATACCAGGGAACTGGCGGCTACTTAATCAACTTCCTTAACGTCTTGCTAGTAGCTTCACCGGCTGCCAAAACAACGGCCTACCCTACTAACAGGACGCAGGAAAAGCCATGGGATGTTGTCAGATTGATTATTAAGCAAATAAGCTACTTAGTTGGTCTACTGGGACTACTGAAAAGGAATCACATTCTCGAACTAAGTCTTTATTTATTTTTTTCTCTTGTAGCCTGAATAAACTGATATTAGAGCCCATCGATTTTAATGTCTGGCAAAGTGGGACGAAATCATAATCGTTTGTATAAATGAATAATCGGTCTAACCTATTGTAACTAGCCAGTTGTAAAGCATCGCAACAAATTTGCGTGTCTACAGCTTTTTCAGATTTATTTAATCGTTCTAAAACATAATTAGGCGGACTATGTCTCGAAATCCAGCTATTAATAGCGGATCCGCCTTTTATTCTTTTACCGCAGTATTTTATCTGCAAATCCTCTACCTCACCAGGTCTATGAAAAGGTGGAATAATAATGTTGTCATTTATCCTATTCTCATGGATAACAAAATAAACAACAAAGCGCTTGTATATACCAGAGTGTAAAGACATGAATCTTCGTCCGAAAAACATTCGAGTGAACTTGATGAGATCAAGCTTTTTGGATGCTAACTCTTTTTCTGATTTTTTGATTGCTATGACGTCTATGATTAAAGAAGATCCATCGACAAAAAAGTAATTGTTCTCAGGCATAAATTCCTCCTTTCGGGTAAATAAGCCTAACCATTTATTTTACATCTTTTAGGTGAAATACTCACCCTCTCTTTTCCTGAAGGCCAATCGTACGTGCAAGAAAACAGACACGCCTATGTCCTACACTACTAACAGGACGTCGGAAAAGCCGAATAGAGAAAATTAGCCAGGCGCAATATAATCACCTCTACCGACAGTCATTAAAATACGTTGGGCTAAGCTTTCCGTAAATGTTGGATTGGATATATTGCTAGAAAGTGGTCTAATTTCAGTAGTTAATTCATCTTGTTTCCAAGGTATCGTCTGGTATTGGTTGAGGTCAAAGTGAATTCTTCTGTTTGAACAATCATCGTCTCTGCAAGTCTGTATGACTGTCTTTCCCAATCCATAAGCCATCCCGGCTTCCCAATAAACACCACCTCTTACACCTTGGATAACCTTGGGATTCTCTGGAATATCAATTTCTGGGGAACAGGTAAGGTCTGCTATTAAAAATCGTGCTTGGCGAATTAACTGTATTACCTTATCCATTATGAAGTCATTAAAATCAATATCATCGATAATTATTGGTTCGTAGCCACATTCAGTAACGGCTTTTTTAGCAGATTCACGGTAGTCATCCAAACTAGGGTCATACCACATAGCTATAAACGCTAAATCACTAGAGTAACTGGGTTTTAATAAGTCATCAATGCGTTGCCAACCCTTAGCAGTAATCCTAATATGCTCGTTTGGATGAGAAGGCTCCGTCCATAAATACTCAAGTTCGACAAGCAGCTGATTTAATCCCACTATTTCTATATAATCCTTGCCTGCGATGTCTGAAATCAACGTAGGATATTGGTTAGCTTTTACAATTTTCGCATAATCATCTTTTACTATATCAGCATATGCTTTTAGTAATCCGTCTAGTTTTTCATTAACAACTTGCGGGAAACCCAAATTACGTAAGTTTTTAAACCAATCATGCGTGGGGAATTCGTCTTCAACGAAAAAGTTGTTATTTCCACGTTTGTTTTGGAGTTGCAGCCATGCGCTGATAAGTTGCTTGGAATCGCGGAGTTCCTGACTTAAACGTGCTAAATCTCCCAATAAGTATTTCCCACATTGAGGACAGTCATAGAATGAAGCGAAGGCTTTCTCAGAAGGCCTTGGGTTTGTTCTTAGTTCACTTGAACATACAGGGCATTGTGTATCAGACATGATATCTTTTCTCCTTCAACAATGATGGTGATAAGAAGCCAATACCATTATATAACCACGATATATCCTTGTATAGGATAGCCCCCAGGAGTCGGTTCAGCCAGTAGAGAAATCCCCTTGGCTTGCCTATAATGGTATAATGATGGCAATACTAAACTGATAAGTGAACAAAATGCTGAGTGCAGGTCACAGGCATCAAGCGAAGGAGGAGAAATGCCCGCAGCATTACGTAAAGAAACCTTGAGACTCTATGTTAAATTGGCCACAAATATCCTGCAAGAAGTGGCAAAGGGAAACCGTAAAAATAGATTTATCACTTATAAAGAATTAATGCATGAAATGGGTGGGCCAGGAAGAGCACACATAGCTGAAGTACTTGATGAAGTATCATGTGCTGAACATGCAGCCGGACGTCCATTGATAACGGCATTAGTGATTCATAAAGGGATCGACAGCCGTCCAGGCTATGGATTTTGGTATATAAGCGTGTTACCAAATTCAATAAAGAACGCTTCAGAGTATGATAAAATTGCTTTTTGGCAAAAAGAATGTGAAAAACTATGGAGCTATTGGAGAACACAGACTAAGTAGAATTACAAAGTGACAGCGAGTGGGATTGAATCACCTGATGTGCTCCCCGAAAATTGGCTCAGTTTTAATGTTAGAGTTTAGGCTGCTTGATTAGCCAAACGTCACCCAGGAGTCGGTTCAGCGAGTAGAGGAATCCCCTTGTCTCACCCATACTGATTCAGATTATGTTTTGTTGACATTCTGCTATGGGTGTATAATTGCCCTTACCAGAAAACTTGTTTTTAGCATACTGGTGAGGCTATTCTGTTCACATAGAGGCATTGCGGAAAGGCATACTGCTTTTATTGAGGGAGGATACGTATGAAGATCGAGATACAACCACAGCATATCACACTAGGTGGGCTATTTCATGGGCGACTTTTCAGAATTCCGGAGTACCAGCGCGCATATAGCTGGCGTTCGAAGCAGCGAAATGACCTATTTGGAGACATTCGCCGCACTTGGGACAAAGGAATGGACACTACTCATTTCATGGCGACGATAGTGGGCCTTCGCCGGGATAAGGTGACAATAATCACGGATGAACACCAGATTATCGAAGTGGTGGACGGACAACAGCGGATAACCACCCTCATTTTGCTCCTTAAGGCCATCGCTAAGGTTGTTGACCGTTCGGATTCAGTCGGGCAGAGAATTGGCAAAGAGATTGACGAGACTTTAGTGAAGCCAGATAGGGCGTCGCTGTTGCTTCTTCAGACCAATCATGACCTCAGTAACTACTTTGCAGACTACGCGCGTAATGGAAGCCATCCATCTTCAGATTCCGCAAAGACGACATCAGACCGCGAGCTTCTACGGGCCATTGAGGAATGTGAGAGATTCGTCGAAAGATGGCAACAGGAAGGGAAACCGCTGGCAGACTTGGTCACCTTACTCAAGAACAGATTAACGTTCGTTTTTTACGAAATAGGGGATGAAACACTGGTATATACAGTGTTCGAAGTACTGAATAGTCGAGGTCTGGACGTTTCGTGGTTTGACCGTCTCAAGACCGCTCTAATGGCTATTGTATTTGAGACTGACACCGGTAATAAGCAAGAGATTGTGCATGAGGTTCATCAACTCTGGACCGATATCTATAGGTGTGTAGGATTACGGTTGGGCTTGAGTACTGAATCGCTCCGTTTTGCGGCAACACTCCGGGCACGATCATGTCCCAACCGCCCACTCGGTGAGGAAGAGGCTACCTACTTGCTTCGGAGCCAGGCCTCAGGGGGATCGGACAAGATACTTGAAACCATCAGATGGTTAAAGAGTGTGACGGAAGCGGTTGATCGGCTTGTTGCTGACCGTCGAAAAAATGCTGTAACTAGGATTGCACAAGCTAGGTTAGTGGCAACCGCTATCAACCTTCGACAAGACCTTGACGATAGTCAGAAGGTAGAACTGCTACATCACTGGGAGAATGTGACTTTTCGCATCTACGGTTTGTTCAATAAGGATGCCCGGACAGCCGTGGGTGACTATATCCGATTGGCTTGGAATATAGTCAATAAGAGCTTGCCTTATGACGCTATATTGAAAGCGCTCTCTTTGATTGGCTCATACTATCCAATCGAAAAGGCAGTGGACTATCTCCGTGGGAGAGATTGCTATACTGGCTGGCAGGAAGAACTTCGTTACTTTTTCAATAGGTATGAAGAGCATTTAGCAAGAGAATCTGGACAGACATTCAACAACGAGCAATGGAACCGCATTTGGGAATCGAGTGCCGCTGATTCTGTCGAACACATCCGTGCACAAAGTTGGTGGGCATCAGCAGGTTTGGAGCCTGATCCTAATGATGTCCATCGGCTCGGTAATCTTTTGATACTCTCACCAAGACTGAACTCCAAATTGGGAGCGAAATCACCTGTGGAGAAAACTGACGATTATCGTAAGACCGGGTTACTCATTGCTCAAGAGGTAATCGACGCGCTCTCGGACTGGAGTTTCGATCATATTGAGGGCCGGGAGATATCCTTGTTGGCTTGGGCTAAACACGAGTGGGGCGACTAGGGTACCGCTTTCTTATGGAGGCGGGAAGACTCAGACTATTCGACGCAGGTGAGTGCAAGGATTGCCTCTTGCTCGAACAAGGCCGTTTTCTTAATGAGGTACTATTTCAGGTGTAGTTCGACTAAATGTTGATTATTGGGTGATTTATAGAAAATGGCAAAAACGGTTGATACTAATACTTTAAGAGGCACCGTTGAAAAAGCGATTGATGCAGCCAGACACTATCGTAATATCACTGGTAAACCATTGGGAATAACAGGTGAAGTAGGGGAATTCCTCGCGGCTGATTTAATGGGATTGAAGCTGACTGAAGCAAGGCAACCGGGCTATGATGCTATTGCTAATGACGGTCGTAGAATCCAGATTAAGGCAAGATGCATTCTACCGAGTTCAAGCGGGGGACAGCGGTTAGGAAGTGTTAACCTAGACTACAAATGGGACATAGACATGCTCATGCTGATGAATAGGGATTTTGAGCCCTTTTCTATATACGAAGCAAAGAGGGCTGTCATCAAGCGCGAATTAATTAAGCCTGGATCCAAAGCAAGAAACGAACGAGGTGCTTTGAGTATCAGCAAGTTTAGGTCAATTGCATCACTTGTTTGGGAATCATAAGAAACTTAACAACAACTCCAAGCTTAAACAGAGCGTTGCTTCATGGGGAGTTCGCTAGCCGTAGCTGGCTTTGACGTTCGCTTTGACATTAAGGCCCCACCACACCAGGTTACAACCAATCGTAACCGAGCAGAATCGAGTGGAGTTAGGCTGCTCTATTAATCTTACGTGACTCAGGGGAGTCGGTCCAGCCAGTAGAGAAACCTTTTAGCTCGCCTATACTCATATGCCACCCTTTATATCATTCGCTATAAAGTGCGGTGGGTGTGTGGGTGGGTGGGTGAGGTTTCTTCCTATACTGTGGCGATAATATATTCCATTCCACGTTTTTTACACCACATCTCAGCAGCTTTTCTCTTTCGCTTGACCTCATCAGAATCAACTCTACTTGGGTCTTTTACCTCAAGAATGGTTTTGCGTCCATCAATATATTCTACGATGAAATCAGGAACATAACGACGCATGTGTTTTTGGACATCGATCCAGGGAATAGTAATCCCATGCCGTTTCATCCACTTCACAACTGTAGGGTCAGCATCCAGCTTCTCCATCATCCAAGATTCAAGTTTACTGTCATATTTCTCAAAATTATATGGGCTTTTTTTAGGATTCCAGTAAATATCATGTTTACTTATTGGCATATTCTATTATCCCTCCGACAAGCCCCGGTATTGCAGTAACCTTAACTTTCACTTGGCCCAACGTCTTCCAGGCATAATCGAGACAGCGTCGGTCAGCTAGACCTAAAGTCATGTTATCAAGGAATTTTCCCCTAATGTGTCGCATCAGTGCTCCATAAACCTCACCGCGGAAACCCGTGGCATAACCGGCATTCACACATAGCTCCTCAGCAAGCCCCAGCACCCGACCTTTTATGGCTTCCCGCATATTATCATCAGTATCCTCTATTTGTGTACCATTGTAATTCGGTGGCAAGTCCGGAGCACTGTGAATTGTCTTCCACCCCTTGGGGACTAGCTCCTTGCCGGTAACCCCTGTAATTTGTTGGTCTGTTATCTCAACTGTCTCTCCACTGTACTCAAGAGATGCAAGGACTTCTTCCCAATTCTCAATAGGCTCGGTTGTCTCAATCTCATCGACCTTAAATTCACCGTCATCGATAAGCCCTTCGATCTCCTTCGGAACATCAATCACAAACTCAGGGCGAGAAATATCCTGCCGTGGTGGTGGTTCTGGTAAATCCTCAGCCTCATCAAACATCTGCTCTGTGGTAACATCTGAACGAATCCTACAATTAAAAATATCCCATAACCAGTAGTGCTCAAGCTTGGGATGATCGACGACAGCACAAATCTGTGGTTCTTCAGGTAATATGCCTTTGGTACGAACTCGGCGTAATCCTCGCCCCACAACCTGCTGACCATATACCTTACTGCTAAATTTGCGAAGGAGTAATATAACGCCCACCTCTGGTACGTCCCATCCCTCTCGTAACATAAGGACGCTAACCACAGCCTTATATGGGTCTTTTGTCTTTTGTTTGCGCCCTAACTCACGCGCACTCCTTCTATCATCTTCAGGACTATCTTCAGTAACTAATAAGGTTTTAATCTTGAAGATTTTAGAGAGAGTATCAGCTGCTTTTCCTGCATCTTTTTTACAAACTGCAACGATAAACAGTATAGGTTGGTAGCGTCCCTTTGCTCTCATTTCCTGTTCTTGGAGACGCTTAAGGGCTATAGCCATCTGTTGACGCATTGGCTTGTCATCAGTCACCCATTGTGTAGCACTGAGACCTTTGCGGTCAACTTCCTCCCAATCAATCTCCTCCACTTTCTTGGTGACTCCTGTCAGAGCATCTGTATAGGTGAGCTCTACAGTCTTGATGTCTGGCTGATAAACTACCGGCGTCGCGATAAGACCATCTGCCAAGGCATCATTAACGTCGTATTCGTAAATCATATCGCTGTCAGGAGCCCTACCATCGGCACGGTCGGGCGTAGCAGTAGTATCTATGCGCAGTACCACCTTCTTTTCGATAAGCTGCAGCGTAGCTGTGTATTCTTCCGCCGGGGAATTGTGTGCCTCATCATTGAACAGCGCAAAGTCTGGCCCGTTCATAAGCGCCGACAGATTACTCTTGCCTGATATATTGCTCTGGTAGAACTGATGGATATTACCCAGAATTATGCTGGCACCCAAGAGACTCGCCAAACCACTACTTTTACCACCACCGAGAGTTGTAAGGTCAAAATCCTGGGGTCGAACACTTGACCAATCCGGCAACAGACCACGGTCTTTGAACACCTTCCCATTTTCAAAGTCTTCTTCTAAACGGTCACGTACAATAAGATTGGGGCAGAGGAGCAAGAATTTTTGTACCCCCCGAGAGATACGTAACCAGGCTATAATGGCGGCGATGTCTGCTGTTTTACCGCCACCGGTCACGATGTTTAGCAGGAGGCCATGTTCTCCAATAGTATTTTTACCCTTCACTTCGTAAGAATAAACGACTCTGAGGAAGGCCTCCCACTGATGAGGCCATAAGGTGCCTTCTCGCGGAGCTTGGTCATTAGCAGGGTCACTGAGGAAGTCAATATAACGATATGTGTCTGGAAAGTCAGTGGGATAGCCGTCTTGGCACCACATCTCGAAAAGTTCTTCATATCTGGCAAATTCGTTGAACATTGGCTACTTGACCTCTATATACCCTGCCCATAACCCCTCACCCCCAACATCATCCTGCACCTTACAGGCGATATGATAGCGTCCTGACGTTGGGAAAGTATAATCAACCTGCAAGACAGGCTCTTTCTTAGCAGTGCGGATGAAAGAGAAGCCCTGGGTACTGGTGAATACACCTTGGTAATCAAAGTCCCATTGGACATTAATTATTTTGCCTCCAGAGTTCAGCACAATAGTCTCGCTTACATCAAAGCGGTATGTTAGCCCGGTCAGCTTTTTCCAGCCAATCTCAACTCTCGGTGGCAGTACGAATGTCAGAAAGGTGCTATAGTCCGCCTTATCAGTAGAAAGAACGTTGACATGTTCACGAAACGTTGGGGAGTCAATACGAACCATATCAAGGCGGATAAAGTTCAGGTCTGTAGCCTCCTGCTCACGGAGTTTTTGGGATGCCTGCACTGCGTCAGGGCGGAAGGCCCAGGCGAGTATAGTGCCATCGCGGAGATTATCCTGCTGATACCGAACTGTCTTACGCACGGCATTGGCAAAATTCAACACTTCCTGGGCAGTGATTTGTGATTTCTGAGAAGGCTCGCCAATCCAGATAGGGATAGCACCCTTGTGTCCATGGATACCTGGTTCGGAGTCATCGGGAACCGCTCCATAGGCACGAAGGACAAACTGGCGAAACTGGTCAGGTGGAGTCTCCGAGAGTCGCTTTGCCTCATAGATTCCCCAATGCTCTACAGTGAAATCAGGGACTGTAAATATCTTGCTGGCTTGTTCTAGAGTCATCTGTTCAGTTAGCTTAGCTACTCTATCTGCTGTAATGGCGACAGCAACACGGGACTGGTCGCATGCAATCCAGCGGCGACCCAGTCGTTGAGCCACAGCAGGGGTTGTACCTCCACCACAGAAGAAGTCAGCAACGATGTCACTGGGATTTGAACTCGCTAGAATAATCCGGTCAAGTAGAGACTCAGGTTTTTGGGTTGGGTAGCCAATGCGTTCCTTCGCCTGGGAGTTTATAAATGGTATCTCCCATACATCCTCCGGAACCTTGCCGAGGGAATGGGTCTTGGTTGGTCTGCCAAAAGATATAACTCCACGCGCTGCTTGTTGTTGCGTTCCCTTAGAATATGGCTGCCTTACTGCATCCATGTTAAAAGTGCGTTCCGATTGTGAGGTCTTAGCGTAGAAGAGAATCACGTCATGTTTTTTCTTGAATCTGTCTCTTACCGTTCCTGCCGGGTCATGATACCACCAGATAATCTCGTTCCTAAATTGCCCATAACCAAATATCTTGTCCATCTCTTGTTTAACGTAGTGGGAGGCGTGCCAGTCTAAGTGAATGTAGATACTTCCACTCGTCTTTAGAAGTCGCTTCATCTCGTAGAGTCTGGCGTTAAGCCAGACGAGATAACCGAGCATACCACCATCCCAAATATCGCTAAAGGAGCGAAGCTCATTCTGGTCACCAAAGATAACATTATACTGCTGACCAGAAAAGAAAGGTGGGTCTAGGTAAATGAGGTCAATACTCTGAGAAGGGAGTTGCCGCATCACGTGTAGATTGTCGCCCCAGAACAGGCGGTTAGGCTCTAGCTCTGGATGCCCAAAGCTCACACGCTCCACGACCTGGGTAGGCAGCATTACTTGTGGATATAGCTTATGAAAACCACGTCGACCGTTCCAGCCCAGTGGCTCCTTCTCCACAGGTATCGAGCCAAAACGAACCGGGGCTTGCCAAAACTCTTCCTGCTCAGGGAGAGCTTCTTCTATTTCATCTTTGCCGGATACATCAGGTGGTGGAACAAATTCACCCTTGGTTGGACCAGAGGCATCACGCACTTCACCCAGTCTGGTGCCGAATAGTTCGTCACCCAAGCCCTTTTGGTCTTTCTTAGCCATGAATGCCTCCCTATATTCTTGGGTTATTCGATCAGATTAACTACATTATACATCAAATACACCAAGGCAGATTGGAATGGGAACAAAGATGGAAACATCCCGTTAATATTGTTAGTGAGGTGCACCCTGTTTTAGGTGTAGTTCGACTCTCCCCCTTTCCATCAACAACAAAAAATCTGCGTATGGATCGCACTATAGAGCTTATGTATGTAAGTGAATCGGAGGGCTATAGCCCGAGAGCTGAATGAAAAGACATAAAGACTACAGGGATTCTACTAAAGCAGAGAGAGAAG
>SDBU01010407.1_pt1 | contig 10321 bp, 10 predicted proteins | sample 2277071 | NCBI WGS metagenome assembly SDBU01 (sample SAMN10397929, study PRJNA504765) | marine sediment metagenome | isolation source: marine sediment core GS08_GC12, 126 cmbsf | place: Arctic Ocean: Gakkel Ridge, Loki's castle | collected 2008 | reverse complement strand
GGCCATGATCGTCACCGGTAAAGCCAGCTTCAAGGAAATTGGTGGTCCCATCATGATCGCCCAGCTGGCGGGCCAATCGGCCCAGATGGGATTTTCCGCTCTGCTGGGATTAATGGCGATTATCAGTGTCAATTTCGCTTTTATCAACATCCTGCCCATCCCGGCCATGGACGGCGGTCAGATCCTGGTGGTGCTGATTGAAGCTGTTCTGCGACGACCCCTTTCCATGCGGGCCCGTCTGGCCATTCAACAGGTGGGGATGTTCCTGCTGCTGATCCTTATGGCGGCGGTGATCTTCAACGACATCCAGCGCCTGATCCAGTAAGACGCCCCGCAAGCACCCCCACTATTCCAAACGGTTACTTCACCAGCTTCAGCACCATGGTGCCGAAATTGGTCTGCTGCTCAACCCGGGCCGGTATCCGGGCCGCATCGTTCGTCAGCCACAGCCGCAGGAAACCGCCCACTTTGGTCATGGGCCGGTCGTCCAGCGGTGAGGGTATCAGCAGCAGGCATTCCAACTCTCCAGCAGGTACTTTAATGGTAGTGATCTCGCTGGCCAGCACTGCAATGGTACGCAACCGCTTCCCGTCGAAAATGGTGATTTCCACTCGATCACCCAACTCCAGGGCCAGTGACCGAAAATAGTAGATGGCCCCGATGGGGTCCAGCACCGGGCCTTCGAATTCAAGGGTATCTTTACGGGTGTAAATCAGGCCGGCCTGGATATCCACCCGGGCGGAGTCGCGCCGGTGATAGCGCCCCTCGTTGATGTTGCGCCGCACCCGTCGTAGCTCCAGCGACCGGTGGTCCAGCCACAGATCCACGCGGTCGTCAATGCGGTACAGCCGGTTGAAAACGGGAAAGGTCCGCACCTGCGAGACTACCATCAGGGTGGTGTCAGGTCCGCTGCTGTCCAGACCGGTAATTTCCATGGTCGTAGTACCTACCGATAGCAGGCGGAACCCGGCTTGATATTCCAATTTCTCACCTACCTTGAAGGGATGGTCCTGGGCCCACAGGGCGCCGCATACCAGCAGCAATAATATGTGACGGGTCGGGGTCACTGAACCAGGTTGCGCTGCTGGAATTTACGCCACAGGTTCCGGGGTTTGCGTCCTAACTGCAGGTGGGTGCCGGCAGCCAGAATTTCGGTAACGGCCGTCACCACTCTTTGGGCGGATTTGCCGTCGGTATAGGGATGTAGCTGGCTGAGGTATTGCCGGCGGCGGGGCGCAAATTCGTCCGGTTCCCTGAGGGATTGCTCTATCACGGCCGGCAAGTCTTCGGCCAGCGTGATATCGATACCTTTATCCCGCCGCACCGCCGCCCGGTAGGTAATGATCGGCCGGTCCAGCAGGAGAAATTCGTAGGCCACTGAGGAAATATCGGTTACCAACAGGTCTGCGGCCTGCATAAGTGGCAGAATATCCGGATGGTCCGATCCCACCACCCGGGGACCTAATTGTGCCTCATACTTCGCCTTTGTGGCCGGGTCCATCAGGTCGTGGAACTTGATCAACCATTGATAACGGTCTTTCAGCCCGGCGATGGGCTCCAACAGGTCTGATGCCGACGTGAAGCGCGGACTGAAGGTGGGGGCATACAGCACCACCGGTCGGTCAGGCTCCAGCCCTAATGTAGCCCGGACCGCCTTCCGCCCGATCGGGGTAGCTAACGGGTCCAGCTTGGGCCAGCCGGTCTCCCGCACCAGGAAATGGCCGTGGCGTTGGGCCAGCTCCTGAAAGCGATTGGTCATGCTGGGCCCGGGTGTACAGTAAAGATCAAAAAAGCCGGTGACCCGGTAATGACCCGGTTTTTCCTCCCCCAGGCCGTGGAAAATCTGCACTTTCAGGCCCCGCCAGCGGTAGGGCACCACATTGCCGGGCACCAGTATTGCGCCGGGCTCGAAGGCCTGTACCTCAGCGCTGTTTTGTAGAGCTTCTCCCGGAGGCTCGTGACCTTGAGCCGAACCTGCCAGATACCAACGAACCGTGCCACCAACCGTACGAACGGCCTCCTCAACCGGCTGCAATGCCGCGATGGAGTAGGGCCTGGTAACGAATAGTAGAAACTTGTCAGCGATAGGCATTTAGCCCCGTATCCTGGAGAATCTGAGCAATACGTTGGGCCGCGCCTCCATCGGTGGGACCCAGGAGTAAATCGCGAGCCTCACGGCGCAGGTCACTCATCGCAAGGGGATTTTCCAAGGCTTGGCCAATCTGGTAGGCCACATCAACACCTTTAGCGGCGTGATGGGCGAAATCGAGCCGCTCAAGGAGGTCGGTATCCATGCGCCGACGGAAGAACCGCGCCCGTTGCAGTCGGTGGTGTAATCGCAGGTGGAGTTCATCGCAAATCACAATAGGCTTATCCAGGGCGGTGAACTCGATAATGGTAGACGAGGCTTCCGAAACCAATACCTCTGCCCAGCGGAAGGCGTTGAGCACGTTATAGTCTGTTAAGGGCAATACTGTGACGTTGGGACAGTTCCGGGCCAGCTTCTCCAGCAATCGCACCTGATATTGGTAATAAGGATTGGTATAGGTGAACTGGTGCGGTTTGATCACAATCTGCCAGTTCGCCGGCCATTCAGGTATCAGATCGGCCAGGATTTCCAGTGAGCCGGGGTAGAAAGTGGGCGTGTACAGCACCCGGGGTCCAGAACCGGCGGGGAGCGGATGGTCCGCAAGTGATTCACCGTTCAGCAGCGGGTCCAGTTTGGCGAATCCCACGGCCCAGGTCTGTACTTCGGGGTTGACCGCCAGACATTGTTCCCGACGAAATTGGCTCTCTACAAAACGCAGGTTCACGCGAGGATTGGTATCGGTGTAGTAGACCCGTTTCAGGCCGATACCGTGAAACAGGAGCACCACCAGGGTGTCGGGACCGGCCAGCCGGTCCGCGTCCCGGGACTGGCCCACTATCAATATGTCAGGCTGCAAGACGCCTCTTTTCAGATCGTCCTCATTTGCGAAACGCCAGCCCTGGCGCTCGATTTCAGCCCGGATAATGGTCGCTTCAGCCGCTGTTGCCCGTGATGAGATAGTGAAGCTGATCTCGAATACCTCCGGTAGGGCGCTAGCCACCGGAAGAAATTGGGGCAGGTAATAAAGATGCTGACAGTAGAACAGTATTTCAGGCGGGCCGGTTTGCCCGGCAGGTGCCTCTAAGGGACTGCCAAAAGCTTGTGCCAGGGGGTGAGTCATCTGTGCTCAAGCCCGGCCAGGAATTCCACCGCCCGGTCGGTGCTCCGGCCGTCATTGAAGTAGAAGCAGTTCTCCAGCAAAGCTTGATACATATCGCGTTTTTGGTTGCCGGCCAGATTATCGACCACCAGCCGGACAATGTCCGTCCCGGACGTACCGTCGTAAGTATCCGCTATACTGGCAATATTCATTTCGTCGGGCATACTGTGGAGATTATCGAAAGTGTGAGTGATCAGAATGACCGGCTTGCGGGTGATCAGATATTCATAGAGAATTGAAGAGACATCACTGATCATCAGGTCGGAACAAGCAAAGACTGAAAATGTATCCTCGTACAGCAGGTTATTAGGATTGGAGAAATATACATGCTTGATTCCCCGGGCTTTCACCCAAGCCTTGACCAGGGGCAGGTATTTCATTTCAAAATGATGGGGCCGGATGATTAGATTGAAGTCTCGGGTGAGTTCCCGGCAGAACCGGAACACAAATCGAAACAGGTTGGCTTGACCTTTTTGCCAGGTGGGGGCGAAAAGAACAGTTGGGCGTTCCCGGTCCACCACCCCCAGGAAATCCAGGCAGGATTCACGGTCGACCGCTCCCTTGATGTAGGCATCGAAGCGGGGATTGCCGATCCGGATCAGGCGCTTCTTAGGGATATTCAATCCAACATCCCGGAGCTTCTCTTCGTGTTTAGGACCGGTAATAAAGTGATAATCGTAACTTTCCAACAACTGTACATTACCGCCGTATTTCTTGTCGCCGGTGCCGTGTCCCATGAAGATGGTTGTGCTCTTGCCCCGATCTCGAATAATGCGGGTGGCCGACTGGGAGATGATGATACCGTTAAAGTTCCTCATACTCTTGATATCCCGGTACAGCAGCTTCGGCGTGTTCAGAAAAGTCTTCACCCCGGGGAAGGCGTTTGTATTACGCAACCTGAACTTGAAGAATAGCAGTTTCTTTAGTTTTGGGACGATAAAGATTCCGCCGGTCCGTTCATAGATCGGCTTGGCATACGAAAATTGGTAGACTTGGTTGGCCAGGAAATAGACCGGCAGAGCCTGGGCATTTGGAAGCTGGCGGAGCCGGGGATCAAACATGGTCCGCTGCGAGCCATCGAGGCAGGCTACCGGCCAACTGGCGGCAATGCTCTAAAGCCTCGGGGGTATCGATGTCGATCCAGAAGCTTTTGCCGATATCGACCCCACCCATTTTCTGCTCGGGGATCAGCAGGTTGCAGCTGTCGGACAGCGAGCCCGAATAGTTTTTTTGAGCTTCGTGCAGGACGTCAAAGAACTCGTAGCGACACATGAACACCCCGCAATCGATGGCATCAAACCGGGGCAGTTTTTTGGACATGCCGGTGATCAGCCGGCGATTGGCGGGATCCACCGATACCTTCATCCCATCATCCAGATCGAAGATGCCGTCGATGTTGAAATCCAGGGCCACATTGGCAACGGAGTGTTCGAGGCTACTGCTCTGGACTTTCGCCAACAGCGCCGGAACATATAGATGGTCGCTCATGGAGACCAGAAAATCATTGCCCGGCTCAATCAGAGGTTTAGCCGCTAGAACACTAATGCCGTTAGGTTGTTGCCAGTGGGGATTATAGACCGTTTCCAGCTGCAGCTCGATGTCGAGGCCGGCCAGGTACTCTTCGATTACCTGGCTTTGATAACCGGTCACGACTATGCATCCATCGAGAGCGGACAGAATGGCATTTTCCAGCAGGTAATCCAGAATGCGCCGGCCGCCAACCTGCAGCAGGGTCTTATTGACTGCAGAGCTGACTGACCTGATGCGCGAGCCTTCACCAGCGGCTATGATTACCAATTTCATGGAGCGTAAACCTCATAGTAATCCAGGCCCGCAATGGGCACTTCATTCTGCTGAGCCAGCTCCTGCCTGGCCGGGGTGTCTTCAGTCATTCGGGCAGGTCTTCAGTATTTGTATCAATAAACTGCATTTCATGCAGCTTACGATATTGCCCTTTTAGTGAAATAAGCTCCTCGTGGGAGCCCGATTCAACCATCCGGCCATCCTCCAATACTATTATTTTATTTGCTCTCTGGATTGTAGATAAACGGTGAGCAATGACAATCACTGTCCGATCCCGTACCAGGCGGTCAATAGCATCCTGCACCCGTTTCTCCGATTCACTGTCCAGGGCTGAGGTAGCTTCATCTAGGATCAGGATCGGCGGATTCTTCAGCAGGGCCCGGGCGATGGCTAACCGTTGGCGTTGTCCCCCGGATAGTTTCGTGCCCTGCTCTCCAATTACAGTATCCAGACCCTGGGGCAACTCCTCGACGAATTCCCAGGCATGGGCCGCTTTTAGGGCCGCCACCACCTGCTCATCCGAAGCCAGCGGATCACCATATAGAATGTTATCCCTGACAGTGGTGTCAAACAGCAGGGTCTCTTGCGTGACAACGCCTATCAGGTTACGTAGCGTTTGAATTTTTAGGTCTCGTACGTCGTGGCCGTCCAGGGTTATACTGCCGGCCGTGGCGTCATACAGCCGAGGGATCAGGTCCACAAAAGTGGATTTGCCCGAACCGCTCGCCCCTACCAGGGCTACTACCTCGCCCCGCTTTATTTCGGTGTTGATCTCGTGAACTGCTGGTTTGTCGCCGCCGCTGTAGCTGAAAGTGACATTATCGAATCGGATTGAATCGTTAAAACTGGCGAGTTCAATGGCATTATTTTTCTCGGCGATACCCGCCGGTATGTCTAACAGGCCGAAAATACGGTCGGTTGAAGCCAATCCTATTTGTATTTCGGCATTAACATTACTCAGACTGCGCAAGGGCTGTACCATGGCGAACATGAAAATGATAAAGCTCATGAACTCATCGGGACCTACCCCCCGGCCCAGCAGCACCTGTTGCCCACCGACCCATAACATGGCTATCCCTACCGTTACCCCGATCATTTCGGTTAAAGGGGCATTCAGATTCTTGACGGTGATCCGCCGGAATACCAGGTGATAGTAGCGATCATTTTCGGTACTGAAGCGGCGTATCTCGTGCGCCTCACGCACAAAGGTCTTCACGATCCTGATACTACGCAGGTTCTCCTGTAATACGCTCATCACGCCGGCAATCTGTTCAGCGGTCCGCCGGGCCCGATGGCGCAGGCTGCGTCCCAGGCGAGTAGTGGCCAATGCGGCCAGGGGGATCAAGGGTATTGCCATCGTCGAAAGCTGCCAGCTGATAATAAATAGCATGGTGGTGAATACCAGCAGGTTGACCGGCTCCACTACCACCTTTTGAATGCTCACTGTGAAGGCCCGGCGCACCTGGGTCACATCGTTCAGCACTATGGAGGAAATCACTGCCGTGTTCTGGTTGTCGAAATAGGAAAGAGACAGGGATTGGATATGCCGGAATAGATCGTTCCGCAGGTCCCGGATCAAGCGGTTCTCCATAATGCCGGCCACCATATTTTTCATATATAGAGCAACATTCTTGGCAAGGAACACCGCCAGTAATATCCAGCATAATTTGGCCAGGGTGCTCAGGGGAGTTCTTTGCTGGATCAACGTGGCGGTCCAGGAACGAAGCCGGTCGTAGACGGTGCCGGCAACGGAGATATCCATCGAGGTTACAGGGATATTCTCCGGGCTGACCAATATGGTATTGATCAGGGAAGAGACCATCCAAAGCGAGAAGGCGTTCAACGCCACGTATACCAGGGAAAGTGCCAAGGTAAGAGCAATCAGGGGCCAGTATCTGGCAAGGTAGGTTGCTATGCGACTCAGGTTACTCACTGTTCCTTTTATAGCCGCCCATCTCCTTGTCGGATGATCCGCCACGGGGAGACTGCCGGATCGATGACTGTGCTGCCCTTGGAAGGGGGTAAACCGCCGCCATCGATCAGCAGGTCGATGGCGTCATGGAACTGTTCAGCGATTGCTTTTGGGTCCTGGATGGGCGGTTCTCCCACCCGGTTGGCGCTGGTGGTAACCACCAGGCCGCTCTGATAGCGGAAAACGTCGCGTAGGAAAGGGTGGTCCGGGACCCGGAATCCGATACGACCGTCCGGGCTGATTAGCTTTGGAGGGAGAGAGTTCATCTCCCGCGCAGGCAGTAGAAAGGTATAGGGACCGGGTAGCATATGAGACAATTTGTTCGCTAATTGCGGCGGAATCAAAGCATATTCAGTCAATTGCTCGTATCGGCCCACCATCACGCTGAATGGGCCCGGCCGACCTTTTACCAGGGCTAACAGGTCCAGTGCAACTCCATTGCCGGCGTCAACGCCTAAGCCGTACAGAGTATCGGTGGGGTAGGCCACCACCCCTCCCGCTTCGATAGTCTGCCAGAATCGACGGCCAGCGTCCGGGTGAGTCTGAGGTAGACTTTCCATCAAGCTGGTGGTTTAGTCTTCCACATTCGGTGGAACCAGAAATATTGCTCCGGATATCGACGGATCATCTTTTCCAGGACCGCAGTGTAGCGTTGGGTCAGCTCCTGCACCGCGCCGGCCTTATCTGCCGGCAGGTTGCTGCTATCGATGGATCTGAATTCGATGTGATAGCGCCGGCCCTTTCCCATTAAACAGGATGCAAAAAAGATCGGTGCCTCGAGCTGGATGCTGAATACGGCCCCGCCCCTCGGCCGGGAGGAAGGCTGCCCGAAGAAATCGACCCACACCCCCCGTTTGCGGGCATCCTGATCGGCCACCAACCCCAGGAAACGGCCCTCCTTGAGGAGGCGTAGCATGGTCCGGGTTGAGGTCTTGCGGGTGAGAAATTCGACACCGGTATCAACCCGAACCTCGTTGATAAAGCGTCCTCCCGAGCCCCGTTGGGTGACCGCAACACCGGATAACGGGTAGCCCAATCGTCCCAAAACAAGGTTGATGATCTCCCAGTTGCCCAGATGCCCCGTGACCAGCACCAGCCCTTGTCCGGACTCCCGCGCTACCCGAATGTTGCTCTCATCAAGATCGACTAATTGTGGCAGTCGTTCAACCGAATATCCAGGCATCCGGATAAAATCGATGAGTGCCTGGCAGAAATGCCGATATGTGCCGCGCAGGATGGCTCGACGCCGGCTTGGGGACAATCCCGGGAAAGCCCGGGCTATGTTTCTTCTCGCCTCGGCTTGCCTGATTGGAAATACCAGATACAACGTCATTGCCAGCACCCTGCCAAAAGCTAGAGCCCAGGAACGAGGCAGTAGGCGTAGCACTCCGGCCAGACCACGGATAAACCAATAGATCATCTTTAACCTAATAGCACCAGTAAAATCCAGGTAGCGAATTTACCGTTTCCAGTCGAAAACTTGATAACTTTTTCCGACGGAAACCAATTGACTTTGGCCCTGGGGAATTCTAATATTTTGCCATGCGCAAGGCCATCTGCCTGTTGGCACTATCACTGTCTGCCGCCACCACCCCGGGGAAAGTGGTCTATCATGTACCGATCCAGGGCACTATCGATTTGGGCCTGCCGCCGTTCGTGGAGCGGGTGGTAGAGCTGGCCTCTACCGAGCTACCCGCGGTTATCATTCTGGATATAGACACTTTTGGAGGCCGTATCGATGGGGCCACTCAAATCAAGGACGCGATCATGTCCGCCAAGGTACCCACTTTGGCCTTCATCAACCGCCGGGCCATTTCGGCCGGGGCCTTGATTGCCCTCTCCTGTGAGCAGGTCTACATGACTAAAGGCGCCACTATCGGGGCCGCTACCGCTGTCGACCTGGAAGGCAAAAAAGCCAGTGAAAAAGTGATCTCCTTCATGCGCGAGGAGATGGCCGCCACGGCCGAGGCCCGCAACCGGTCCCGGAAAATTGCCGAAGCTATGGTTGACGAGGAGCTGCAGGTACCCTATATCATCGTGAAGGGTGATACGATTTTCCTGGACGATGTGGAAGGCAGCCGGGAAGGCAAGCTGATCACACTGACCACTGATAAGGCGGTGCATCTGGGGATCGCCGACGGCAGCTACGATTCCCTGGCCGAGCTGCTGCTGGGGCTGGACCTGGCGGACGCGGAAGTGATCACCTTCAAGCCCAATTGGTCCGAGCGGCTGGTGCGCTTCCTCACCGATCCCATTGTGAGCAGCCTGCTGATGACCATCGGGTTCCTGGGGCTGATCTTCGAGGTCAAGTCGCCCGGTTTCGGTGTCGGCGGCATCATTGGCACCCTGGCCCTGGCCCTCTTCTTCGGTTCCAGTTTTATCGCCCAGCTGGCCACCTTCACCGAAGTGCTCATTTTCCTGGGAGGCCTTACCCTGTTGATCGTGGAGGTAGTGGCCATCCCCGGCTTCGGTCTGGCGGGGATCGGGGGGATTGGCCTCATGCTGTGGGGCATGTACAAGATGTTGTTGGGCGAATTTCCCACCCCCGACCAGATGGAACGGGCCTTCGTGGGGCTGAATATCGGCATCCTGGGCGCCATCATCGGCGGGGTCCTCTTGCTCAGGGTCTTTGTGACCAGCAAGTTTTTCCGTAAGCACGTACCGATGACCTCCGAAGATTATAGTGTAGCCGTCGGGCTTGAGTCGTTGGTGGGCCGGATAGGCGTCACGTTGACGGCCTGCATGCCCAGTGGGAAAGCCGACGTCGGCGGCCGCCAGGTGAACATCACCACCCAGGGCGAATACCTTGGTAAAGGCGCCTCGGTAGAAATCATTTCGGTTGAGGGGAATACCGCTTTGGTGCGCCAAACCCCACCGGGAAAAAAGGAGTAACTGTCTCATGGAAAGTCTCGTTTTCATTCTCCCTATTGTTCTTATCGTATTCTTCCTGTTCTTTTACCTGGTGCCGGTGGGGCTGTGGATTCAGGCCCTGGTGTCTATCGGTTGGGGGCGGGTCCCGATCCTGAAGTTGATCATTATGCGGATCCGGAAAATCCCCCCCCGGCAGGTGGTGGACGGCATGATCAACCTGCACCGGGCGGGACTTAAGGAAATCCAGACGGAGGACCTGGAGACCCATTTTCTGGCCGGCGGGTCTCTGGCCAAAGTGATCTATGCCATGATCGCCGCCGACAAGGCCAACATCCCCTTGACCTACGCCACCGCCACCGCCATCGACCTGGCTGGCCGCGACGTGCGGGAGGCGGTGCAGACCAGCGTCTATCCCAAGGTGATCGAC
>SDBU01010406.1_pt1 | contig 10321 bp, 9 predicted proteins | sample 2277071 | NCBI WGS metagenome assembly SDBU01 (sample SAMN10397929, study PRJNA504765) | marine sediment metagenome | isolation source: marine sediment core GS08_GC12, 126 cmbsf | place: Arctic Ocean: Gakkel Ridge, Loki's castle | collected 2008 | reverse complement strand
GCTACGGTTGTGAATGAAGGATGCTCTATCTTAGCTACTTCAGACTCTCTTAGCGTTACACTTTCTTCTCTTGTCTTACCATCAGGTAAGTAGCCGTATTGCTCCGGCCGATGCCTCATAACCAAGGCCAGGGGGATACCGATGACCCATATGGTAAGGCCTGCGATGACAGCCGTTGGGCGCCAGCCATATTGAATGATGAGCCAGGCAAGGATAGGGACTATTATTCCGCCTAACCCTGTACCCGATATCCCAGCGCTAATAGCTGTGCCACGCTTCTTTATGAACCAGTTTGCTACTGCCACCGTGCAAGCCTGATGGATACCAAGAGTAGCGCCCACGGCTATACAGAGGGTAAACACCAGGTAGAAGGTGATTAAAGAATCAATTCGGCTAAACAGGATAAAGCCAGCGCCCATCATGATGATGCCAAGAATCATTATTTTTCTTGGTCCAAACCTGTCGACAATGAAACCGCCTAATGGACCTAGGATTCCACCTTCAACCCTCGACAGAGAAAAGGCTCCAGATATGACTACCCGAGACCAGTCAAATTCTTTGACTAGGGGCATAAAGAAGGTGCTGAAGCCATAGAAGTAGAACCCCCCGGACAGGGCATGGGCAATAGTAGAGGCCAAGACAATCCACCAGCCATAGAAAATTCTCGGCTTAGTCTTGCCCTTTACCACTATTCAATACTCCTCTTTGGTAAGACAAAATGAGATATGGTCACTCTCAGGACTATTTAGTGTAGCCTAGAGCTAAACATAAACTCAAGACCTTGATGGCAATGTCACTCAGGAGAACTGCCCAGTGAGACCTCCCCAGGTCGAGGGAAAATCCGAACTTTTTGTAATGTCTAGCTCATTATAGTTTTGAGTAACAGCAGGACGCAAGTGATGAAGAGAAAGAGGTTGTTTAACAACCCCATGCTCGTCATTGCGAGCGATTTGAGATTGCTTCGCTTCGCTCGCAATGACCATTCCTTTTTTAATGCCCAGTCTCACGCGTGGACATCGGGCGTGAAATTTGGCGGACCTTTTTATCTTTAATGTCCAGCACAGTACGAGCGGTATTTTCTACAGTGTAAAAGAGCGTAATACAGTATAGCTGAGCACCTTATTGCACTTTGCTTAACCTAGTGCTATAGTGTGGACCCGCCGTTCACATCACTGGTAGATCCAGAACTCACACTGAGGTGCAAACTGATGGAGAGTGACATCAAGGAATACCAGACAGTCGTTATAGTAGTCCTGCTCCATGATGTAGGCGAGTTTCTAGGCCGAGGCACATGCAACGCATTGCTACCCTTTGTCGGCGATAATTTTAGCCGTAGCTCGCATTCCAGCTTTTAATAACGAGTCATGAGGCACATGAAAGAAAACCTTTACGTCATATGACACCACACCAGATTCTACAACCGGCATTGGATTAATTGAGGTAACCACACTGTCAATCCGCACATCCGGCAAGGCATCCACACTGATAGTAACCTTTTGCCCCACGTTCACATTTGGTATATCTAGCTCGTTCACCTTGACATCAAGTTCCATACGGACTGGGTCAATTATCTCAATGGCGACAAGGGTAGCTGAGGACAGAAAATCTCCCTCTTTAACATTTACCTTAGTGATAACCCCGTCAAAGGGAGCAATTATTACCGCTTTATCGAGTTCATCCCTGGCTCTATCCAGGTCATTCTTAGCCGTATCTAGGTCATTCCTAGTCGTATCCAGGTCATTCTTAGCCGTATCTACAGCCAATTGGGCTTTATCTCTCTGGAGCTGGGCAGCCCTCATTGTCCAAAAGTCTTCTACAGGTCGATACTCGCTTCCGAATACATTATCGCCAACGCCACGCTTAAGTAGAATCCGGCTATCGTCTAAACTATCGAGCACTTTAATTAGTTGGATGGATATCGCAAGCATATCAGCAGATGGTCCTGTTTTTAATGACGCCACCACCTTGGTTATTCCTTTCCTCGCATCAATGATGTGCACAAGTGCCTCGGGCACGTCAAAAACGACGGTATGGAAGGTGTAGGGATAAGCTATTTTCCTGAAGTCATCTGCAGCCTGTTCTAGGTCAACTTCAGCTGATTTGAGCTCTAGCTCAGAATTGCTTACCTCTAGCTCAGAATTGCTTACCTCTAGCTCAGCTGCCCTCACTGCCTGCTCCACGGGTTTGGTGACCAGGGTCTCCACGTCCTCCGGGCTGGCACCCGGGAAGGAGATAGTCACCGACACAACCGGATTAGATATGTCAGGATACAGGTCCACGCCCATACGGGAGTAGGCAAGGCCCCCTAGTAGTGTTACTGCCAGGAGCACCATGCTGATAAAGATTGGTTGTCGAATAGCCAGCTTTGCGAGTGGCATTAGTGTTTTTGTCTAGCCAGCGTTATTATCTTCCGCATTTAATTTCTATCAAATTTTGAAGTTATTCTACATGTTAGAGCATAATTTTAGTCCTTGTTTGCTAATTTGTCAATTTGAAAAAAGGAATCATACTATCAACACCAAGCTACTATTTACCCAATCTCATAGGAAGAATCCCTACCCGGTGTATCAGAAGGTACTTATATCACTTCAGTGACACAGGAAGTCTGTTAACATGTGTTTAGATGAAAGGAATGGTTAGGTGAAACTGGGGAAGGCCCGGATTTGGAAATAAAGCTTATTAATATCCCAAGTCTTTTAAAACGATAGATTATAGTACGACCGGTCGCGGATTCTTCTTCCGTATAGACCTTAACCACCTCAAAACCGCGCTGGGATGCCCAATCAGCCAGCACTTCCGCTTGACCCGTCATAAGAGGTTGCTCTCAGGCATCAGCATCTTCCTGTGATTCACCTGTTATCCTTCGCGCCTTAGCTGGTGAGTAACGCGACGGTAGCCATAACGGGGAAAATCATAGCAGATAGTCTCGATGCGGTCCCTCAGGCCAAGTATTTGAGGCGCTCCTGGATGTTGTCAAAGATGACCAGGGCGAAGCTTCGCGCTCGCCCCAGTGTGAACAACCTGAAGAGAATCCCCGCGTCCTCGGCTACCGCTTTACAGGCGACCTCGGTCTTGGCTTCCTCAAGTGGGGTAAAGGTGATGGTCACCTTCTGATTTAGTCGGAGTATTCCCCCCTTACTGCTAACATTTAGCCTGACACCCAGGGTATGAGGCGGAGACATGTCTACCATCTCCGCCTTCAAATTCATGCTCAACGTCAACAGCCCCAGCTTGACCCTCAGCACTGCTTGCCAGGTAACTTCGTCCAGAACCTCCATTCTCCCCAACCCGGGAAGACTAACTAGGATGGCTCCACCTATAAGCTCCCAGAGCCTCTTCTGAGAAGCTTCGATAACAAATTTTCTTTCGGCAAACAGCGTCTCGGCCATGCTTACGACCCTGGCTTTTCGGCGGTGGCATTCTTGCCTGCTATACGGCCAAAGACGATGCACTCCGTAATGTTGACGCCGCCCGGGTACACGTAGCCCCAAAGCGATCCAAACTCGCCAGCGGCATATAGCCTCGGGATTGGTTTGCCATCGGGGTCGAGCACCCTGGCCTCCTTGTCACGGCGCGGACCACCCTGAGTATTGATCAGGGCAGGCCAGAGCTGGATGGCATAAAAAGGTTTCTCAAGGGCACCGAGGTGCTCCTTGGTCCTACCAAAATCATCATCCATACCGGCTTTGCAGGACTGGTTGAACTTGGCGATGGTATCTTCCAGTACTGGTACATCTAGTGACATCTTTTGGGCCAGCTCAGCCACCGTTTTTCCCTGCAGTATCCACCCCTTGGCAATCTCCTTCGAATTATCCGAGCTCCAATCGTATAGGTCCAGGTTGTACCCTGAGGAAGGCATTACTAGGGGACCCAGCCGCCTGCTGTATTCGTCAAAGATGGCCCACATTGGCACCCGGGGGAACTCCAGGTGCTCAAGATCGAAGTGAGACAAGTACATAGCGAAAAGATGTATATCTATGTCTGTCTCATTTACAAAACGCTTGCCGTGCTTATCCGCGAAGATGAATCGCGGGCTCAGGAAATGAATGTGAAATGCAGCCTCGAAACCCGGAGCTTGAAAACCCATCGCGCATGATTGAGCGTTCATGTGCCATAGATCTGCGCCAATCTTCTGTACCATCCGGATGCCGTCGCCGGTATTACCGGGATTCCCCAAGAATTTCGTCGGTTTGGCAGCCACATAATCCCACTTTAGAGCCGGATCGTTCTCGAAGCCACCGCAGGTCATGACTACAGCGCGCTTGGCCTTAATGAACAGGCTCTTACCCTCACTTTCCGCCATAACCCCAACCACTTCACCGTTTTGGCTTCTTATCAGCTCCTTTGCGGGGGTGCTGGTCATAACCTTGATACCTCTCTTATCCACAAGGGCTGAAAGGAACCTCCACAGTCGCATGGACGGTCTGCCTTCCTTCAGAGTCCCCTTAATCTGGTGCCTTGGGGCAGCATCTATACCGGTGACCCAGCCAAGAGTTTTCCCTAGTGTGTTGGACGGATAGGCCACCTGCAAAGACACCCGAAGCTCCAATTCAGACCCCATCTCTCTGACCCAGTCGCCGTTCTTCATGGTGCCTTCCACGAAGGTGTCAATTAACTCTCGTTCCGTAGTACCGTAGGTGACTTTATCCAGAAATTGAGCAAACTCCATTTCCTTGGCAATCCTTACGGTGCCTCCGGATACCCGGCTATTTCCACCACCGTGGGGCATCTTCTCCAGGACCAAGACGCTGGCACCGTTATCATGAACGGTAACTGCGGTGGTCGCGCCTGCGGCGCCATAACCTACAACCACCACATCACTTTCCATGTCCCACTTTTCAGGAATCAAACTACTCATCAAATCCCCCTTTTTTGATAAGGTGTCTAAAAATCTTTCTGGCCGGAAGTTAATCACCGACCATTGATTATCTCTGGCACCTTGACTGTTCTCCCTTAAAAGCTACCACCCCCTTTCGGCTTGTTTTCTTCGCTTCCGAGCTGATTCTACACTCTGCTCCGACCAAAGTCAATTGTTCGAATTAAATCGGTTGTGCTAATCTGTTGGGGGAAAACTCACCCCCTGGCTTGCTTGAGTGAATCTTCTCCAGTTCCACGAATTCCATGTCGAAGGAGTCGAACACCCCGGCGCCGTAGAAGTAGGGTGTCTCGTAAAGAGACTGGGAAACCTCCTTCCCACCAGTCGGTAACCACCGGCGGCAGCTGGCAGAGGTCGCCGATAAAGGCCATCTGGATACCACCAAAGGGCTTGTTAGCTTCGGGGCCGTTCAGACGCAGGAACCGGTCCACGCAGCCCAGCAGGTCAGCCCTCACCATGGATATTTCATCGATGACAATGGCATCCAGCTTGCGGTAGATGCTTTCACTATTGTCAGAGCGGAGCTTTTTAACCCGATCAGGGATGATGCCGGACTTGAATCTAAAGAACGAATGGGAGGTTGCTTCTCCCGTGAATAATATTCTAAAAGCATAAACTTAGCTTTTCTTTACTCAGTCAAGAGACGGCTACTGATGTAACAATGGTTTGACAGTCGTCTATGACTGGTACATATAATGACAGGAGCGATGGGGATCGGGATGCCTCATCGCCAATTGAAATGGGAAATCCCAGCTAAAGAGAGGGGTATTAAGGTCAAATCTGAAGTACATCAGAAACAAGAACCACTGATTGACGAGGAGGTCACACCACCCTATCAGATGCGGTACCGATGGGTCATGCTGGCCCTGGTATGGCTTTTATACTGTTCTTTTGGCTTCGTCTCACGCTCAATAGCTCCTCTTATCACTCCAATCCTTGAAGACCTCAACATCTCCTACTCGCAGATGGGAATTATCTTAGGGGCCTGGCAGCTGACCTATATAATGGTTGCCGCAATAGGCGGTGCCATAATGGATAGGTGGGGGATACGTAAATCCCTTTTCGCTGGCATCACAATCGTCGGCTTATCAGCAAGCCTCCGTTACTTTGCTAATGGATTTGCAACTATGTTCCTCTGCGTAGCCCTGTTTGGTTTAGGCGGTCCTATGATATCCATAGGTTGCCCCAAAACGATTTCTGTATGGTTTAGAGGAAAAGAACGTGGGACAGCAGTCGGTGTCTATATGACGGGGCCTGCGGTAGGAGGGCTAATTGCCCTCTCTCTGACGAACAGTGTTGTCATGCCCCTTACCGGATATAGCTGGAGACTTACCTTTGCTGGCTATGGTTTGGTGGCCTTCGCCGCTGCATTGGTATGGTGGTTCCTGGCCAGGGATGTCAAACCAGCAGAAGCTGAGCGAAGAACCAGCATCGTCGAGGTATTCAAAGGTCTCATCAGCGTACGGAACGTCCAGCTTATTCTCATAATAGGCCTCTTATCCATGGTTATTGGTCACGGCTTCACCCAGTGGCTTCCCAAGATTCTGGAAACTGGTGGTTTGTCTCCGACAGTGGCTGGCTTTGCTGCTTCCATCCCCATCCTGGTTGGTATACCAGTTGTCTTGTTTATCCCCCGTTCGGTGCCACCGCGTTTAAGGGGGCGCATCGTAGTCCTAGTGTCTTTGGCGGGCGCAATAGTTCTAATGATATTAGCCACGGCATCGGGTGGCTCTCTCATTACAGGATTGGTCTTATTCGGTCTAGTCTTTCGTTGCGCTTCGCCCCTTCTAATGCTCGTATTGATGGATCTCCCTGAAGTAGGCTTGAGATACATGGGGTCGGCGGGCGGCATGTATTTCTGCGTATCAGAGATTGGCGGATTTAGTGGGCCATTAATGATGGGAGCCCTTGTGGATTTGACCGGGAATTTCCTGATAGGGGTGTATTCTCTCGCCGGTCTGTCCGTTGCCATGGCCGTTATGGCGCTCTTGCTAAAAACTTAGCCTGCCCTTGTAACACCATAAAGCCATCTTTTAATTCCTTCGGTATCCAAGGTTTTGAATATGCCTTCCGCTATTAAAGGTGAAAAACCCCGATTTTATAGAATAGGGAGGTTCATCCTGCCCTTTCTTGTATATACCGTGCGCAATTACAGAGTTATCATCTGTAAGGAACCAGCCGGAAGTGGATTTGTTAGGCCTTACTCTAATATTCCTAACAATGTGACAAAGCTGGGCATCGTGATACAATGCGTTGTCATCTTTTTCAGAACGCATTCTTTTGCATTTTTTATCAAATTCATGTGACCTACCCCCATAAACTATGCCACTTTCTAAGTTAGTCCCATCGACATAATTACTGGCATTATCGCTTCAGGAGCGGGTGGTCGATAGCGTAAAGCACTATGAGGAGCAGGGATCCAGGGTATTACAGCTCGGGGCAGATACACTGCAGGCCTTCTGGGGAGCTCCGACCAGGCTTGACAGGCGGGTGCAATGGGGATATCATTGGCGCCAACAGGAATCGGGAATGACCATCGCCTCCTTACGAGTTGAAATGGGAAATCCCGGTTTAAAAGGAGGTTGAAATGATAAGAGATTTGATAATACAGAACAGAACCTGTCGGCGATTCTATCAAGAAGTCGCCATAGAACTTGAGACATTGAGAGAGCTTGTTGACCTGGCGAGACTCTCGGCATCTGCCAGAAACAGTCAACCGTTGAAATACATTCTTTCTTGCGACCCTCAAAGGAATGCATTGATATTTCCGTGTCTTAGCTGGGCTGGCCAACTCAAGGACTGGCCCGGTCCACCTGAAGGAGAGAGGCCATCAGCGTATATCATTACGCTCGGGGACACAGAGATAAGTCAATCATTTGACCGTGACGCTGGTATAGTAGCTCAAAGCATTCTTCTCGGTGCTAGAGAGAAGGGTTTGGGCGGTTTAATGCAAGGTGGAGTAAAGAGAGATGAGCTTCGCAAGGCTCTCGGGATACCACCACGCTATGAGATACCCCTTGTATTGTCTCTCGGTAAGCCCAAGGAAATAGTAGTAATTGATGAAATCGGGCCCGGCGGAGATACCAAGTACTGGCGCGATAGTGACGGCGTACACCATGTGCCCAAGCGGCGCCTGGATGACATCATCATCGGTTAGCTATGTACCGATAAAGCTCTATAGGTTTGAGGTGAAGAGGCATAAAAGTGATGGAAGCAGTAGCTCCTCTGGGGTGTATTTGCTCCTGGCTGCCACTCTAACCTGCTGAATGAAGCCTAATGAAGTTCAGCGGAGCGAGCATCTTTTCATTGCTTGTGGCGCTAGTGGCGGCCGTGGCTCTCTTTATGACCCTGGACTTCCCGCTACTCAGTGCACAAATTTACCCCTGGTTTGCAGGGGGAGTGGCACTCATATTGGCTTTGTCGGTGCTGGTTAGCGAAACAAGACGGATGAGGGGAGGCCGTTCTGCCGAAACCAGAACTGGGGCGTATATGGACATAGCAGTCAGCGATGAGTCAGCACGGACAAAGTACGGTGGGGCTGCAAAAGTAGCGGGGTGGATTATCGGTATGTGCCTAAGCCTTCGTCTACTCGGTTTCCAGGTTGGACTCCCCGTGTTCCTTGCCTTTTATCTGATTTTTAAGGCTCGTACGCGATGGTTCAAGATCCCCGTTTTGGTAGCCCTAATGGTGCTCATCCAGTTTTATTTCGATAAGGGCTTGGAGGTTTTCTGGCCTCAGGGCCTACTTATACGGTGGCTGGAGTTGCCTTTCTTCTAATAAGGGACCTAATAAGGGACTATAATATAAACGCAAATAGAACAAATAGAAAAGGAGGGAAAGGATGTCGGAAGTTAATGGAGGGCAGTTGGTGGTCAAGAGCCTCAAGAGGGAAGGGGTGGAGTTCCTGTTTTCACTACCCGGGCATGGCATAGATTGCGTCTATGATGCTTGCATTGATGAGGGAATCAGAATAATAGACACTCGACACGAGCAAGCGGCAGCCAATATGGCAGATGGCTGGACGAGGGTTACGAATCGGCCCGGCATCGTTGCCGTGACTGGAGCACCGGGTCTTATACCTATGGCTTGCGGGATTGCCACTGCCCAATCTAGCCCCGTGATAGCTATAGCGGGGAGGAGTTTTATGGCCCAGTTGGACATGGGGGCCAGTCAGGAAATGGATCAGCTAGCGGTAATGAACTCTATCACCAAGTGGGCACGCACTGTCTATGAGACCCGTAGGATTCCCGAGTATATTAGCATGGCTTTCCGGCATGCCCTGAGTGACCGACCCGGCCCCGTATATCTTGATATACCGCAGGATGTAATGGAGAGCAAGGTGGACGAGGGTAAAGTTTTATATCCAGCAGACTACCGAACTGAGGCTAAGCCCCAAGGTGACCCGCGTGATATCCAGAAGGCAGTCGAGCTCCTCCTGGCCGCTGAGAGGCCACTGGTCATCGGCGGAAGCGGACTATGGTGGTCTCAGGTTGGTGAGGAGCTTCGCGAACTGGTTGAGATGGTCAAGCTCCCCTTCATCCTGAGGGGGAAGGGCCATGGGACTGTGCCTGAAGACCATCCCCTCTTCGTTGGGCCGTCTACGGTGAGTGTGAAACAAGCAGATGTAATCCTTGCCATCGGCATTCGGTTCGAGTTTCACATGGGTTTTGGACGTCCTCCCCTGTACGATGAAAAAGTTAAAGTCATCGAGGTTGATATCAACGCCAGTGTTATCGGGCAAAACAGACCCGTCGAGGTAGGCATTGTCGGAGATGCCAAGTCAGTATTGAAGCAGATGGTTCAAGAGGTTAGGGACAGGCGTGGGGAGAGGGAGGAATCACCCTGGGTTGAAGAGTGTAGAACTGTGTACAAAAACTGGAGGGAACGTTTAGAGGCCGGGTCTACTTCTAACGCACTCCCCATCCATCCTATGCGATTGTGGAAAGAGGTCTCGGATTTCCTTGACCGGGAGGCGATTGTGGTCATCGACGGGGGCGAGACCGGCGGGTGTGGTCGCAGTTGTTTCAAGGCTTACTATCCCGGACATTATTTAGACCATCTCAAGATGGCGAGTTTGGGGCCTGGCATTCCCTTTGGCATAGCGGCGAAGCTGGCAAAACCCGACAATCAGGTATTGATTTACATCGGAGACGGGGCTTTTGCCATCAACGGTATGGAATTCGATACAGCGGTAAGGCACAATGTCCCCATTGTGGCTGTTATTGCAAACAACGGTTGTTGGGGTACAGTGAAGCATCGTCTGCAACGGCTCTTCAGCAGGGAAATCGGTGCTGAGCTAGGCTTTACCCGATACGACAGGCTTGTGGAAGTGCTGGGGGGCCATGGGGAGTGGGTAGAAAAACCCGAGGACATACGTCCGGCTTTGCAGAGGGCATTTGGTTCGGGTCTCCCTGCCTGTGTCAATGTCAAGACTGATCCTAACGT
>SDBU01010405.1_pt1 | contig 10321 bp, 7 predicted proteins | sample 2277071 | NCBI WGS metagenome assembly SDBU01 (sample SAMN10397929, study PRJNA504765) | marine sediment metagenome | isolation source: marine sediment core GS08_GC12, 126 cmbsf | place: Arctic Ocean: Gakkel Ridge, Loki's castle | collected 2008 | reverse complement strand
CCAAAATTTGTTCGCGTGACATCCATGATCATTTTTACTACAAAAGTATCTTCTGTTGTTTCCGTCGCTGTTGTCGCGATTCCAATGGTTACATCTCCTTTTTTTAATCTCAATATTATATATATCATACAGATAATACTTGAGTACAGTTCCTTTATAGATTTCAAGGTCTACATTTTGAATATTTCCAGTTGATGTCCAAGTAATGTATTTTGCACTCCCAACTTGCCATGAAGAAGTACCAGTCGGACTGGTAATTGTAATCGTGCCGCTTCTAACATTCATCGAAAAATAGTCACTAAAACCATAAACATTTGGATCATCATAATCGGATATTTTGATTCTGTAATTTGTTCCATCATAATCCTCAGCAGAAGAAACATAAAAGTCATATTCGCCATCATTGGCAGTATACCCCAATATATACGTTATTTCTTCTACAAACGTAGAACCTTTATACAACTCAATCTTTACGTCGTCAATATCACCAATGGAATTCCATTGAATCGTATAAATATTTAATTCCACCCAATTCATCGAAGATGTAGGGTTTGTGACAGTAATTTCTACATTTGTAGGATAAGTCCATATTAATTGAGGTGCATCTTCAGGAGCCCAAGAATAAAAACCTTCTCTCGATGTTATATAAAAATAGTCATTCACATAATTTTCAGCTTTTATATAAACACAAATAGACAGATTCGTTCTACCCGCAATATAATTTGTGACATTAATAGTATAGATACTAGATGATGTGATTATCTGTGAAATAATCTCAGCCCCCTTTGACGGCTTATTAATCCATGTCATCGTATATTCGTCCCACTCCTCTTCAATTAAACAGACTGAAATGTTCATAGTTTGAGAAACACTCCAAAAATCTAACGAAATTTCGGCTTTTGTATAAATACTGGGTTTATCACTAAAATTAAAGAAAAAATATGCTTCTACAATATCACTTCCAAAATAGAAACCCCCCAAAGCATAATCTTGTCCTCCAAAGTTAGATAAAGCATTGTCAGTATTAACGTAAGTGTCTTTTTCGGCTATTGTTGAGATTGTCTGGTCTTTAACTATCGCTTGTGTCGGCGTTATACTAGCTACCACGCCTGAAAAAAAGATTAATGAAATTAATATTATAATTTTCTTATCTTTCATACATTTCTGCGCCCTCTATATGTTTTTTATATTAAAATTTAGAATTTGATTTATGACCTAATTATACTCTCATATATTATTATTATAAAATCTTGCTATCAAACTTAAAATTTATACCATGTAGTTTCAGTCTCCTCCCCGTAAAATTATAATTTCTTTTATAAAATTGGAAGTAGGGATTTCTCTTACACGGACTGGTTTTGATTTGGTCTTACTAGTTATAAACGCGACGTACTCACCTTTAATTCGAGCAGAAATATCTTTATTTATTATCATCTCCTCAATCAATGCTATAAATCTCTTATCAGATAGAACACGATCATTTTCTTAAATTAACAGGATGTTGGCTTAATTCATATTTTACATAATTAGGGATTCCTTTCGGATTTTCAATCAATAATTGAGCAATTTGTTCTACTTCCATTTGCGGTAAATCATTTTTTGATTGAATATTCTCATAAACTTTCTTACTTATAAGATTTTTACTTACCAATTTTTTCACCATATTAATATGTTTGTTATTCAGTCATTTCTCTAACCACTTTTGTTTGATGATTTCCTTTCTTAAACGTAAAAATGTCTGTTATAAACGAATCTAATGTTCTTTCATGAGAAATAATAATCATCTGAGCAGTATTGAGCGTATCGAATATTTCTTGCATCCGATTAACTTGCTGTTGACTAAATCCGTCTGTAGGTTCGTCTAAAATCAGTAAATCTTTCGTTTTCACATCTTGGTACCGCTCATTTATAATTTTAGTTAATCCTAATCTATAAGCTAGAGAAATTGCACTCTTTTCTCCCCCAGATAAGTCGCGAAAAGGAGAATCATAACCGTTAACATTAATAATTGGCTGGAAATCATCAGGGCGAATCTCAACTTCGATATTTCCGTCCTCAACTAAGATACCGAACCATTCTTTAAAGAAAGTGTTAAAATCACGAGCACTCGAAATTAATATTTGTATTTCAATATCTCTTAATAATGTCGGGAATTTCTCTATTACCCAATTCCTAATTTCAGTAGAATATTCGAGCTTTTCCTTCAGTTTTCTTTTTTCTTCTAACCAAGATTTTAGATCATCAACTTCTTTTTTTAGATACTCTTGTGTTTTTCTTTCGGCACTTAAATCTACTTCAATAGCATTCTTTTGGGATTTCAATTTTTCTATTTTATCTTCAAGAGAATTTAAATTTTTTTTAATGTCCGATTCTAATCTTTCTAATTCTGTTATATTTGTGATTTTAAAAATTTTTAATGTCTCATTTATCTCTTTTTGTAATTGGACTATTTTATTTATTATCTCATCTAGCTTTTTTTGATTATCTTCTTCTTGTCTTTTGCTTGCTTCGACTAATTTTTCGTATAGCCCTATCTTACCTTTATTTGATGTATACTCTTGTAATTTCTTTAGGTCAATTTCTAACTGTTCAATATTTTTTGATAATATATCTATTTCTTTAGATAAGCCATCCACCTTATCTATTGCGTCTTTTAATTCTTCTTTAAACTGTTTTTCTTCATGGATTTCTTGACCACATAATGAACATTTTCCTTTTTCCAATAATTCCTCTCTATCTTCAATTTTTTGTTCGATAACTGCTTTCTTTTTTTCCTTTTCAGAAATTTCTTTTCGAACTTCGGAGATCTGCTCACGTATCTGGTCTTCAGTTAAAGTTATTGATATATCAACTAATACAATTTTTTTAGCTTCTTCTTCATTTATCTTAATATTATTTTGAGCAGTTTTTAGATCTTTAGCATACTGCTCTTTCAATTTCTCATATTCTTTAAATGACTTTTCTTTACTACCTAGCTCTATTATTTTCTTTGATATATCTTCTTTTTTTGATTTTATTACGTCAAGATCCTTTTGAATAAGATTAAGTTCGTTTTGTTTTAATTTGCTGTCCTTTTCCATACTACTAATTTTACTCACTTGGGCTCGTAGTTCATTTTTTTTTTCAGGAATTTCATCTTCGATGCCTTCAAATTGATTAATTCGAATTTCAGTCTCTTTAATATCATCTCTTAAAAAATCACGAATAATCTTGATATTTCTTAAAGCAATTTCATATTTCTCAATACCAAATACATCCTTTAAGATTTCAAACCGTTTCTCTGGATCAGCTTCTAAAATCTCTTTTACTGATTCTTGGGGGGTATATACCGTATATCGAAATAAATCAATTTTCTGCGCCCGTTCATATCGTGTAACTGAATAGTTGAGCGTTTCTAAAATCTTTCTACGTAAATCAGTTGCAGCATAGGACATTTCACTATCGTTTATACTTAATGAACCTTTTGTCTGTGAAACATTTCCTTTTTTATTTTTTGAGAGACCTCTTTTTATTACATATCTATCGTTATCAAGTGAAAATGTTAATTCCACAGAAGCTTTATTCTCTCCTCGACGTAAGATAGAATCTCCACTTAAATCCGCACTTTTTAGTGTTCCAAACAAAGCAAATTCTATTGCTTTTAGAACTGAACTTTTTCCACTACCAATATCTCCATAAAAAAGCATTGTTGTCTGAGGAAAAGTAAGATCCAAATTTTTGATGCTTCTAATATTTCCTATTTTAATTGATTCCAAAATCATGTGTTCTTCTCCATATTCTTTAGATCAAAAATCTTAAGAAATTTCTGTAATATTTCTTCATTATATTCTCTGACTTGTGCTCCTTCTTCTCTATCAGTACCTAATACTTCTAAAATCCCATGAATTTTATTTTCCATATCTTTTTTAGATATTTTTTTCATACTAGTTTTTTCCGCATGTTCATGAATTAGCGTCTCTTCAATCTCTTCGTTTGTTTTTCCAACAACAACCCTTATTGGAGCATATTCTTTTGATGTAAGAGCATTCTTATTTATTAATACATCGAGCGCCCCTCTATTTCTTATTTGTTCTGCAATATCATTTGACTTAATTTCATATGTTTTACCTGATGCAAGCGAACCTGTAATTCGGACTGTTACAATTTTATCCTCAGCACTTACAGCTGAAATTTTTTGATCAATAAGTTCTAGAGATTCTAGAACAGTTTTATTAGTACAATCAATTTCAAGGGTAAGAATTTCTCTCGGTTTAATTGGAATAAATTTTATCTTAAGATCCGCGCTTTCAGACTCGGTTTCTATATCCCCAGAAACGATACAGAAGCCACCATATTGATACTTTTCAAGCTCACGGAAATTTGTTGGATAAAGTGAACCAGGATAAATAATTTTATTTCTTTTATCAACATTAAGAGTGTGGTCACCTTCTCGTAATTCCTCAGGGACGGTTTTATGAAGATGGCCTCCGGCATAATATGCAAAATTTTGAGGTAATAGCGATTTAGGAGCAGATTCCATATCTTTAAATTCAATAGGTTTTAATTCGCTCAGCATCGTGTGTAATACAAATATTTTAATTCCGTTTTCATTCTCTAAATTTTCTCGTATTAATCGTTTATAATCTTCAATTTCTAAACTCCTTTTTCTTGCTCTTAATCCGGTTAATTTTATCTTAGTTTTTGAATCTTGAATAAAGTGTAATTTTAATTTCTTTTCATCCACGATTTCGCCCTTAGATACATCAATAAATAATCCTGCCGAAATTAGGGGACGGATCATTGAATTATCGGATGGAGAAAAATCATGTGAGCCCATTATACCATAGACAGGTATGCTTTTATCTTGTAATTTCTTTAATTCTTTTACTGCCAAATCTACAACATCTACTTTTGGATTACTAATATCAAATAAATCACCACTGATAATAATAAAATCTACTTCTTCTTCAAGTATTTTATTAATTGCCTGCTTGAACGCATCATATCCCATTTGATTTAATATTTCATTTCTCCAAGCTCCCAAATGACAATCTGCTAAATGAGCGAATTTTACAAACATCTTTTTCACATTTTCTTATTTTTTAATTAATTAAGATTCATGAAAATCCTAGTGATATTGGGCAAATTTAACTTTCATATTAAAAACGAAAATTATAATTTTTGAATATAAGTACCAAATACCTCATTAAATTTCATAGTATATTTAATGAAGAATTGATGGATCTCATCCCAATTTTTTTTATCTAACCAAGAGATTCCTTTTTGTTCAATTTTAATTCTACAAGCTTTTCTAAGTTCCAATCTCTCCCATTGAAGTGTTTCTCCAAATTCTTTTTCTATCTCATCTTTATTTTTATATAATTCATCATAGTATTGTTTGTTTCTTTCTTTTTTCGAATTATTAAAATAAAGCTCTGTTCTAATTGTATCCTTTGTAAAATTAGAGAGATAAAATAATCGTTTTCCGGCAGAGATATTTAAAAACTGTTGAGGAAATGGAGAGTAAATATTCTTAAATAAATCAGTCTGCTCATTGGCTTTTTCTAAAAATTCTATCCAAAATTCTTTATACAGTTGTTCTGTTTCTGACATTTCCTTTTTAGTTTTTCCTATCATTTTAGAATCTTGACTTGGCTTACTAATAACTTCGAATAAAGGTATATACATATCTTCTATTTTTCCCAGTTTTAGTTGGATTAAATAAAAATCTATTCCCTCAGAAAACTCATTTAACCATTCTATAACTTCAATATGTGACTGTCGAGCATTCTCACATATCCAAATCCCAACTTTCGCATTTAAAGAGATACAATAGACTAGTAATTTTCCTAGATGATCATGATTTGAATCCTTATATTGATTTTCAATAATAATTCGATTTCCTTCCGAATCTTTAGCAACTAAATCAATTCGAAAGCCTTCAGTAATAGGTAATTCTCTTTCCTCTGGATTCAATTCAAATCCTATTGCTTCTGTTAAATAATCAATATTTTCTTTGAGCCATGGTGTGAAATCTTTATCTTCTTTTTCCCACAATCTATTAATTGAGATAAATTCTTCTATTTTAACAATTCTTTTCTTTTCCATAATATTCACATTTATTATTTTAATATCAAAATCTTGGTGATGCACTTTTTACTTTTTGATTTGATCGATTTTTCTTGTTATAATTTTCAATAAATTCTTCAAATAGTGGATACTAATGGGAATTTTAAAACTTTAGAACTGAAACGTACTTTACCAAGATTTAATCCCATTTGATTTAATATCTCATTTCTCCAAGCCCCTAGATGACAATCAGATAAATGGGCGAATTTTACAAACATCGGTTTCACATTTTTTTATTTTTTAATTAATTTAAATTCATGAAAATCCTGGTGATATTGTTTTAGTTTTTGAATCTTGTTTTTGTCTACCTTCCTTAATAAAATCTTCAAATAATGGAATGCTAATCGGAACCGCAAATTTAGTAAAGGTAGATGTAACAATGGCCTCTCCTTTATCAAGGCTTCCAATTGTTTGATAATCATCTGATAGATCTTGGGCAGCACTATCAATTAAAGCTCTGCGTTCAGGCCCCATTTCATTACCAAGAATAATTTTCGTATTCATATTTGCCAAAATTTCACGTTCAATTATGCTTGGAAGCTGTGTAATTGCAATAAGACCAATTTTGAATTTTCTTCCCTCCCGTGCGATTTTTCCAAAGACATTATCTATTTTCTCCAATACTTTTTTTCCTATTACTCGTGGAGCTTCTTCTATTACAATAGAAATAACAGGTCTCTCTTGTAATTTGTCTTCAAATTTAAGTTTCTTATATTCTCTAAAAATCCCTTCTACGATAATAGAAGCAATAAATATTTCTTCTGCTCCTTCTAATAAGGATGTATCGATTATTATTGTTTTACCGTTTGATAAGGAATTTATAATTGCATGAGTAGTTTGTTCATTGCCACTAGATGTATAGATCCCCTTTTCAGTAAGCGATCCATCATCTTCACGAGAAACGTTTAATAGTAGACCAAGCTTCCTCCTTAGAACTTCTATAGTTGTTAGTTGAATTCCGATTTTTTTTAGGTCTTCTGCCGTATATTCTTCATATATATTCTGAATCCATTTATTTCTATCTTTTCGATAAAAAACTACTATTGCTTGTTTTTGAGCATCAGTAAGATTTATGCTACCCATAATATGAGCAGGATTGATAAGATTCATATTAAATTTCAGATCAAGAGACCCTGAAGTACCTCTAATAGTATAGTATTCTAAATAGTCAGGACTTTTTGGATGATCTCTCAAACCTTTTTGATTTGTTGTTCCATAATATTCATTATGGGGGTCAAAAATAAGTTTTCCACATTTATCATTCTCTAAGAGATCATACAGAATAGTTTTTACTAAATTTGATTTACCTCTTCCTGTTGCTGCTGGTATTAATATGTGATGTTTTAATACCTCAGTAGCATCGACCTTTACATTTATATCTAAGACTTTAGAACCAGAACGCACTTTCCCAAGATTTAATGGCGTCTCAATCTCTTCTTCCTTAAAAAATTGAAGATGAGATTGTTCTAATTCAAAAATATCTGAAAAGAATTTGGGTAATTTTTTGGGAATTGTAAGCTCATATTTTTCTGAGATTTCATTTTTTTTAATAGATATTAATTCTCTTGCATGAGCAAGTACATAATTCCTTAGTTCAGGTTCATAAATTTTAAGATTTGAGCGGTCTCTTTCCAATCCATAACGTGCCATTAACTCCAAAGATATATCAGGAATTTGGTTTCCATAGAATAGATCTTTAATCTGGAAGATTGAATAATCATTCATACTATTTCCAGCTACAATTAATTGTCCAATCTCAAATTCTCTGTCGGATTTTTGCCTTAATATTAATTTTGCAAAAGAACCTGATACGAAACTTCCTATTTTATTTCCTAGTTCAATCATTTTTTTTGTTGTTTTATAATTTTTAAAATATATATATTCATTTACTTGTATTTTCTTTTAACCAATTATTCAAAGGACCCTTTATTGATATAGCACTCTTTTTTGTATTTTTTTTCTTAAGATTAAACAAATTTTTTAATTCTTCTAATTCATTATTCGGCAAAGTCTCTTGAATTCCTCTATATACTTTTATCTTTTGCTTTACTGCTTCTTTAAAATCATTGAAATTTGGTTGTGGAATTGAAACTGAGCTTTCATCTTGAGGTTTCCATTCTGTACCATCTGGATTTGAAATCTTATACTTCAAAGTTTCGGGATTGATAAGGAAATTAAATAATTTCTCAACCATTTTTATGATTTCATCATTATCTGCTTTCAATTCTTTGTATTTTTCATAAACTGCTGCAGGTTTTCCTAATTTATTACTTTGATTTGTTGAAACACCTAGAAATTTATCTAAATTGGGAGATATAACAATGATTTTTCCTAAGATTTCTTCCACAAGATTTGCGATTTCTAATGTTTTTTTATATGCTTCTCGTTTATTTGCAATTTTCGAAGGATTTCTTTTTGTATAACTTGGTAAAAAGTATGGATCTTCATCTAATAATACTGTATAAGGGATTCCAATGGAATTGAAAACTTTCAAAAAACGAGGAATATTAAATTTTCCCCCTGCGGTTATAATGGAGACATTTGATACATCAAGTTTTCCTTCTTGAATCAAGATATTCGTAATTATTTCCTCTGAAGATCCTTCTATTAAAATAATTTTCTCTGAAAAGAATATTTCTTTCACATTAGGATCAAATAACAATAAAGTCTTAATTTCTTCCTGAATCTCAGTTAAATGAAGTTCACACTTATTATATTTTGTACACTCTTTTTCTTTATTGAATATAAATACATAATCTAAATTGAGTAAATCTATAAATTGTGGAGAATGCGATGTTAGAAATGTTTGGTAATTGGGAAGATCACTCAAATTTCTTAATATTTTCGCAATTTCTCTTTGAAACTGAGGATGTAAATGCGCTTCAGGTTCTTCAAATAGAAGGATGTATGATATATCTTGCCCTAAATTCAAATCATTTTTAATCTTTAAAAACTTAAAAAGAACATATCTCTGAAGTCCAGTTCCTTTATTTTCAAGTGAAGTAGAAACACCATCATTAAAAAGAATATCGATGCTTATTGGGAAAGCATCACTAATTTCTATATCTAAAAGATTGATGTCGACAGAAGTACTGAATAATTTCAGTTCGGCATTAAATTTCTTTTGAAGCTCTGTGATATTGGTTCTTCGTTCGTCTTTAACTTTTTCTTGGATTTCTTTGAAATTTTCTTTTATATTTTCAGTTTTAATATCTTGAAAAATTGATCTCATCATTTGATTAATCGATGAAGTTGATTTTGTCGTTTGGAGATCCTCAGTAGGATCTTTTATTGCTGGAATAAAATAGCATTCCCCTATTGTTTTGGGATCATTTACTTTTATAAAACCTTGATATTTCTCCTGACTTAAAACTTCTATAATTTCTTTATCAATTTCTGGGTGAAGAGAAAAATATTTTTCATTTATTTTTATCTTAGCTTCTTTAGAAATTTGTCCTTTTGTAACGATATTCTCCATAATTTGTTTAAGCTCATTATAATCATTAAAATCGGGACGTTTAGGTTTCTCGTTATTCAAAAGAGTTTTTATTCCTTCATCAAAACCATTAGGATATTTTGGATTAGATTTTTGAATATAACCATGATGTTCATAGTTAAGCTTTCCGGCTTCATCTATCCAAGCTTCTAACCTAATTTTTATTTTTCCATTAAAAAAATATTTGCTATTATTTTTCTTTTCTAAATCAGTTAGACTGTCAAATACTAATGTAATTTGAAGTTTTTCTTCTCTAAACTCATCAAGATTTTTCTCTTTAAGGAAATCCTCTACATTAAGATTTTTTGGATTATAAAAACAATGAATTGCCCATAATAAATTTGATTTACCTGTGTTGTTTTTTCCAACAATTATATTATGTTTGCCAACTTCTTCATCAAATTGAGAAATAGAACGAAAACCTTTAATTTTTATATGACAAATCTTCATGACTTCATCTAACTTTCCTTAATTTTTTCTTATTGAATTTAATAAATCATGCGCATCGATAGAACGAATACGCGGTAATATAAACTTTTTATAAATGTCAGGATCAAATTCAGAAAGGATCTGAATTTTTTGAGGTTCCATTTCTCGTACCCCAACCCTCGATAGTTGGTCCACTTTGATTAATCCATATGGGTATCCCGGAAATGATAACGCATTTGAATTCTGTGCTAAGTTTGCGATAATTATTTCTTTTTCTTGTTGACTTAG
>SDBU01010403.1_pt1 | contig 10322 bp, 11 predicted proteins | sample 2277071 | NCBI WGS metagenome assembly SDBU01 (sample SAMN10397929, study PRJNA504765) | marine sediment metagenome | isolation source: marine sediment core GS08_GC12, 126 cmbsf | place: Arctic Ocean: Gakkel Ridge, Loki's castle | collected 2008 | reverse complement strand
GTACCCAGTTATTGTCTTTGTAGGGATACCAGAATATAAACTCAAACATATTGTCTTCATTTATAAATACCTGCCAGCAGGTCATTGGCTTTGAGCGATCCGGGGTTCCTTCAACTCCATCTGTAGCTTCGCCGTTATATTTTGATGGAAAACTTGTGGAAAATGAAGAATACATGTCATCACCGGATCCATTATTTGTGAGGTTAGCCTGTCCTGTTCCGTCTGAATTCATCATATAGATCTCAGCATTTCCATCACGACCAGAACCAAAGGCTATTTTTGTTCCATCACTTGAGAAAGAAGGAGCAAAATCATGAGCAATAAGAACATTCGAAAGATTAGTCTGCCCATTGCCATCGGAGTCCATAATATAGATCTCTTGAACTCCATCACGCCTGGAAGAAAAAGCAATTTTGGTTCCATCAGGCGAGAAGGAAGGAAGATTATCTTCATCAGAATTGTCTGTAAGGCGAGTCTGTCCTGTTCCATCCGGGTTCATTATATAGATATCCCTATTTAGATTCCGGTATGAGTTAAAGACTATTTTGGTCCCGTCAGCTGATATAGAAGGATGCGCGTCTTCAGTAACATTGTTTGAAAGGTTGGTCTGGCCTGAGCCATCTGAGTTCATAATATAGATTTCCGCGTTCCCGTCACGGTAAGAAGTGAAGACTATTTTGGTCCCGTCAGCTGATATATAGGGCTCATTGTCACTAACTGAATTACTTGTAAGGCGAGTCTGTCCTGAGCCATCCGGGTTCATTATATAGATATCCCAGTTTCCATTCCGATAGGACTCAAAGACTATTTTGGTCCCGTCAGCTGATATAGAAGGATCCCGGTCATCAACCGAATTGTTTGTAAGCCTTGTCTGCCCTGAGCCATCCGGGTTCATAATATAGATCTCCCAGTTTCCATCACGGTTGGAATCAAAGGCTATTTTGGGCCCGTCAGCATAAGCATTGGATGGACCGATCAATAAGATGCTAAAAAATATCACAGCTATTAATATAGATAATATTATGGGTTTACGAGTCATCTTTTCATCCTCCAATATTGTTTGCAGTTTAATTGTTATGTCCGGTTTTAAAGAGTATTTCATATTACAAACTTTAAAAAATTATTACAATAATCAAGTAGGAGTATATTTATTCATTTTGGGTTATTTGAAATGTAGCTTTAAAAGTTCTTGCTTTGGGAGCCTTTAGCCTACCATTGATGACTTAATATTATTTCCAGTTGCCATACTTATCATGTTCTCTTAACCAATGGTAAATTGTCTGCTCTGTGATTCTGCGACTTCCGGATACTTCAGTAATGCGCTTTCCTTCTTTAATTACTTGCCTGATTGTCTGCAGCTTATATTCTTTGGTAAAATTTCTTCTCCCCATCTTTTTTACCTCCGAGTTTATTTTATTATGGTCTTCTTTTCGGTGTCAATATTTGGGGGGAAGTCCCTCTAAGCCATTTTTAAATGACATCAACCACCATGTTTTCTGGAGCTGGTGCCTTATATGCAAGAGTATAATATAGGGATTTATATTTTGTAGTTTATATTTGTGGAATGGGGAGGAAAGGGCTTTCCAGGATGGCTTCTGGGGGGAGATATTGGGTTGGGATATGTATTTAGTCTAACCAGGATTTTACTGTTAAGTGAGAATATTTATAATTGAGTTGAGTTTAGGTTAACTGACACACTCGCTTTTGACTTTTTTATTCATGCCATTCATTTATTACGGCCCATATTTTTCCTTGTACCAAAAACCGTTTTCAAAGTGGTACCAACTCCAATTACCGTCTTCATCCATCCTAGAATCCCAATCACTGGGTGTTTCCTGTTCTGAAGGATCTACACGTTCTTGTTACCAAAACCAAAAGGGTCCTCGCCATAATCCGAACTTGATTGCCCATCTTCAGTGTCTGTTGAAGTATCGGCCCCATCCGAACCTGATCCATCCCCATCTTCAGTGTCAGTTGAAGTATCGTCGCCAGTCGAGGTATCCTGAGTCTCTTCATCAGTCAAAACATCTTCACTATTCCCCGCATATTCCTGTAATTCCTTTTCCAAACCGCCTATTTTATCATTTAGATGGTCCAATCTTTGTTGGATTTTTATATATGTTTTATTACTGATGATTACATTATCAGTATCCTTATACTGCTCATAGACCTCAATTTCTTTTTCAAGTTGTTCTTTCTCCAATACAGAAAGGTTATACTCTTTTCTTTTATTGATAGTCTCTTCATCTTCAAGCTTGTTTATTTCATCAAGTTTTTCTTTCACAATTTCTAAAGCTTCGGTGGAATCATAGTCTATGCCTTTATTTTTATCTTTATTTATTAAGTCTTTTATCACATTGATACTGGTATCGACTATATCTGCTATTTCAGAATCAGAAGATGCTAATTGATTAGTAATATTTATTACAATTTTAGTAATGTCCAGGGTAATAGCGTCTGTTGGAAGATTATTTTCATCAAGTATTTCCAATATTGCAAAATCATCAGTATCTCCTGCATAATCCTTCATAGCACCCAATAGGCCCTGTTTTAATACAGGTGCAATCTTGCTTTTGATCTCTTCTGCTTTAGCTTTGGGAAGATCAAAAACACCTGTTTCTTTGATCAACCCCAGTCCGGCTGTATCATCAACTCCTAATGAAATTCCCTCCTCTATACATTTCTTGAAAGCGTCTACAGTACTTTTTTTAGCCTGATAATATGATTTATCAGGATCTGTAGTATCACCTCTATCAGGTATATTTTGCATATCAGTAAAGTTTTTCTGTACTTTTTCATGTTGCCCTTCAGAGTATTCCCCTAATGAATGCAGACCGACAGCCATGCTGATAAGGCCCACTACAGTAAGAAGCCCAAGGATACCAAAGCCTTTTTCATCTTTAAATCTAGAAAAAAATGATCTTATCTTTTTCATCTATCTAACCTTCTGCTATTTCTACTTTTTTTGACCTTGATACATAAATCAGCATATCATCTGTATTATATGTGCAGACAATTATTCCATCACCATATATTATTGTTTTTAGACCTGTGTTTATTTCAATTATCTGGTGCCCGTCATCTCCGATCAGGTAACCTACTTCCTCCGGAGTCATCGAGTACACAAATTCTTCCGGCATTATATTATAATTGTCCGGTAAGAGCGTAGGGGTTATTACCATTTCCGAGCTAGTATATTTTCCTCCTTCAAATAAAAAAGAGGACTGCATGGCTTCAAATATCCATACCTCTATTCTTTTATTACTATTACCTTCATCAAAAATTATTACATACTCATCAGGGTAACCAAGCATGGACAGAACCTGCAGCTGGTCGTCTGACAACTCTTCTTTTGGCAACTCTGCTATTTGCCCTTCTTCCTCTTCTTCAGTAGCAATAATAGTTTTTATTAAGTCATCTTTTTCGGTTTCTATTAAGTCATCTGTTTCGGGTCTTTCTACTTTTTCTATTTTTGTTATGGATTGAACACGACCAGTTAAATTTGTAATATCTATTACAAAAACCAGTATTAATACTATTATTGCTATAGCTGCAAAACCACCGATCAATCCCATAAAGATTTTAAAATTACGGTTTTTACCCGTGCTTGCAGCAGGCTTTTCTATGTATTTATATGTTTCTTTCTTTAAGCCGGTCTCTATAAGTTTTTCTCCACATTTATTACAAAATGTATCATCGGGAGCAATAATGCTTTTGCAGTTTGGGCATGAAGGGGTAAAATTTGATAGCTGCTTTCCACATTTAAAACAAAATTCAGCATTCTTCCTGTTGCTTTCTCCGCAGGTATTGCATTTTTTCATATTTAGTTTCTTTTCAATTAGTAATGTTTTTAAAACAATAGTTAATCTAATTGTTTGTATTATACTATATTATTATCTTCTTTACTATATAAATATTATCTACTATAAATTATTATATAAATATTATTAAAAATCTAATACTACCAATAATATTTCTACTGTTTCTAGTATTTTAATTTACCCTTATCGATATTACTCATTTTAGAAGACTTGAATGTAATGTTATCAAGTTCACAATCGCTAAACTTTATATCCCCTTCAATAGCTCCCTCAAAATGAGCTTCCCAAAGACGAGCTTCCATAAGGTTAATAAACCTTACACCCCTAATTTAATAAATTTCATCTTTGTAGTCGAAGCCCTTAAGGAATCATTCCAAGTTTTTCTCTCTTATATATTCTAATATCTGTTTCCTTGCTTTCTTTCCTTTAGGAGTAAGCCATCTTTTTCCTAGTTGTTCTTCTGTTGCCTTTGGTATTTTTAATTCCTCGTATTTTTAAACGTCTTGTCTTTAAATATATCTGATTCATTAATTTTACAGGTCATTTTTATATATGTTAAATAGTTCTATTTTAAAGATCCTGGTTAGTAGGGAGGGGAATCGAGCTAATAATATATACATTTACCCCTTTTATTTAATATTTGGGGAGTGGGAAGAAATCAGGAAAGTAAAGAAAATAAGTCCGGGTTCTTACTGATAACAGGTGACGATAAAAATAATATATTGCAAATAGTTCCAGTTAATAGTACAATATTAGGACATATTAATATCAATATATAGTAAACTATTAATTGTTTCAGGAGTTACGGTTTGGAAAATGAAGATTTCTACAATTTACACGCAGACATGTGCAAGACTATCTCCAATCCCAGGAGACAGGCCATTATAGACACTATCAGGGACAGTGAACTTACAGTCAGCCAGGTGGTATTTAAAACCGGTTTAAACCAGGCTAATGTTTCCCAGCATCTGGCTATACTGAGATCAAAAGGCGTGGTCATATCCCGGAGAAATAAAAATAATGTTTTCTATTCACTGGCAGATCCAAAGATCATTAAGGCATATGACCTGATAAGCGAGGTCTTGAGGGATTCAATTATTTCTAAAGGCAAAACAATTAAAAAAGCAATCAGCTAAGGAGGTATAAAAATGGTTGATATCAAGAAAAAAAACAAACTTACACTAATGGTTATTAGCGGTGACCTTGATAAATTATTCGGTGCATTTATCCTGGCCACTTCAGCAGCTGCTTCCAATATGGAGGTTGTCATGTTCTTTACATTCTGGGGACTAAGGGCCCTGAAGAAAAATGTCAGGACCGGCAAAAGTTTCATGGGCAAAATGATGGGAATAATGGAAGGCGGGGACATAGATAAGGCGGTTCCCAGCAAATATAGTTTTGGCGGTGCAGGACGCTGGATGTTTAAGAAGATGATGAAATCCAAAAATGTAGCTACCCTTCCCGAACTCAGGCAGATGGCAATTGAGATGGGAGTTAAGATGTACGGATGCCAGATGACCATGGATGTCATGGAATATCCCCGGGAGTCGCTGATCGATGAAGTGGAAGACTTTGTTGGAGGAGGATTTGCGATCCAACAGGCCCAGGAATCCTCAATCCAATTATTTATTTAAAAAATAACAGGAACTTTGCTCTGATTAGAAATTAAAAAGTCGGGAGGATTTAAAATGGCAGAAAAATATAAGGTGGATCTTGAACTTGATCTTAAGGGATTGCTTTGCCCTGTTCCAATGGTAAGGGTCAGCCAGAATATTAAAAAAATACCTGCTGGAGGGATAATAAAAGCTGTAGCTACTGATGTAGGAAGCCTTGCAGATATACCTTCATGGGCCATAAGTACAGGCAATAAAATATTGGATACAGAGCAGAATGAAGGTGAGATAACTTTTTATATTAAGAGGGTAGAATAGGATGGGCCTTTTTTCATTCATTGTAGCAGGAGTGATGGTATATATTGCAATTGCTGTATTTGTAGCGGGCATGACATACCAGATAATACGGTGGTTCAAGACACCAAAGTCGCCGGTCCGCCTGGGCCTTTATCCGCGGCCAAAGAATAAAGCAGCCAGGTTTTTCAAGTCACTTAAAGATTCCTTTATTTTTCCACAATCATTTGAAGTAGATAAGCCGATGTGGCTCTTTGCAATAATATTTCATGGATCACTTCTGGGTGTCCTGCTTGCCCATTTCAGGCTGGTCCGTGAATTTACGCCCCTTGTCAATATTCTAGGCATGGAAGGACTGAACAAGCTCTCTGAAATAGGGGGCAAAACACTTGGAATACTCATCGCCATTGCACTTATCTATTACCTTCTCAGGCGTTTTTCCACCCCGTTTAAGGAGCTTTCCGTACCTGAAGACTTTTTGCTGATAGTAATACTTATATTAATTGCAGCATTTGGCAATCACCTGCGGTTTTTTGCAGATTTCCCTGTAGAAGATTACCGGGCATATGTCCAGAGCCTGCTTGTTTTTAAGCCTTCATTTCCAGAGGCAATTGCTGCTTCCCCGCTCAAGTATGTTTTAAGCCTGCATGTACTCTCAGTAAACATTTTGGTTATTTATTTTCCTTTCAGTAAATTAATGCACCTGATAGGGACCTTTGCAGCTAATAGGATAAGGAGTGAATAAAATTGGATGTCAAAACCAGGGAGGACTTAAAAAAGGTCCTGAAGTCTAAAATAAACAGGCAGCTCCTGTATTATCTTGATATTTGTGCCAGGTGTTCCATCTGCAGGGATGCATGCCACCAGTATGTTATTACAAAAGATGTGCTGTATCTTCCCGCATACAGGGCCGAACTGATAAGAAGGATCTATAAGAAATATTATTCTCCGTTGGGCAGGATATTCCCTAAATTATATGAAGGCAGGGATATAGATGACGAGAAACTATTAGATGAACTATATAAGACCTCCTATGCCTGCACCGGCTGCAGGAGGTGCATGTACTATTGTCCCTTCAGCATAGATACTACCTGGATACTTTCAGTTGCAAAAGAAATGCTTAATGTGGCCGGCAAAGGTTCAGAAATGCTGACCGAGATCGCCAATGCATCAATTGAGAAAGGTAAAAACATTGATCTCTTCAGGGATATTATAATCAATGCCTTAAAGCCCACTGAAGAAGAGCTAAAGAAAAAAACAGGGGATAAAAATGCTTCTATCCCTATTGGCAAGACCGGGGCCGATATATTATATGTGGCTCTAGCCGGCACTCATACAATATTGCCCGCTGCAATTATTTTCAACCAGGCCGGCAAGGACTGGACCCTGTCCTTATTTGAAGCTTCAAATTATGGCTATTTTTTGGGAGATGGAGCCAAAGCTAAGGAGATAGCAAAAAGAATAGTCGATGAGGCAAAAAAACTAAAAGTAAAGGAAGTGATCCTTACAGAGTGCGGCCATGCATACAGGGTAATGAAATTCCTGTATGAAGCCTGGTCAAAAGAAAAGCTCCCCTTTAAGGTCACCGGGATCGTGGAAGCAATATATAATTATATCTCCGATGGAGAAATAAAAATAAAGCCCGGCAGTAAAAAGGAACCCATCACATATCATGACCCATGCCAGGTGGGGAGAAATGCAGGCTTCTTTGAAGAGCCAAGATATATCTTAAATAAGATTGCCGCTGATTTCCGGGAGCTTTCACCGAGTAGAGAGAAAAACTGGTGCTGCGGCGGAGGCGGCGGCCTTGTTGCAAATCCCGACTTTGAAGAGTTCAGGCTGAGGACCGGGATGCTAAAAATCGACCAGATCAAGAAGACAAATGCCAATATCGTCGTGAGCCCATGTGAAAATTGCCGGCTTCAGTTAGGGGACCTGGATAAAAAGCACGGCCTGGGACTTACAATCACTTCCCTGATGGACTTTGTTGTAGAAGCCATGCCGCTTCCTTCTAAAGTCAGGGCTTCTTAAATTTTGTCTCATCATGGATCGAATGGGGCATTACGGGCCCAGTAACTTCAGCTTCAAATTTATTCTTTACCTCTTCTTCGATTCCAACTCCGGCAGGGACCTTATGATCCTTTATAAAATATTGCCCGTCCTGCCGGTAAATCGGATACTCGGCTATTTTACCGTCTTTTTCTTTTACCTTCATAAAATATAAGAACTCTTTTTTTGGATCCATAGCTCCTTCTTTGCCTATAAATATTTCTATATATATTATATTCTTTTTTAGGGTCTTTTTTGATAAAATCTTTAAAATTTATTATTTGTAGATAATAATACAGGAGGAAATATTTCAGTGCCTAAAACAAAACTGATATCAGCTTCTCTCCTGGCTGTACTTGGAATTATTACCATGCTGATCTCAGGATGCACGGTCAAGCTCCTTAAACCGGAGAGTTTTTACCAGGCTGCTGGAGCTATGGCCACTGGCGGCATCCCGAGTCAAAATATAATTGCTTCAAAAGTTAAGCTGGGCCTGTATGGGGATCATGACCCGGTTGAGATTAAAAACATAAGCCAGCAGATAATCACAGAATTAAATGTACAAGGTATTGAAATCAATAACCGGTTGGTTAAAAATACCATCAAAAGCAATGAACAATCCCAACAAAATGAAGCGGCTCCTGTTCCGGACCAGGTCCAGGATCTACACAGTATAGAGATCCAGGTATTTAATATGATAAACCATTTAAGGGTACAAAAAGGGATGCAAAAATTAAACCTGAACCCGGCAGTTACAAATGTAGCCAGGCTGCGGAGCACGGATATGGTAAACAGGAATTATTTTTCTCATTATACTCCTGAAGGAAAGCATACAACTGCTGTTTTAACAGAAAATGGAGTAATGTTTGCCCGCACTGCAGAGATCCTCTATCGCGCCTCCCCACCGTCATGGGGCCCGCCTGAAACAATAATAAACACCTGGCTTGGCAGTAATATCCACAGGGAAATTATTTTTACTCCCCAGTTTGACCAGGTAGGGATAAGTATCATTGATGGAGGAAATAAAAGAATTGTCACTGTTATCTTTTTAAATTAAATATAGGACGATAGCAGATGAATAAATATTTAATAGTTCCACTCCATTTTTTTTAACCTGAAGGCACTGATATTTATCAAAATATTATATATGATAATATTGACTATTATCTCCAGGGCCAGTATAAGCAGCAGGGTAATGATCTCCGGCCACTGGAGGAAGCTGCCCAAAAACATCGTCCCGACAGCTATTCCACTAAATACTGCCAGATAGATAATAAAAAAAATAAATATAAGAAGTCCCCCTAAAAAAGTCATATTGCTTTTCTTTGAGTGAGGCGGCTTGAAATCCGGGAAAAAAGCTCCTATTGATGTCCCGATACTGGCTTCTCCCCAGCTGAACAGCCCCATTAACAGGAAACCGAAAGGTAAATATATTAAACCAGGCCTATATAAGAAATAGAGGATTATTATAATAAATGTTCCACATATAATGCTGATCACCATGCTGAAGACAATTTTTATTTTAATAAGTTTCTTTGGTAAAACTGGCAGCGTTTTCATCAGCCAGAACTTTAATCCTTCTCCCCCGATACTATTGCCGGCAATATTGGTTGTTATTACTCCCGTTAGAAATAACGGCAGAAACAGGAAGATCAATCTACTGCTGTCAATAAAGAAATCTGCAGTATTTTCTGTGATCCTATCTAAATAAGATATGAAAAAAAGGACACTGAAAATCAAAATCGGTACAAAGATATTTAGTAACTGCCTGATATCCCTGAAAAGTATCTTGAAGTCCTTGACCAGGATATAGTTTATTCCTCCCAGGATTTTTAAACTTGAAACTGAACCATGGCTGCCTTTTCTTCTGCTTCCGGCCCTTACCCTGGATATATTGTGGGATGTGCTGCTCCAACCGGAAAAATAAAATTTTTTTGATAAAAATATGCATAAAAAAACCAGGACAGCAGAAGAGATGACAATATATATAAAGTTAGACCCAAAGCGGCCAAAGCTGCCGTTATGGAAATGATACAGGGCATCAGCTCCCCAGGTAGATGGAAGATAATTAAAAAAAGGCCGGTCAAAACTGCTGATCACATAGCGTATTGCATTATCGGTCCCCATTTCATCAAACATGGGCGAATTGCTTTGCAGATATCTTCCCATAAGTTGTGAACTGATAAAGATGGCCAGCCCAAAAAAGCCTCCCACTATGGCGATCATTTCTTTGGCTTTATTCGGGTTAATATATCTTACCGCTATCATACCAACTAAAATACCGATACTTGTAGGAATAGATAAAACACAGATAAAAATAATTATCATCACCGGGAAATATAAAAATGGCAACCTGGAACTCAGTCCGTATCCGACCAGAGCTGGAAATAGAAATATAAATATTATTATCGAATTGGAAATCAGAGCCTCTATAAATTTATACGAAAACACTGTCCTGCTGCTGAGGGGGAAACTCATGAGCAGGTCGAGGTCCCTTGACAGGTATAAGACGAAAAGGCTGGTAGCGACCCCTGTAAAAAAAACC